>ERZ1035006.722-NODE-722-length-25136-cov-9.268729_pt1 | contig 25136 bp, 37 predicted proteins | sample MGYA00520694_ERZ1035006 | MGnify/ENA primary metagenome ERZ1035006 (study PRJEB33766, sample SAMN09781746) | gut metagenome | biome: gut microbiome | host: Homo sapiens | place: Madagascar | study: EMG produced TPA metagenomics assembly of the PRJNA485056 data set... | reverse complement strand
CAGGTTTTCCGTGGAGCGAATGTCAAGTTAGGAAACTGGCGACAAGTCACTGTACCAAACAAAGAAGTCTACGAAAAGGTAGAAACAACGTGTGAAAGTTCTTATGACACACACGGAGAAGTGTACAGTCACCGCTTGTCGTACTGAAATTTTAAAGTGCGAAAAGGAGGCGACTTTTTTTATGGCAAGTCAAACAATGAGAATCATCTTAAAGGCGTATGATCACGAGCTGGTAGATGCATCCGCAAAGAAAATCATCGAGACCGTAAAGAAGAACGGAGCGCAGGTGAGCGGACCGGTACCTCTTCCTACGAAGAAGGAAGTAGTTACAATTTTACGTGCAGTACACAAGTACAAAGATTCACGTGAGCAGTTCGAGCAGAGAACCCATAAGAGACTCATCGATATCATTGCTCCCACACAGAAGACTGTAGATGCATTATCAAGATTAGAGATGCCTGCAGGTGTGAACATCGATATCAAAATGAAGTAATTATTGTAAGAAGTCTACCTGACTTCTAGAATGAACGCGAGAGCGTTCCGCTGTAGAAACGCGGCAGAGCCGCAACAGGAGGTAAAACATGAATAAAGCAATCTTAGCAAAAAAGGTCGGTATGACCCAGATCTTCAATGCTGACGGAGTACTTACTCCCGTGACAGTATTACAGGCTGGTCCTTGCGTTGTTACTCAGGTGAAGAGCGTAGAGAACGACGGATACAGCGCTGTACAGGTTGGTTTTGTTGACAAGAAGGAAAAGGTAGTCAACAAGGATGCCAACGGCAAGAAAGAGATCCGCCATCGTCATGGTGTAAACAAGCCTGAGAAGGGACACTTCGATAAGGCTGGCGTGTCTGGCAAGAGATTTGTCAGAGAGTTCAAGTTTGATAACGCTGCTGACTACAAGCTGGCAGACGAGATCAAGGCTGATATCTTTGCAGAAGGCGACAAGGTTGACGCTACTGCAATTTCAAAAGGAAAAGGTTTCCAGGGCGCTATCAAGAGATTCGGACAGCACAGAGGACCCATGGCTCATGGTTCAAAGTTCCATCGCCATCAGGGATCAAACGGTGCCTGCTCATCTCCCAGCCGTGTATTTAAGGGAAAAGGAATGCCTGGACATATGGGAAGCGTAAAGGTGACTGTACAGAACCTTGAGATCGTAAAGGTAGATGTAGAGAACAACCTGCTTTTAGTTAAGGGCTCAGTTCCCGGACCTAAGAAATGCTTAGTAACAATCAAAGAGACAGTAAAAGCTGGTAAATAGTGCTTATTTGGGAAAGGAGGAACTAGGCAATGGCTAATGTAGCTGTTTATAATATGGAAGGCAAGGAAGTTGGAAAGCTGGATTTAAACGATGCCGTATTCGGCGTAGAAGTGAACGAGCATCTCGTACACATGGCAGTTCTTCAGCAGCTTGCAAACAATCGTCAGGGAACACAGAAGGCTAAGACACGTTCTGAAGTTCGCGGCGGTGGAAGAAAACCTTGGAGACAGAAGGGAACCGGTCATGCAAGACAGGGATCTACCAGAGCTCCTCAGTGGACCGGCGGCGGTGTTGTATTCGCTCCCGTTCCCCGCGATTACTCTTTCAAGATCAACAAGAAAGAGAAGAGAGCAGCATTAAAGTCTGCTTTATCATCCAGAGTTCAGGAGAACAAGCTGATCGTCGTTGACGAGTTAAAGCTGGATGAGATCAAGACCAAGAAGTTGGCAGAGGTTCTGAAGAACTTGAACGTAGAGAAGGCATTGGTAGTGATCAACGACAATGACCAGAACATCGTAATGAGTGCACGGAACATCCCGACTGTAAAGGTAGCACAGACAAATACAATCAACGTATTTGATATCTTAAAGTACAGCAACGTAGTAGTAACTAAGGCTGCTGTAGCAACCATCGAGGAGGTGTATGCATAATGGCAAACGTACAGTATTATGACGTAATCCTTTCTCCGGTAGTTACCGAGAAGAGTATGAATGCGATGGCTGAGAAGAAGTACACCTTCTATGTTCATCCGGAAGCAAACAAGTCCATGATTAAAGAGGCAGTTGAAAAGATGTTCGACGGCGCTAAGGTAGCAAAGGTAAATACCATGAACTTAGACGGCAAGAACAAGAGACGTGGAATGACCACCGGCAAGACTGCAAAGAAGAAGAAAGCGATCGTTCAGCTGACAGAAGACAGCGCAGATATCGAGATCTTCAGCGGATTATAAGATTCGCTAAAAACTGCGGGTAATGAGAAGCAGTATGATATGCGTCAGAAAAGACGCGATAAGAAAAACGTAACGAGAGTTTGAAAGGAGAACGACAATGGGAATTAAGACATATAATCCCTATACACCTTCCAGAAGAAATATGACTGGATCTGATTTCTCTGAGGTTACAAAGACTACACCTGAGAAGTCTCTGCTCGTTTCTATCCCGAAGCATGCAGGACGTAACAATCAGGGTAAGATCACTGTGAGACATCAGGGTGGCGGAAATAAGAAGAAATACAGAATCGTGGATTTCAAGAGAAATAAAGATGGAATCCCTGCAAAGGTAATCGGTATCGAGTACGATCCGAACAGAACTGCTAACATCGCTCTGATCTGCTATGCAGATGGACAGAAAGCATACATCCTCGCTCCTGAGGGACTGACAGATGGTATGACTGTTATGAACGGTGCCGGTGCAGAGGTAAGAGTAGGTAACTGCTTACCGTTAGAGAATATTCCTGTTGGTACTCAGGTACACAACATTGAGTTATATGCCGGAAAGGGCGGCCAGATGGTACGTTCTGCTGGTATGAGCGCACAGCTCATGGCTAAGGAAGGAAAGTACGCAACACTTCGTCTTCCTTCTGGCGAGATGAGAATGGTTCCGATCAACTGCCGCGCGACTGTCGGAGTTGTAGGAAATGGTGATCACAGCCTGATCAAGATTGGTAAGGCTGGACGTAAGCGTCACATGGGTATTAGACCTACTGTTCGCGGATCTGTTATGAACCCGAATGACCATCCGCATGGTGGTGGTGAAGGTAGAGCACCTATCGGACGTCCCGGTCCCTGTACACCTTGGGGCAAGCCTGCTCTTGGACTTAAGACACGTAAGAAGAAGAAATCTTCTAACAAGCTGATCGTAAGAAGAAGAGATGGTAGAGCCATCAAGACTAAATAGGAGGTAAGATATGTCTAGATCACTGAAAAAAGGACCTTTCGCAGACGCAAGCCTGTTAAAGAAAGTAGATGCTATGAACGCTTCAGGTGACAAGAGCGTTATTAAGACCTGGTCACGTCGTTCCACAATCTTCCCTTCCTTCGTAGGACACACAATCGCTGTTCATGATGGAAGAAAGCATGTGCCGGTATACGTGACAGAGGATATGGTTGGTCACAAGCTTGGTGAGTTCGTTGCTACCAGAACCTACAGAGGTCATGGTAAGGACGAGAAGAAATCAGGAGTAAGATAAATATTTGAAAGGAGGTTCTAGTCATGGCTAAAGGACATAGATCCCAGATTAAGAGAGAAAGAAATGCAAACAAAGATACCAGACCTTCTGCAAAGTTATCTTATGCAAGAATGTCTGTTCAGAAAGCTGGATTTGTATTAGACGCCATCCGCGGAAAAGATGTAGATACAGCGCTGGCGATCGTGACATACAATCCCAGATATGCGTCAAGCGTTGTTGAGAAGCTGTTAAAGTCAGCAATCGCAAACGCTGAGAACAACAACGGAATGAAGAGAGAGGATCTCTACGTTGAAGAGTGTTACGCAAACAAAGGACCTACAATGAAGAGAATCAGACCGAGAGCACAGGGTAGAGCTTATCGTATCGAGAAGAGAATGAGCCATATCACAATCGTGCTGAATGAAAGATAGGAGGTAGGACATGGGACAGAAAGTTAATCCTCATGGCTTAAGAGTCGGAGTAATCAAGGATTGGGACTCTAAGTGGTATGCAGAGGCTGACTTTGCAGATAACTTAATCGAAGATCATGAGATCAGAAAGTTCTTAAAGAAAAAATTATATGCAGCAGGTATCTCAAAGATTGAGATCGAGCGTGCATCTGACCGTGTAAAGGTTATCGTATATACCGCTAAGCCCGGTGTTGTAATCGGAAAAGGCGGCGCTGAGATCGAGAAGATCAAGGCAGAGGTACAGAAGCTCACAACCAAGAAGCTGGTTGTTGACATCAAAGAGGTCAAGAGACCTGACAAGGATGCACAGTTAGTAGCAGAGAATATTGCTCAGCAGTTAGAGAACCGTGTATCATTCCGTAGAGCAATGAAGTCCTGCATGAGCAGAACAATGAAGGCTGGAGCACTTGGTATCAAGGCTTGCTGTTCCGGACGTCTTGGTGGAGCTGATATGGCTCGTACCGAGTTCTACAACGAGGGAACCATTCCCCTTCAGACACTGCGTGCAGATATCGATTATGGATTCGCTGAGGCAGATACCACTTACGGCAAGGTTGGCGTAAAGGTTTGGATCTACAAGGGCGAGGTACTTCCTAAGAAGGGTAATAAGGAAGGAGGAGCACAATAATGTTAATGCCGAAGAGAGTAAAGCGGAGAAAACAGTTCCGTGGCACTATGACAGGAAAGGCTTCCAGAGGTAACAAGATCACAAACGGTGATTATGGTATTGTTGCAATGGAGCCGGCTTGGATTCGTTCCAATCAGATAGAAGCAGCCCGTATCGCTATGACCCGTTATATCAAGCGTGGTGGTAAGGTATGGATTAAGATTTTCCCTGACAAACCTGTTACAGCAAAACCTGCTGAGACTCGTATGGGTTCCGGAAAAGGAACATTAGAGTACTGGGTAGCTGTTGTAAAGCCGGGTCGTGTAATGTTTGAGATTTCTGGAGTATCTGAGGAGATCGCACGTGAGGCATTGCGTCTGGCTACACACAAATTACCTTGCAAGTGTAAAGTAGTTTCTCGTGCAGACTTAGAAGGCGGTGAATCAAATGAAAACTAGTAAATATTTAGAAGATCTGCGTACACAGTCCGCTGATGAACTGAATGCGCAGTTAGTAGAAGCAAAGAAGGAACTTTTCAATTTGAGATTCCAGAACGCTACCAACCAGTTAGACAACACTGGAAGAATCAAAGAAGTAAGAAAAAATATTGCCAGAATTCAGACTATCATCACTGAAAAGGCGAATGCATAATCCCAGTGAAAGGAGATCAGATCCGTGGAAGAAAGAAATCTTAGAAAAACCCGTGTCGGCGTGGTTGTAAGCGATAAGATGGACAAGACAATCGTTGTAGCTGTAAAGGACAACGTAAGACATCCCCTGTACAATAAGATCATCAAGAAAACCTACAAGCTGAAGGCTCATGATGAGAACAATGAGTGCAAGAAGGGTGATACCGTTAGAGTAATGGAGACCAGACCTCTGTCAAAGGACAAGAGATGGAGACTTGTTGAAATTATGGAGAGAGCGAAATAATTAAAGGAGGATACCGGCATGGTACAGCAGGAAAGTAGATTGAAAGTTGCTGATAATACTGGTGCTAAGGAGTTACTTTGCATCCGTGTTATGGGCGGTTCTACAAGAAGATATGCAAATATCGGTGACATCATCACTGCCAGCGTTAAAGATGCAACACCAGGCGGCGTTGTAAAAAAAGGTGACGTTGTAAAGGCAGTTGTTGTCCGCAGCGTAAAGGGCGCTCGTCGTAAAGACGGCTCTTATATCAAGTTTGATGAGAACGCAGCAGTTATCATCAAGGATGATAAGACTCCCAAAGGAACTCGTATTTTTGGACCAGTAGCAAGAGAGCTTCGTGACAAGCAGTTCATGAAGATCGTGTCTCTGGCTCCGGAAGTATTATAGGAGGTAAGCTATGGCATCATTAAAGATTAAGAAAGGTGATACCGTTAAGGTAATCGCCGGAAAAGATAAAGACAAAGAGGGCAAGGTAATTGCCGTAAACCCGAAGAAGAATACCGTATTGGTTGAGGGCGTGAATATGATCACAAAGCACACCAAGCCCAGCATGGCAAACCAGCAGGGTGGTATCATTCATCAGGAAGGTCCCATTGATATTTCTAATGTCATGTACGTTCACAAGGGAAAGGCTACCCGCGTAGGCTTCAAGATGGACGGAGACAAGAAGGTACGTTTCGCTAAAACAACCGGCGACGTGATCGACTAAGAAAGAGAGGAGGTCCACAAGTGAGCAGATTAAGAGATCAGTATGAAAATGAGATCAAAGACGCAATGGTCAAAAAGTTTGGCTATAAAAATGTAATGGAGATTCCGAAGCTTGACAAGGTCGTAGTCAACATGGGTGTTGGCGAGGCTAAGGAAAACGCTAAGATTTTAGAGGCTGCTATGGGAGATATGGAGACCATCACAGGTCAGAAGCCCATCGCAACAAAATCTAAGAACTCCATCGCAAACTTCAAAATCAGAGAGGGTATGCCCATCGGATGTAAAGTAACATTAAGAGGGGAGAAGATGTATGAGTTCGTTGATCGTTTAGTGAACCTTGCATTACCCCGTGTCCGTGACTTCCGTGGTGTAAATCCCAATGCTTTTGATGGCAGAGGAAACTATGCACTCGGAATCAAAGAGCAGTTAATTTTCCCTGAGATCGAGTATGACAAGATTGATAAGGTTCGTGGAATGGATATTATCTTCGTAACTACAGCTAAGACAGATGAGGAAGCCCGTGAGTTACTGACCTTATTCAATATGCCGTTTGCAAAGTAGAAGCAGGAGGAAACTTAAATGGCAAAGACATCTATGAAAATTAAGCAGCAGCGTAAACCTAAGTTCTCTACCAGAGCTTATACACGTTGTAGAGTATGCGGCCGTCCGCATTCTGTATTAAGAAAATATGGTATCTGCAGAGTATGCTTCCGTGAGATGGCATACAAGGGAGAGATCCCCGGAGTGAAGAAGGCAAGCTGGTAGGCCGGAAGCACTTAGCGAAAGGAATTTCCTTATAAAAAGCAGATTATTGAAATAAAAGGAGGTAAATATTCATCATGACAATGAGTGATCCTATTGCAGATATGCTTACAAGAATCCGTAATGCTAACACTGCAAAACATGATACAGTAGATATTCCTTCATCAAAGATGAAAGTAGCAATCGCTGACATTCTTGTTGACGAGGGATATATTGCAAAATATGACATCATTGACGAGGGAAGCTACAAGACCATGCGTGTAACATTAAAGTATGGTGCTGATAAGAACGACAAGATCATCACAGGTATCAAGAGAATCTCTAAGCCGGGTCTTCGCGTATACGCAGGCAAGGAAGAGATCCCCAGCGTACTTGGTGGACTTGGAATCGCTATTCTCTCAACAAACAAGGGAATCTTAACCGACAAAGAGGCGCGCAAGGCTCAGGTCGGCGGAGAAGTTCTTGCGTTTGTATGGTAGCCCGGAAACACTTAGCGAGCATGAGCCGATAGGCGACATGCGAGGTTAGTGTGAGGGCGTTCTCTGAGATTAGTGAAAGCGAGTCGCAGACGATGCTTGAGCTTAACGAAGAGAACTTCCTTATGATGAAACAATAAATTATATATATAATATAGGAGGTACGGGCATGTCACGTATAGGAAGAATGCCAATCGCGGTACCTGCAGGCGTAACTGTAGATATTGCAGAAAATAACAAAGTGACTGTAAAAGGTCCCAAGGGAACCCTTGAGCGAGTATTACCCTCTGAGATGGAGATCAAGAAAGAGGGAGAAGAGATCATCGTAACCAGACCGAACGATCTGAAGAAGATGAAATCTTTACATGGTCTGACCAGAACATTGATCCATAACATGGTAGTAGGTGTAACTGATGGTTTCACCAAAGAGTTAGAGGTAAATGGTGTTGGTTACAGAGCATCTAAATCCGGTAACAAACTTACTTTAAACCTTGGATATTCCCATCCGGTAGAGATGACCGATCCCGAAGGAATCGAGTCTGTTGTTGATGGAAACAAGATTGTTATTAAAGGTATTGATAAAGAAAAAGTTGGCCAATATGCGGCTGAAATCAGAGATAAGAGACGTCCTGAGCCTTACAAGGGTAAAGGTATCAAGTATGCTGATGAAGTTATTAGACGTAAAGTTGGTAAGACTGGTAAGAAATAATTAAAGGAGTGTGACTAAAAATGGTTAAGAAAGAATCAAGATCTGAGATTCGTGCGAAAAAGCACAGAAGAGTTCGTAATAACCTTGCTGGAACCGCAGAGAGACCGCGTTTAGCTGTTTTCAGAAGCAATAATCATATGTACGCTCAAATTATTGATGATACAGTTGGCAACACCCTTGTTTCTGCATGCACCTTAGATAAAGATGTAAAGGATGCTGTAGAGAAGACTAATAACGTAGATGCAGCAGCTCAGGTAGGAACTGTAATTGCAAAGAAGGCGTTAGACAAGGGAATCACCACTGTAGTCTTTGATAGAGGCGGCTTCATATATCAGGGTAAAATCAAGGCTTTGGCTGATGCAGCAAGAGAAGCTGGGTTAACATTCTAATTAAGGAGGAAATATTTGCATGAAACGCGAAATTATTGATGCTAGTCAATTAGAGTTAACAGAAAAAGTTGTAGCCATCAAGCGAGTAACAAAGGTAGTTAAGGGTGGACGTAACATGCGCTTTTCTGCATTGGTAGTTGTTGGTGACGGCAACGGACATGTTGGCGCAGGCATTGGTAAAGCAGCCGAGATCCCTGAGGCAATCCGCAAGGGTAAAGAGGACGCAACCAAGAAGCTTATTTCTGTTAAGTTAGACGAGAACAAGAGTATCACACATGATATTCAGGGAAAGCATACAGGAGCATCTGTACTGCTGAAGAGATCTATCGAAGGTACCGGTATCATCGCCGGCGGTCCCGCACGTAACGTATGCGAGCTCGCAGGAATCAAGAACATCCGTACCAAGTCTTTAGGATCAAACAACAAGCAGAACGTAGTTCTGGCTACAATCGACGCTCTGAGCCAGTTAAAGGCACCTGAAGAGGTAGCTAAGGCTCGTAACAAGTCAGTAGAAGAGATCGTAGGCTAAGGAGGGACACTGAAATGGCAGATAAGGTAAAAGTAACATTAGTAAAATCTACAATCGGTGCCGTTCCTAAGAACAAGAAGACCATCGAAGCATTAGGCCTCACAAAGATGTACAAGACAGTTGAGCTGCCGAACAACGCCGCAACAGCAGGCGCGCTTCGCAAGGTTGCACCGTATGTAAAAGTAGAAGAAGTTTAATCAAAAAAACGATAAGGAGGTGTCAGCATGGACTTATCTAATTTAAAACCGGCTGAAGGTTCTACACATAATGATAATTTCAGAAGAGGACGTGGACACGGTTCTGGAAACGGCAAGACTGCCGGTAAGGGACACAAAGGTCAGAAAGCTCGTTCAGGAGCTCCCAGACCTGGCTTCGAGGGTGGCCAGATGCCTTTATACAGAAGAATTCCCAAGCGTGGATTCAAAAACCGCAATACCAAAGAGATCGTTGCTATCAATATTGACCGTTTAGAGTGCTTTGACAATGACGCAGTCGTTACTGTAGATGCTCTGATCGAGGCTGGTATTGTAAGCAATCCCCGCGATGGCGTTAAAATCCTTGGAAATGGAGAATTAACCAAGAAACTCAACGTTCAGGTGAACGCGTTCAGCGCAAGCGCAAAAGAGAAAATTGAGGCACTTGGTGGAAAAGCAGAGGTGATCTAATGTTAAGAACACTTCGAGATGCATTTAAGGTCAAAGACATCAGAGTGAGAATGTTATTTACATTCTTAATGTTAATTGTCATCCGTATCGGATGCCAGATCCCTGTACCTGGAATCAATGGCGAACTGTTCAAGGAATGGTTTGCCAGCCAGACCGGTGGGGCATTCAGCTTTTTTGATGCAATCACTGGTGGTTCTTTCCTTGATATGTCAATCTTCGCATTGAACATTACACCGTATATTACATCATCCATTATCATTCAGTTGATGACGATTGCAATTCCCCAGTTAGAGGAGATGCACAAGGATGGTGAGGACGGTCGTAAGAAGTTGACTGCGATCACCCGCTACGTGACTGTAGGACTTGCAATTATGCAGTCTGTAGCTTTAGCAATCAGCTTTGGAAGACAGGGCTGGCTGTATGATTACAGTGTATGGTCTGTCATTCAGGTGGTTGTGATCCTGACTGCCGGATCCGCAGTACTTATGTGGATCGGAGAGCGTATCACAGAGCGTGGAGTCGGAAACGGTATTTCGATTGTGTTGGTTATCAACATTATTTCCAGAATCCCGAATGATATGGGTACGTTGTGGCAGCAGTTTATTTCCGGTAAGAGAGTAGCAAGTGCTGTTCTCGCAGCAGTTGTGATCGTAGCGATCATCCTTTTACTGGTAGTATTTGTAGATGTTCTGCAGAATGCAGAGCGTAGAATTCCTGTACAGTATTCCCGCAAGATTCAGGGACGTAAGCAGGTAGGTGGACAGAGCAGCAGTATTCCTTTAAAGGTGAATACAGCCGGAGTGATTCCGATCATCTTTGCACAGTCTATCCTGCAGTTCCCGGTTATCATCGCAGGTATGCTCGGCAAGGGCAACGGTACAGGCATTGGATCTCAGATTATCAAGACATTAAATCAGTCCAACTGGTGCGATCCGAACCAGCCGGTATATACGATCGGTCTGTTGATCTATCTGGTACTGATTGTCGCATTTGCTTATTTCTATACATCAATCACTTTCAATCCGTTAGAGATTGCTGATAATATGAAAAAGCAGGGTGGATTCATTCCCGGTATCAGACCCGGAAAGCCCACCAGCGATTATCTGAATTCTATTTTAGGCTATATCATCTTTATTGGTGCGATCGGTTTATCAATCTGTGCATTTATTCCGATTTTCTTCAACGGAGTATTCAATGCATCCGTATCATTTGCAGGAACATCTATCATCATTATCGTAGGTGTTGTTGTGGAGACGATCAAGCAGATCGAGTCACAGATGCTCGTTCGTCACTATAAGGGATTTTTGAGCAACTAAATGGAACTGTCCGCAGTGGACAGGAACTATAAGATGTCAGAAACTATATGGAGATACGCCTGAGGTGTATCTCCATAGGTGGTTTAACGGAAAATCAAAAGGAGGATTTTTACGATGAAGATCATCATGTTAGGTGCACCCGGAGCCGGAAAAGGCACACAGGCAAAGCAGATCGCCGGCAAATATTCCATTCCCCATATTTCTACGGGAGATATCTTCCGTGCAAATATCAAAAACGGAACGGATTTAGGAAAGAAAGCAAAAGAATATATGGATCAGGGACTGTTGGTTCCCGATGAATTGACCTGTGATCTTGTGATGGATCGTATCCAGCAGGATGACTGTGTCAATGGATTTGTACTGGACGGATTCCCCAGAACGATTCCGCAGGCTAAGGCTCTGGACGCAGCGCTCGAAAAGCTTGGACAGCATATGGATGTAGCGATCGATGTGGATGTACCGGATGAAAACATCGTAGATCGTATGTCCGGCAGACGTGCATGTTTAGACTGTGGTGCGACTTACCATGTAGTCTCACTGCCGCCCAAGACAGAAGGAAAATGTGATCATTGTGGCAGTGATCTGGTACTGCGCGATGATGACAAGCCTGAAACCGTGCAGAAGCGTCTGAGTGTCTACCACGAGCAGACACAGCCGCTGATTGATTATTATAAGAATCAGGGTATTTTAAAGTCTGTGGACGGAACACAGCCGATGGAAGCAGTCTTTACAGCCATCACAGATATTTTAGGAGCCTGAGATCATGCCGGTAACAATCAAAAATGCAGAAGGCATAGAACTGATGCGTATTGCCGGACAGATTCTCGGTAAAGTGCATAATGAAGTAGCCGCAGAGTTAAAAGCAGGAATGACAACATGGGATATCGATCATCTGGCAGAGGAATTGATCCGAAGCTATGGCTGTATACCGTCATTTTTGAATTATCAGGGATTTCCTGCGAGTGTGTGTGTGTCTATTAACGATGAGGTCGTACATGGGATTCCGAGTAAAGACAGAATCATACAGGAAGGCGACATCGTCAGTCTGGATATGGGACTCATCTATAAAGGATATCAGTCGGACGCAGCGCGGACGCATGGAATCGGAACAATTTCCGAAGAGGCGAGACTGCTCATCGAGCGGACGAAAGCATGCTTTTTTGAAGGTGCACGTATGGCAAAGGCAGGAAATCGCTTGTATGATATCGGGCGGGCAATCGATGCGAATATTCGTCCCTATGGTTACGGTATCGTCCGTGATCTGTGTGGGCATGGGATTGGACGTCAGATGCATGAGGAGCCTGAGATCCCCAATTACCGTATTGCAAAGCGGGGCATGAAGCTGGTGGCGGGTATGACGCTGGCGATTGAGCCGATGATCAACGCGGGTACTTATGCGGTAAAATGGAAGAAAGACGGCTGGACAGTTGTGACGCGTGACGGATCGCTGTCAGCTCATTACGAGAATACCGTGCTTGTAACGGAGGACGGACCTGAGATCCTCTCACTCGTAGAGGAATCACAAAATAAATAATACGCAATAGAACAGATAGATGATAAAAGGAGAATCAATATGTCAAAAGCAGATGTTATCGAAGTAGAAGGCGTAGTAGTAGAGAAGCTCCCCAACGCATTTTTCAAGGTGGAGCTGGAGAATGGTCATCAGATTCTTGCCACGATCAGCGGCAAGCTTCGTATGAATTTTATCCGTATCTTACCCGGAGATAAGGTGACGATCGAGATGTCACCCTACGACCTGACAAAGGGCAGAATCATTTGGCGGGATAAATAAAATCAGATAAACAAAAGTATTACCTGCGAAGTAACATTGTAAAAATTTAAAAAAGAAGTTGATTTACAGGCGCGTCCGTGCTATAATGCTAATCGGACGCGTCTGTTTTAGTTTTTTATTCTATGAGTGCGTCCGGATACAAGTAATATAGGCGTTTAGGAAAGGAGGATTTGAGATGAAAGTCAGATCATCAGTAAAACCTATCTGTGAGAAGTGCAAAGTAATCAAGAGAAAAGGTAGTATCCGTATTATCTGTGAAAATCCTAAACATAAGCAGAGACAGGGTTAATTACCAACGCTTCCATCAGGGAGCATCATGCATTATGGCGGCTGTCAGTGAATGACTATCTTAAGTTCACTGATTCATAATAAACAGCTATACGGCTGGAAGATATTTCCTTACATACCGAGAGGGAGATCTTCAAAAGTAGAATGAGTATTAGTTATAAGTAATAAGAGAAGCAGAATGTCACGATGCGGAGTCATGCACACATTTCAGGCCGGGCGACCGGAGCTGCATGGAGACGGAGACGGTGACAGATATTTACGAAAAATCAAACGGAGGTGTCAATACACATGGCTCGTATCGCAGGTGTAGATTTACCAAGAGAAAAACGTGTAGAAATCGGATTAACTTACATCTATGGAATCGGTAGAGTAAGTGCGACTAAGATTTTAGAGCAGGCAAATGTTAATCCTGATACTCGCTGCAGAGACTTAACAGATGACGAAGTTAAGGCTATCAGCGCTGTTATCGATGAGACTATGACAGTAGAAGGTGATCTTCGTAGAGAGATCGCTCTGAACATCAAGAGATTACAGGAGATCGGATGCTATCGTGGTATCCGTCATAGAAAGGGTCTTCCTGTACGTGGTCAGAAGACAAAGACCAATGCGCGTACACGTAAGGGACCGAAGAGAACTGTAGCAAATAAGAAGAAGTAATATATATATTTTGAAGAAAGTAGGTTAGTTTAGCATGGCGAAAAAAGTTGCAAAAAAAGTAACAAAAAAGCGCGTAAAGAAAAACGTTGAACGCGGACAGGCACACATTCAGTCATCTTTCAATAATACAATCGTAACTCTTACAGATACTGAAGGTAACGCATTATCATGGGCGAGTGCTGGTGGTCTTGGATTTAGAGGTTCAAAGAAATCTACTCCCTATGCTGCACAGATGGCAGCAGAGACAGCTACCAAGGCTGCTCTGGTACACGGATTAAAGACAGTTGACGTTATGGTTAAGGGACCCGGTTCAGGTCGTGAGGCAGCAATCCGTGCGCTTCAGGCTTGTGGTCTGGAGGTTACATCTATCACAGACGTGACTCCTGTACCTCATAATGGATGTCGTCCACCCAAACGTAGAAGAGTTTAATTAGGAGGTATTATTAAGATGGCAGTTAATAAAGTACCTGTTCTGAAAAGATGCAGATCTCTTGGCTTAGAGCCGAGTTATTTAGGATATGATAAGAAGTCAAATCGTAATTTAGTAAGAGCAAACCGCAAGGTATCCGAGTATGGTTTACAGCTGCGCGAGAAGCAGAAAGCTAAATTCATCTATGGCGTATTGGAGAAGCCTTTCCACAACTACTACGAGAGAGCAGATCGTATGAAGGGCATGACCGGTACCAACCTGATGACAATACTGGAGTCCAGACTGGACAATGTTGTTTTCCGTCTTGGTTTTGCCAGAACCAGAAAAGAGGCCAGACAGATTGTTGACCACAAGTTCGTATTAGTAAACGGCAAGCAGGTAAACATCCCCTCTTATCTTGTAAAGGCTGGCGATACTATCGAGATTCGTGAGAAGAGCAAGAACATCCAGAGATTTAAAGATATCAAGGAGTCTACAAACGGAAGATTAGTTCCCGAGTGGTTAGATGTTGATTCTGAGAATTTACAGGGAACTGTAAAAGAGTTACCGACTCGTGAAATGATCGATGTACCGGTTGACGAGATGCTTATCGTCGAGTTGTACTCTAAGTAATCTTCGATTACTTGAAATTATTTATGCACACGTACAGCAAAATGCTGTACGGCGCTGCAGGTCACTTGCAGCAGGTGCAAGTGCCTGCGTGACATTTTTGGCAGGAGCGCAGCGTGCAAAATTGCAACAATTGATATCAATTAAGGAGGGACTTTGCAGTGTTCGAATTTGAGAAGCCGAAGATTGAAATAGCAGAGATTTCCGAAGACAAGAAATACGGCAGATTTGTCGTAGAACCCTTGGAAAGAGGATATGGTACAACACTTGGTAATTCTTTGAGAAGAATCATGCTCTCATCATTACCTGGTGCAGCAGTCAGCCAGATCAAGATTGATGGCGTGTTACACGAATTCAGCTCTATTCCCGGAGTGAAGGAAGATGTGACTGAGATCATCATGAATATCAAGAACCTGGCGATTAAGAATACTAGCCCGACAAACGAATCTAAAGTTGCTTATATTGAATTTGAAGGCGAAGGCATCGTAACCGCAGCAGATATTCAGGCAGATTCCGATATTGAGATCATGAATCCCGAGCTGGAGATTGCACATCTGAACGGTGGACCTGATTCCAGATTATATATGGAACTCACGATCACAACCGGTCGCGGTTATGTCAGCGCAGACAAAAACAAGAGCGAAGATCTGCCGATCGGCATGATCTCCGTAGACTCAATTTATACGCCGGTAGAGCGTGTCAATCTGTCCATCGAGAATACCCGTGTCGGACAGATCACTGACTACGATAAGCTGACATTGGATGTATATACCAATGGAACCTTAGAGCCGGACGAAGCAATCTCTCTTGCTGCTAAGGTACTCAGCGAGCACTTGAGCCTGTTCATCGACCTGTCTGAGAATGCTCAGAAGGCAGAGGTCATGATCGAGAAAGAAGATAATGCGCAGGCAAAAGTTCTGGAGATGAATATTGACGAGCTGGAGTTATCTGTGCGCTCATACAACTGTCTGAAGCGCGCCGGTATCAATACGGTTGAGGAACTGACCAACCGCACACCGGAGGATATGATGAAGGTTCGTAACCTTGGACGCAAGTCTTTAGAGGAAGTATTGGCAAAATTAAAGGAGTTAGGTCTTCAGCTTAATTCCGGAGATGAATAATTGTGGCATAAGCCGGCATTGGCCTGATAAGTCCGAAGAGCACATGTCAATGTACCACAGATGGAGGAAAAAATAATGGCAAAGTATAGAAAGTTGGGAAAGACTTCTTCCCAGAGAAAAGCGTTACTGAGAAATCAGGTAACACAGTTAATCTATAATGGAAAGATCGTTACAACAGAAGCAAGAGCAAAAGAGATCCGTAAGTGGACTGAGAAGCTCATCGCTCTGGCTGTAAAAGAGAAGGACAATTACGAGGAAGTAACTGTAAAGGCTAAAGTTGCCCGTAAGGACGCTGATGGAAAGCGTGTAAAGGAAGTCGTAGACGGCAAGAAAGTAACCGTATATGATGAAGTAGACAAGACAATCAAGAAGGATAAGCCTTCTCGTCTGCATGCACGCCGTCAGATGTTACAGATCCTGTATCCTGTAACTGAGGTTCCTACCGCATTGGCTGGACGCAAGAGAAATACCAAGAAGGTAGATCTTCCTGCAAAGTTATTCGATGAGATCGCACCGAAGTACGTTGACCGCAAGGGTGGTTACACCAGAATCGTTAAGATTGGTGAGCGTAAAGGTGACGGCGCTATGACCGTAGTGATCGAGCTCGTATAATCGAATCAGACCATAAATGAACTATAAGAATGTCCGAGACGTATATTGTCCCGGACATTTTTTAATGCCAAAAATATGATAATATGTTATACTGTTGACTATGAATGAAAAAGTATATAAAACACTGGAATACAACAAAATAATCGAAAAATTAGAAGCACACGCGTATTCAAAAGAGGCAAAAAGACGCTGCCACGAACTGACCCCGATGACCGGGCAGGCACAGATCGAGGAGGCACAGACCTTTACAAAGGATGCGCTCAGCCGTATCCTGAAAAACGGCAGCATCTCGCTATCCGGTATCACAGATGTGAATGGCTCGCTGCAGCGATTGCGTCTGGGAGCATCGCTCTCGGCGATCGAGCTGCTGCGGATCTGCTCACTGCTGGAGACTGCAAAGCGTATGAAAAATTTCTCGCGCGGCAAGTCTGAAGAAGCGCCCAGAGATAGTCTGGATGCGATGTTCACTGCGCTGGAACCGCTGAACACATTACAGGACGAGATCCGAAGATGCATTATCTCAGAGGAGGAGATCGCGGACGATGCGAGCGCCAGACTGCGCAGCATCCGTAAGAATATCCATGGCATGAATGACCGTGTGCACGCACAGCTCAACAAGCTGATGGCACAGGAGAGCACGAGAAATTGTCTACAGGATGCGGTCGTTACGATGCGGGGAGACCGCTATTGCCTACCGGTAAAGGCGGAATATAAGTCACAGATCCCCGGTATGGTGCATGACCAGTCATCGACCGGATCTACACTGTTTATCGAGCCGTTATCCGTAGTGAATCTGAATAATGAGTTAAAGACATTATTGATCGAAGAACAGGAAGAGATCGAGGCGATTCTGGCAGAACTGTCAAATCAGACAGCAGAGCATGTGATTACACTGGAATCTGATTATCGTGTGCTCGTGGAACTGGATTTTATCTTTGCAAAAGCAGAACTGGCAAAGGATTATAACGGAGTGGCACCGTTATTTAATACGGAAGGCCGGATCAATATCAGACGGGGCAGACATCCACTGCTCGATCAGAAAAAGGTCGTACCGATCGATATACGTCTGGGTGAGGATTTTGACCTGTTGATCGTGACCGGACCGAATACAGGTGGAAAGACGGTGTCTTTAAAGACGGTCGGTCTGCTGACGCTGATGGGGCAGGCCGGACTCCATATCCCGGCAAATGACCGTTCGGAGCTGGCGATTTTCCGTGATGTGTTTGCGGATATTGGGGATGAACAGAGCATCGAACAGAATCTGTCTACATTTTCATCGCATATGACAAATATTATCCGGATACTGGATCAGGTCGATGATCGGTGTCTCGTATTATTTGATGAGCTGTGCGCAGGAACTGATCCGACGGAGGGCGCAGCGCTTGCGATCGCGATATTAGACGATCTGCATAAGCGTGGCGTGCATACGATGGCGACAACGCATTACAGTGAGATCAAAGTCTATGCATTGAGTACGTCAGGTGTGGAGAATGCCTGCTGCGAGTTCGATGTGGAGACACTGAGTCCGACGTATCGCCTGCTGATCGGTATTCCCGGCAAGAGTAATGCCTTTGCGATCTCAGGGAAGCTGGGGCTGCCGTCCTATCTGATCGATGACGCAAAGGTGCGTATCACCTCCGAACAGCAGAATTTCGAAGATCTGATTGCAGATCTCGAGAACAGCCGTGTGACGATTGAGAAAGAACGTGCACAGATCGAGCAGTATAAGGCAAAGAATAAGAACCTGAACCAGCAGCTTGCCCGTAAGCAGGAGCGGCTGGACGAAAATCGTGATAAGATCATCCGTGAGGCAAATGAACAGGCGGCTGCGATTTTAAAAGAAGCAAAGGATCTCGCGGATGCGACAATACGCAATTTTCAGAAATACGGTGCTGCTGCGCCGTCTATGAAGGATATGGAGCGTGAGCGGAGCGCCTTGCGGGAGGAGATCGGTAAGCGCCAGGATAAGGCTGCTGCGAAGAAGAAGCAGGCAAAGCAGACCAACCATCAGGCACCGAAAAAGCTGCGGATCGGTGATAAAGTGAAGGTACTCAGCATGAATCTGACTGGAACGGTGCATACGCTGCCGGATGCGAAAGGCAATTTATTTGTTCAGATGGGTATTTTGCGCTCGCAGGTCAATGTGAACGATCTGGTACTCATTGACGAAAACGCAGATGTAAAAGCTGCGAAGAAGCGTTATGAAAAGACCGGGTCAGGCAGTATCAAGATGTCCAAATCGGCATCTGTATCCACGGAAGTGATGCTGATCGGTCTCACGGTGGATGAAGCAATCGCAAAGCTCGACAAATATCTGGATGATGCGCTGCTCGCACATATGCCATCGGTGCGTATCGTACACGGAAAAGGCACCGGAGCGCTGCGCAATGCAGTCCATTCGCATCTGAAGCGTCTGAGCTATATTGATAACTATCATCTGGCAGAGTTCGGAGAGGGCGATGCCGGTGTGACAATCGCAGAGTTTAAGTAACGAGTCCAAAGAGGTGTAGGCGGGAGGTAATTATGGTGGCGAAACAGAAAATTCTGATCGTAGACGATGACAATAATATCGCGGAACTCATTTCGCTCTATCTGGCAAAGGAATGTTTTGACACAAAGATTGTAAATGATGGGGAAGAAGCATTGCTTGCGTATCAGACGTACAATCCGAATCTGATTCTGCTCGATCTGATGCTGCCGGGTATAGACGGATACCAGGTATGCAGGGAGATACGCGCCAAGGATAATATACCGATTATTATGTTATCCGCAAAAGGTGAAGTATTTGACAAGGTGCTCGGACTGGAACTGGGTGCGGATGATTATATCATGAAACCATTTGATTCCAAGGAGATGGTAGCGCGTGTGAAAGCGGTACTGCGCCGTTATCAGACAGCGAAGCCGCAGACGCCTGCCACGGCATCGATTAAAATGGTAACATATGCAGATTTAGAGGTGAATCTGTCCAATTATTCTGTTGTATATATGGGTGAAAATATTGATATGCCGCCCAAAGAACTGGAATTGTTATATTTTCTGGCAGCTTCGCCCAATCAGGTATTTACGAGGGAGCAGCTGTTGGACAATATCTGGGGCTATGAGTATATCGGTGATACGCGCACGGTCGATGTACATGTCAAGCGGCTGAGGGAAAAGATCAAAGATCATGCCGGATGGGGCATCACGACCGTCTGGGGTATCGGATACAAGTTTGAGGTAAAGGATTAGTTATGAAAAAAACGCTGGGAATGAAACTGCTCAGTGGAATCATCATCTATGTCATTGCAGGATTCCTGATCGTGGCATCGTTAGTAGAGTGGATGTTTCAGCAGAAAGCGCAGAGTGTGGAGGCCACCAGCCTGTATAAAGAGGCATTGGCGATCACTGGCAATTATGCGCTTGATTATTACAGAAACCGACTGACACAGGAAGAACTGGAGACACAGCTGCAGGTTCTGTCTGCATATACGGATAGTGAGATCTGGGTCGTTGACCGCAAGGGTATTGTACTGATCGGGTTCGATGGAGAGGCCGATGATGAGAAGCGGGAGATCAAGGATTTCCGGATCTCCGATTTCGGAACGCGCTACTATATGATGGGTACGTTTTACGGCTGTTTTGAGCAGCCGGTGCTGACGGTTTTTGCACCGATCACGGTGGATTATCAGGTGCGTGGCTATGTGATGATCCATAAACAGATTGAGCAGATCTATCGGGATGCGGATCATTTCCTGAACCTGTCTTATGTGGCGCTGATCACACTGTTAGTTGTGGGAATAGCGTTTATGATGATTTATCTGTGGCACACGTATCGTCGCATTTATCTGATGAACCGTGTGGCGCATAAGTATATGGAAGGCAATTTTGAGTCTGTGATGGAGATCGAGGATGAGGACGAGCTGGGATTTCTGGCTGCATCTTTCAATTATATGGCAAACGAGCTGAATACACTTGAGGAGGACCAGAGAAAGTTTGTGTCGAATATTTCTCATGATTTCCGCTCCCCGCTGACATCGATCAAAGGATATATCGAAGCGATACTTGATGGCACGATACCGGTCGAAATGCAGGATAAGTACCTGAACATCATTATTACGGAGACTGACCGCCTGACAAAGCTGACAAGTGGCCTGATCGAGCTGAACCAGTATGGTGGGCATGGAAAGACGATTCTGGATAAGAGTGATTTTGACATTAACGAAGCGATCCGTCAGACTGCGGCCACATTTGAGGGCGCATGCAGTGCCAGGCATATCCTGCTCGATCTGTTGCTGACCGGAGATGAACTGTTGGTGCATGCGGATCAATCAAAGATACAGCAGATCGTCTACAATCTGACGGATAATGCGATCAAATTCAGTCATGACGATTCGGTGATTACGATAGAGACGCATGTCAAGAATGAAAAGGTTTTTGTGTCCGTGAAGGATAACGGTATCGGTATTCCGAAGGATTCGCTCGGTAAGATCTGGGAGCGTTTTTACAAGACAGACCTGTCGAGAGGAAAGGATAAGAAAGGTACGGGTATCGGACTGGCGATCGTAAAAGAGATCATTCAGGCACACGGCGAAAATATCAATGTGATCAGCACGGAAGGGGTTGGCACAGAGTTTATTTTCACATTGCCGTTTGTAGAAGATGCGGAGGAGTGATTTATGGCAGATGATTTTCAGTTTATCAGGGAAACGAGAAAAGAGAAACCGCTAAACCGGAAACGTGTGTTGCAGCATATACTGGAGACGGTGGTGTTGGCGGTGATATTTGGGGCAGTCGGATGTCTGACGTTTGTACTTCTCAAGCCGCGTATTGAGCAGTATTTCATGCCGGAAGAAAAAACGCAGATATCGTTTACAGAGCCGGAGCAGCTGCCGGAAGATGACACGGAGAACACGGATCATCAGGATGATACGAAAGATGAACCTGAAAAGGTGATCATCGAGAAGCCCGCAACTATGGATCTGGCAGAGTATCAGGCGCTGCAGAACAAGATGTATGCGGTGGGGCGCGAAGCAGATAAATTTATCGTATCGGTTACGAATGTGAAAAATGATACGGATATTTTTAATACACCCTACGAGAACAAGGGGATCGGTTCCGGGGTGATCATTGCTGATACCGGTGAGTATCTATTGATATTGACAGAAAAAAAGACGATTCAGGGTGCGACGTCGATCCGGGTGACATTTGTGGATGATCAGACGGTGAAGGCAGAGCTGCAGCAGTATGACGGAAATACCGGGATCGCTGTATTGCGGGTCAAGACGAAGGATATTGACAAAGATACCAGAGAGCAGATCGCAGTAGCGGTACTAGGCACTTCAGTGGGCGTCTCGCAGGGTCAGATGGTATTGGCAGTCGGCAGCCCGATCGGAACAATCCATTCGATATTGACCGGAAATATCACTTCCAATCGAAACAGTATCTCTACGATGGACTGTAATTATACCGTGTTCACAACGGATATGGTAGGCAGTGCCAATGCAGGGGGTGCACTGATCAATACGGATGGTGAGATCATTGGATTTATTTTGCAGGATTACAATATGCAAAAGGAGCAGACCACACTGGCAGCAGTGTCTATCTCGGAACTAAAGGGTGTGATTGAATTATTATCGAATGATAAGCCTGTGCCGTATCTGGGTATGCGTATCAGCACGGTCACAGATGAGATTTCTGAGACTTATCAGATGCCGAAAGGTGTCTATGTGCGAGAGGTCGCACTGGATTCACCTGCGATGGAAGCAGGATTTCAGAGCGGTGATGTGATTACCCAGATCAATGGAGTATCGATTGCAGCAGCGGAAGACTACGAAAAGCTGATACTCACATTGTCAGATGAACAGGTGATCCATATCACATATGAGCGTCAGGGTGCAGAGGATTACATTTCCCTGCAGAGTGATGTACGGGTCGGCGTACTCGAATAAATTTAATAAAAAAGAGGAAGAAAACATGTACTATATCGGAGAGCTGCGCGAGGGAGAGCGCATTAATGAAATTTACTTATGCAAACAGAAACAGACAGCGATGACAAAAGCCGGAAAACCTTATGAATCGCTGGTCTTACAGGATAAAACAGGCACATTGGATGCAAAGATCTGGGATCCTGCGTCGCAGGGGATCGAGGACTGTGATGCGATGGATTATGTGTGCGTGATGGGAGATGTGACGAGTTTTCAGGGAACATTGCAGTTGAACATTAAGCGTCTGCGCAAGGCATCGGAGGGAGAATATGATCCGAAAGATTATCTGCCGGTCAGTGAGTATGACATTGAGGCAATGTATAGCGAACTGCAGGGGTATGTCAATCGTCTGACGAATCCGTATCTGAAGCAGCTTGCAGCGGGACTGTTTCTGGAGGATGAGGCGTTTGCAAAGCGTTTTAAGTTCCACTCGGCAGCAAAAAGTGTTCATCATGGATTTGTCGGCGGACTGCTCGAACATACGCTCAGCGTTACAAAGCTGTGTGACTTTTTTGCAAAGCGTTATTCGATTCTGAACCGTGATCTGCTGATCTGTGCGGCACTGTTCCATGACATTGGGAAATTAGAGGAGTTGTCGGCATTTCCGGAGAATGATTACACGGACGAAGGACAGCTGCTCGGACACATCGCGATGGGTATGGAGATCATCGGTATGCGTATCCGTATGATTGATGGATTCCCGCGCAAGCTGGCAAATGAATTGAAGCATTGTATTTTAGCGCATCACGGTGAACTGGAATACGGTTCTCCGAAAAAACCGGCACTTGCAGAGGCGGTTGCGCTCAATTTTGCGGATAATCTGGATGCGAAGATGGAGACAATGAAGGAATTGTTCGTTAAAGTACCGGAGGGAAATACAGACTGGCAGGGATACAACCGGCTATTTGAGTCAAATATCCGCAGATCAAGTATAACGGAGAAGTAATCATATATGCAGAAAAATGACATCATTGAGTTAGAGATTACAGACATGGGTGTAGGCGGCGAAGGCATCGGCAGGGCAGCAGGACTGACTTTTTTTGTCAAGGATGCTCTGATTGGGGATGTGATCACCGCACGCATTACAAAACTAAAAAAAACATATGGCTATGCCAGATTGGAAAGCCTGCTCCGACCGTCAGTGTCCCGCTGTGAGCCGCGCTGCCCACAGCACAGACGTTGTGGCGGTTGTCAGATTCAGGCGATGTCTTACGAGGCGCAGTTGTCATTTAAACAAAATAAGGTCCGCGGCAATCTCATCCGCCTGGGTGGGTTTGCGGCGGATTTTGTTGACCGGATCATGGAGCCGATCGTTGGGATGGCAGAACCGTACCGTTATCGCAATAAGGCGCAGTTTCCGATTGGCACAGACCGGGACGGACAGCCGATTGCAGGTTTTTACGCTGCGCGCACACACAGCATTATACCTGTGGAGGATTGTCTGCTCGGTGTAGGGGAAAATAAAGTCATTTTAGATGCAATCTTAGAATATATGCGGGCAGAACATATATCGGCATATGATGAGACGACTGGAAAAGGACTCATCCGTCATGTGCTGATCCGTTATGGATTTACGTCAAAGGAACTCATGGCTGCACTGGTCATCAATGGGACGCGCCTGCCGCATCAGGAGGCGCTGATTCAACGGCTGACGCAGATCCCCGGCATGAAGAGCATCTCGGTCAACTGTAACCGGGAAAATACAAATGTCATTCTGGGTGAGGAGACAATCTGTATCTGGGGAACACCTTATATTACAGATGACATTCATCTGTGTGATTGCAGTGATGAGCGGTTCATACAGACCGATCAGGCAGTCACGTTCCAGATCTCACCACAGTCTTTCTATCAGGTCAATCCGGTACAGACAGAGAAACTGTATTCACTGGCACTCGATTATGCCGGTCTGACCGGAGCAGAGAGCGTCTGGGATCTGTATTGCGGGATTGGTACGATCTCGTTGTTTCTCGCACAAAAAGCAGGACAGGTCTATGGCGTGGAGATTGTACCGCAGGCGATCGAGGATGCGAGACGCAACGCAGCATTAAACGGCATCACAAACGCACAGTTTTTTGTCGGAAAAGCAGAGGAAGTGCTGCCGGGCTTTTATGAGAAGTCTGCCGCTGATGCGATGAGCCACCCGGATGTGATTGTTGTCGATCCACCACGCAAAGGCTGCGACACCGCGTGTCTCGATACGATGCTCAAGATGCAGCCGGAGCGGATTGTATATGTGAGCTGCGATTCTGCAACGTTAGCACGCGATCTGAGAGTTTTGTGCGATGGCGGATACGAACTCAGACGAGTCCGGGCAGTCGACCAGTTCGCGCACACGGTGCATGTTGAGTCGGTGGTCCTGATGCAGTATTGTGGAAAATAAGAAAAATAGGCATGCTAGACCACAAGATGTTGCGGTTTGAGGGCGAAAATTGGAGCAAAAAATGACCAGTTTTTGCCCTATTTTTTGCCCGTTTTTAGAAATGCTGGAAAAGTTGTAGTATGAAGGGGGATTGTATTTAGATATAAGCATTTGATATAATTATGTAAATGCTGTTAGGGCTTTTGGAAAGGAATAAGACTTATGAAAATTATGAATACAATGAAAGAAATAATTTTAGAAGGGGAAAAAAGTAACTTGATAAAGATAAGTGAAGATTTGTCTACTATTA
>ERZ1035006.714-NODE-714-length-25327-cov-10.918685_pt1 | contig 25327 bp, 22 predicted proteins | sample MGYA00520694_ERZ1035006 | MGnify/ENA primary metagenome ERZ1035006 (study PRJEB33766, sample SAMN09781746) | gut metagenome | biome: gut microbiome | host: Homo sapiens | place: Madagascar | study: EMG produced TPA metagenomics assembly of the PRJNA485056 data... | reverse complement strand
TTTCACTAAGTCAGGGTGGTTTTATCACAATTCCGGTAGGAAAAACGGAAACCGTTTCTGTAAGAGTAAAAAATTTAGGGGAAACAGTTACGAAATCAGAGATATGCTATTATGAAGAATCTGTTCCAAGCTGTCTGAAAGAAGGGAAAAAACAGAAAACAGAAATACTGGAGATACCAGCTGGTGAAAGTTGGATTGAGCTGCATATTCCGGAAAAAATCAAGAATACATTTTGCGTTATATCTTTTGAACCGAATAGTTTGCTTGAATTAAGGCTTAATAAAATTGCTAATCCTGGCGTATTATGCGGAAATAAAAAAGAGGCAAGATATTTTGATCCCTGTATCATATATGAAGATGACGAATTATATGATGAAAAACAGTTGGTAAATGGATATACAAGACCATATAAAACTGTAAATATGTGGTGCTCAGAGGAGGAAAGCACTCCTTACATTCTTCTGGAATGGAATGAAGCTGTAATGTTTCAGGAAATAAGGCTTTTTCTAGAGCCGGATTTATCAAAGGAGATTCCGTCAAGCTGTGGAACAAGATGGGATAATAGTCACCGTTTCTCAATTCGACAGGGAATGCCGCCTCAGCTTGTTCGGGATTTGCAGGTTGAAGTGTTCGCAGATGGAAAATGGAGCTGTATTCATAAAGTGAGAAACAACTGGCAAAGAATGGTGATTTTGGATTCTGATGAAAAATGTAAGGCTGAAAAAATAAAAATAACCGTTAATCGGACATGGGGGGATCCAAGGGCACAACTTTACCAGATAAATATTTACAAAAATAAAATTACAATTTAAAGGAGGACGTAACATGATGAAAAGAAAGCTTATGGCAGTAGCAGGAGCAGCCGCAATGGCAGGAACCATGTTGAATACTGTGGTACCGGTAATGGCAGAGGAAAAAGCTAACATTGTTTGGGCTGGATGGTCTGGTGAGGAAGAGGCTTCAAAACCTATTTTTGAAAGAATGATGGAAACCTATCGGGAACAGACTGGAAATGATGTAACATGGGTTGGATTTACATGGGCGGATGCTGCACAGCAGTTACTGATTCGTTGCCAGGGAGGAGAACAGCTGGATATTTCTCAGGCAGATATCAGTATATTTAATACACTTGCACAGGCAAATGTATTAGCAGATTGGAACGATATTGTAGGCGAAGATTATATGAAAGATACTTTTGAAGAATCTTATCTGGAAGTTGGAAATATTGATGGCAAACAGTATGGAATGCCTTGGACAATGGCTGCGATAACCATGGTTTATAATCCTGAAATCCTTACAGCAGCAGGTTGGGATGAGCCGCCAACAACCATTGATGAATTTGAACAGTGCATGGCTGACATTAAAGAATATGATCCGGAAATCATTCCTTATGCTTTAAGCACGAAAGATGTAACTTGTGGTGCTGACTTTGTTCCATGGGCATGGACCTTTGGCGGTGGTATTTGGGATGAAGATGGAAATGTGATCATTAATAATGAGGCTGGCGTAAAAGCTCTTGACTGGTATAAGGATATGCTGGACAAAGGCTATGTGACAATGGATGTAGGCAGAAGTGAAGCGAGACAGATGTTTGCGCAGGGAAAAGTAGCATTCTATGATGATGCTGTTGTTGCGAAAAGCCAGGTAATTTCAAATGGAGTTGCACCTGATGATGTTGTAAATGTATGCTCTGCAATGCTTAGACCTGTAGAGAACGAGGGCGATGCACCGCAGGCGGTACAGTGGGGCGGAATGCTTGTTGTTTATGAGAAATCAGAGTATAAGGAGCAGGCAGCAGAGCTTGCGAAAATTCTGAATAGTGACGAAGTTGCACTGGATTACTTCATTAATGGCGGTATGCCACCAGTTACAAAATCAGTTGCATCCAGTGATACAGTTAAGAATGATCCATATATCAATACATTTATTGAATCTACAGCAACTGCACGACTTGAGGAAACTGCAAGAATGACAAATGCAAGTGAGATTAAAAACATTTTAACAGAGGAGATTCAGTTTGCATTATTAGGACAGAAAACTTCTCAGGAAGCACTTGATGATGCAGCTGCAAGAATTGGTTCAGCTAATTAATTGAGAGGTGTTTAAAGTGAAGGAAGTACGAAGAAAAGGCTTAACAGATGCGCAAACGGGCGTTCTGCTGATTATTCCGGGACTGGCAGTGTTTATCTCCGTTATTTTATTCCCATTTATTGATGCTATCAGGATGTCTTTTACAAACAAATCCATGTTGAGCCCTCAGTGGGATTACATTGGGCTTGAAAACTATACATCAGTATTCCAGGATCCATATTTTGGAAAAACAATTTTGACTACAGCGGTATTTGTAGTGGCATCAACACTTATGCCTTTTGTTCTAGGCTTTATTTGGGCAATCCTGCTTAATCAGGGATTTAAAGGCGCTGAGTTTTTACGAGGCATTACTCTTGTAAACTGGATCATTCCAGGAACTGCGATCGGATTTTTGTGGAGCTGGATATTCAATGGACAGTATGGTGTGTTAAATGGAGTTATCAAAATGCTGGGTGGAAGCGGGAACACAGCATGGCTTGGACAAACATCAACGGCCCTGATTTGTGTTGTAATTGCGAGAACGTGGCAGATGCTGCCATGGTATATGGCATTTTTGCTAGGCGGTCTGCAAGGTGTGGAGTTAGATCAGATTGAGGCGGCACGTATTGATGGCGCAGGAAACTGGAAATGCTTTACAAAAATCGTACTTCCTTCAATGAAAAACATTATCAGCCTGATTTTAGCAATGGGCTTAGTAGGAAATTTACAGCACTTTGACCTTCCTTGGACTATGGTTCAAGGAGGACCTGCAAGGGCTACGACAACTTTGTCTCTGGAAGTGTATAATACGGCATTTAAAAACTGGAACATGGGAAAAGCAGCAACAATTGGAACTGTATGGGCAATTTTGCTGGCGTGCTTCAGTGTGGTTTATTTAAAACAGGTCAAAGATGCTGATTAGGAGGGAGAAAAATGTTTAAAAAAACAACTGGTTTCAGAATTTTTTTCTGGGTATCATTGGTTCTGATAGGAGTGTTTGTATTTTTCCCTCTGTTATGGATGATTAATACGGCACTGAAACCAACTTCAGACACATTTTCTATGGCCTTTTTCACAGGACCAAAGACAATGGATAATTTTATTCATATAGTTACAGATGAAAAAATTATGAGATATCTGAGGAACAGCTTATGGGTATCTTTTGGCTCCAGTTTACTGGCGACTATCGTGTGTTCATTTGCTGGATACAGTTTCGCAAAATTCCGTTATAGAGGCAGAAAATTTGTTATGGGAATGTTTATGATGAGTCAGGCATTTCCACAGGCAATCTTGCTTCTTTCCATATATGGAATTATGCAGAAAGTTGGGCTTTTGGGTAGTTACTGGTCTTTGCTGATCAGCTATGTGGTTTTTACTTTACCAGTTGGAACATGGACGCTGAAAAGTTATTTTGATCAGATACCAGATGCTTTGATTGAAAGTGCAAAGATAGATGGTGCCACTCATTTCCAGATTATGCGGAAAGTGATTTTCCCGCTGGCAGTACCTGGAATGATAACAATCGCAATATATGGGTTTGTGTGGAGCTGGAATGATCTTTTGTATTCTATGACGCTGGTAACAGACAATGTGAAACGTACATTGGCAAGTGGACTGGTTATGACGTTCCTGGGAATGGGCTCTACAAACTGGGGATATATGATGGCATCCAGCATTATTGCAGCAATACCGGTTACGATTATTTTTGTTTTCCTGCAGAGATACTTTATTCAGGGACTTACATCAGGAGCTGTAAAGGGTTAAGGAATAGACAGCGGATTGGTGACTGCGAGGTGGAGCTTGTGAAAAAAGTCAGATTTGAAGAGATGCTGCCAGATGAACTTTTAGGCGTGATGAAGGAAGAAAAACCTGTATATTTGCCTGTGGGATCTATGGAATGGCATAGCGTTCATCTGGGGATGGGCGTGGATACGGTACACGCTGAAAATATTGGGATTGCATTGGCGGAAAAAATCGGAGGAGCCGTATTTCCTGGAATGTACATAGGAACAGAAAGTCTAAGATCACCGGAATCACTTCGGAAACTGGGATTTGATGGGGATGAACAGATTGCTGGAATGGATTTTCCGGGGAATTCCCTGAAAAGCTGTTATTGGCCATTGGAACTGTTTCAGAAGATAATAGAAACGCAAATTGAATTGCTGCTGGCAATGGGGTTTCGGAAAATTGTCATATTAAATGGACATGGGGCAATGGTTCAGAAAAAAATTCTCAAGGAAATAAGTACCAGATATACGAAGGATGATGTAAGAGTTTTATCAATTATGGTTCTTCAACCTGATTGCGGAGCTGGATTGGGTCATGCTGGTTTGGCAGAAACAGCATTGATGAATTATTTATGCCCTGAAAGTGTGGATATTTCCAAATTGCCAGCTAAAAAGGAAAGGCTGTATTACAAAGACTTTGGAATCGCAGATGCAGGAGGAAATGAAGATGGGAAATATTATGTCCATTATGACCCCAGAGATTCCAGTGAAGAGCTTGGCAGACAGATATTTGAGGCAGAGGTTGAGAAGTGTGCAAGGTATATAGCGGATGCGCTAAAAGCTGATTAGGAAGGGCGTAAAATGGAAGAAATAAAAAGCATTTTATGTTTTGGAGATTCTAATACGTATGGAATTAATCCTGAAACGGGTACAAGGCTTTCAAGAAGAAAAAGGTGGACTGGTATTTTACAGGAGCTGTTGGGAGACGATTATTATGTTATAGAGGAAGGAATTGGAGGAAGGACGACTGTCTGGGAAGATCCATTGGCAGAATATCGCTGTGGAATCAAAGCACTTCCTATGATTTTAAGTAGTCATTCACCTTTGGATATGATTATAATCATGTTGGGAGGAAATGATTGGAAGCATCGTTTTGGTGCACTTCCTGAAGATGCGGCAGCAGGGGTAGAGAAGCTGATAAAGTTGATACGCACATATATATATCCTGCTGGTTGTAAAGCTCCAGAAATTTTAATTGCCGCACCAGTTCCAATCGGAGATCATCTGGAACTGAGCCCGTATACAGGATTTGATGCAACTGCTGTAAAATACTCGAAAATGTTACCTGGATTATTGGAAGAACTTGCAAAGAGATATGATTGTATGTATATTGATGCTGGAACAGTTGCATATTCTGATGAAAGAGATCAGATGCATATGAACGAAGAATCTCATCGGAAACTGGCATTAAAATTTGCACAGGTAATAGGTGAACATTATAAATAAAAGATTTTATTGAAAAGGACAGAGACGAGATTTCTGTTCTTTTTTTGTTCGGATATAGATCATTTCCCACGAAAAATACCCAGAGAAAACCAGACATCTGTCGGTTTGTTTGTGAATAATAGCCAAATTAATTGTAGCACGGACTGAAAGAGTATGGTATAATGTGCGTAAGTTACAGAAAAGTAGGGAGGAATTTTTCTGATGGGAGAGAAGTTACAATTTACGGAGCTGGACCAGTATCTGTTTGGACAGGGAACTCACTATGATATTTACAGGAAATTAGGTGCCCATCCGTCAACAGATGGGGAGGAAAGCGGCGTATATTTTGCAGTGTGGGCTCCGAATGCACAGTTTGTATCCGTAATCGGAGATTTTAATGATTGGGACGAGCAGGCGAATCCCATGACCAAGGCTGGCCCAATTGGCGTATTTGAAGTATTTGTGCCGGGTGCAAAGGTAGGACAGCTGTACAAATTCTTTATCGTAGGCATGAATGGGGAGCACCTTTTCAAGGCAGATCCATATGCAAATGAGGCAGAGAAAAGACCCGGAACCGCATCCAGGATCACAGATATCAGAGATTATAAATGGAAAGATGCCGTCTGGATGAGGAACAGGCAGAAATTTGATGAGACGAAGGACGCCATGTCCATTTACGAAGTTCATCTTGGCTCCTGGATGAAGCATCCGGCTACAGAGGACAACGAAGAGGGGTTTTATAATTACAGGGAAGCAGCTGAGAAGCTGGCCGCTTATGTGAAGGAAATGGGTTACACCCATGTAGAGCTGATGGGAATCGCAGAGCATCCATTTGATGGCTCCTGGGGCTATCAGGTAACGGGCTACTATGCACCTACTTCCCGTTATGGAACTCCACAGGATTTTAAATACATGGTAGACTATCTGCACAGACAGAAAATCGGAGTCATCCTTGACTGGGTACCGGCGCATTTTCCCAAGGATGCACATGGCCTTGCCAACTTCGATGGGACTGCTGTTTATGAGCATGCAGACCCAAGACAGGGCGAACACCCGGACTGGGGAACCAAGATTTATAATTATGGCAGACCAGAGGTAAAGAACTTCCTGATCGCCAATGCGCTGTTCTGGATAGAAGAGTGCCATGTAGACGGACTTCGTGTAGATGCCGTTGCATCCATGCTGTATCTGGACTATGGAAAGAACGATGGACAGTGGGTTGCCAATAAATATGGTGGAAACCAGAACCTGGAGGCCATTGAGTTTTTCAAACATCTGAATACCGTCGTTCTTGGAAGAAACCACGGAACAGTAATGATAGCAGAGGAATCCACTGCCTGGCCGAAGGTCACAGGCAAGGCAGAGGATGACGGACTGGGATTTTCCCTGAAATGGAATATGGGATGGATGAATGATTTCCTGGAATATATGAAGCTGGATCCGTATTTCCGTAAATTCAATCATAACAAGATGACCTTCTCCATGACATATGCCTACAGCGAGAAATATGTGCTGGTAATTTCCCACGATGAGGTTGTTCATCTGAAGAAATCCATGCTGGAAAAAATGCCAGGAGAGCTGGATGACAAATTTAAGAACCTGAAAGCAGCCTATACTTTCATGTTTGCACATCCCGGCAAGAAGCTGCTGTTCATGGGCCAGGAATTTGGACAGCTGCGTGAATGGAGTGAGGAGCGTGAGCTTGACTGGTTCCTTCTGGGAGAAGAGAAGCATCGTGATCTGAAGGATTTCGTACAGGTACTTCTGAAAATGTATCGTAAATACCCTGCCCTTTATGCAATGGATGAGAATCCGGAAGGCTTTGAGTGGATCAATGCAGATGATGGCGACAGAAGCATTTACAGCTTCGTCAGAAAATCACCTACAAAAAGAAATAACCTGCTTGTGGTATGCAACTTCACACCAGTGGACCGCCCGGATTACCGTGTGGGTGTACCGAAGAAGAAACAGTATACACAGATTCTGGATGAGAACGGACTTACTGGCAAAAAAGTATTTAAAGCAGAGAAGAAGGACTGCGACAATCGTCCATTTTCTTTTGCTTATTCGCTGCCGGCTTATGGTATTGCGATATTCCAGTATTAAAAATGCCTAAAGAATCAGGAAAATGCGGGCGCTGATTGTGACTGTTGGGGATTTTTCTCATATGGCTAAAAACCTGTTGAAATTTAAGAAAAGTTGCGATATAATGAGCCCGAACAAAAGGAAATGGAAAATAGTGTGTATGTCGAAAGGAGAATATTGACATGAAGGTATCTAATATTAAAGACATTGAGAAATTTTTTAGCGTAGTAGACAGCTGCCAGGGAAAAGTTGAGCTGGTAACTGGTGAAGGTGACAGACTGAACCTGAAATCTAAATTATCACAGTATGTATCCCTTGCAAACATCTTCTCCAACGGTGAGATTCCGGAGCTTGAGATTGTTGCATACGAGAAAGAGGATATTGACAAACTCATGCATTTCATGATCAATGGCTGATTTGCATAAAATTGTGATTTTAAGATAAAATATCAGGGGGATGTGACATGGTCATGTCCCCTTTTCTAGAGTGTGTTTGGAAAATGCTTTCTGCAAGATGGGGCGTGCAGATTGCAGGAATGATTTTTCAAACATGCTCCAGCAGGTATGACAAATGTCGTATTGGCTGCACAGCCAGTTGCCGAAATTTGGCTGGCGATATATGCAGCAGGCAACAACCAGGGGGTATAAGTGCTTCCTGGTCAAAGTGTTTTGTACAAAAATCCCGGCATCAGGGCAGGAGCGTGCCCAAAAATGTTATCGCTAAAAAGTGACATTCTTGGAGACGGTCTTTGGTCTGGTGCCCTGTATAATAGAAAGGGGAAATACAAAATGGTAAAGATAGACATTATTTCCGGTTTCCTTGGAGCCGGTAAAACAACTCTTATTAAGAAGCTTCTGAAGGAGGCATTTCAGGGTGAGCAGGTCGTACTGATCGAGAACGAGTTTGGCGAGATCGGTATTGATGGCGGATTCCTGAAGGACGCTGGAATTGAAATCCGTGAGATGAACTCCGGATGCATTTGCTGTTCCCTGGTTGGTGATTTTGGTGCATCCCTGAAAGAAGTTGTAGAGAAATATCATCCGGACCGTATCCTGATCGAGCCATCAGGTGTAGGTAAGCTTTCTGATGTTATCAAGGCTGTGCAGGGCGTGGAAGAGGATGTTGATATCCAGCTGAACAGCTACACCACAGTTGTTGATGCAAAGAAATGCAAAATGTATATGAGAAACTTTGGAGAATTCTTTGATAATCAGGTACAGTATGCTGGTGCTATCATCATGAGCCGTACTGATATTGTAGATGAAGCGAAGGCTATGCAGTCTATGGAACTTCTTCGTTCCCTCAATGAGAAAGCTGCTATCATCACAACTCCTATTGAGAAGCTTGACGGCAAGAAGATTCTCGAGGTAATGGAGCATCCGGTTTCCCTGGAACAGGAGCTGTTAGAAGAGGAGCATGAGCATCACCATGATCATGAGGAGTGCGGACACGATCATGACCACGAACATCATCATCACGATCACGACGAGGAGTGTGGCTGTGGACATGATCATGACCACGAACACCATCATCACGAACACGACGAGGAGTGCGGCTGTGGACACGACCATGAGCACGAACACCATCATCACGAACACGACGAGGAGTGCGGCTGTGGACACGACCATGAGCACGAACATCATCATCATGACCATGATGAGGAATGCGGCTGTGGACATGATCATGAACATCATCATCACCATGATGGGGAGTGCGGCTGCGGACATGACCATCACCACCATCATGCAGACGAAGTATTTACAAGCTGGGGCCGGGAGACTGTTAAGAAATTTACAAGAGAAGACCTTGAGAAAATGCTGGAGAGCCTTTCCGCATCAGAAGATTACGGCGTAATCCTCCGTGCAAAGGGAATGCTTCCTGCTGAGGACGGAACCTGGATCTACTTCGATATGGTTCCGGAAGAAACCGAGATCCGTGAGGGAGCACCGGAATATACAGGACGTCTCTGTGTAATCGGCTCCAAGCTGAAAGAAGACAAATTGGCAGAGCTTTTCGGAGTTGCCTGAGTAAAAGAAAAAACATTGTCCAGGGGTGCTGAAAAACCAAACTCAGATCGAATGCTTCACAAATTGGAGCATTCGATCTGTAAAAGTGGTTTTACGGATACTCCAGAGCAATCTAAACATAAATCCTATGGAGGTTCGCCATTATGGACGAAATTACAGTACCGATTTATCTCATAACGGGTTTCCTGGAAAGTGGTAAGACTTCTTTCCTTAGCTTTACTCTGCAGCAGGACTATTTTCGCATTGATGGGAAAACTCTGCTGCTCCTCTGTGAAGAGGGCGAGGAGGAGTACGATGAGGAAGCACTGGCCAAAGCCAATGTTGTTGTTGAGGTAATCGAAAAAGAAGAAGATTTTACCCCGGAACGTCTCCAGGCACTGGATATTATCCATCAGCCGGAGCGTGTAGTAATGGAATATAACGGAATGTGGCTGGTGAGCAAGTTTGAGGAGATGAAGGTTCCTTCAGGCTGGGGAATCGAGCAGCACATCACCTGCGTAGATGCAAGCACCTTCCAGGTCTATATGCAGAACATGAAATCTATTTTCATGGATATGGTACGTGATGCAGATATGGTTGTATTTAACCGCTGCAAGAAAGAGTACCCTCTTGCGAACTACCGCAGAAGCATTAAGGTTGTAAATCCAAGCGCAGAAGTTATCTTTGAGGATGAAGAAGGCGAGATGACCGATATTTTTGCAGATCAGATGCCTTTTGACCTGGATGCACCAATCGTGGACATTCCACCGGAAGATTATGGAATCTGGTTTGTAGATGCTATGGACCATCCGGACCGCTATGTTGGAAAAACACTTCGCTTCAAAGCCCGTGCAAGACGCCCAAGAGGAATGGGAAGTAAATTCTTTATTCCAGGACGTACTGCTATGACCTGCTGTGCAGATGACACATCCTTCCTGGGCTATATTTGCAAAAGTGCATACGCACCAAAGCTGAGACAGGGAGAGTGGGTAGAGGTTACAGCTAAGGTAGCTTTCGAGAACAGGACAGAGTATCAGGGCGAAGGAATTGTCCTTTATGCAGCTAATGTGGAGCCATGTGAGCCACTGGCTGATGAGATGGTATATTTTAACTGATACGGTTTTATACTGTCAAAGGAGTGGCTGTCTTTTGGCAAACACATAACAGCAGGGGCGCCGCTGACAGAAGCCGGAGGCGTTGTCCGGCAATAGAATTACTGTTAAGGAAAAGAAAAAAATATGTATTTAGTTGTAGGACTTGGAAACCCAGGGCGGCAGTACGAGGCTACCCGCCACAATATGGGCTTTGATACAGTAGATGTCCTGGTGGAGAGACATAAGATTCCCCAGGGAGGCGTAAAATTTAATGCCATGTACGGTTCTGGATTTATTGGAGGAGAGAAGGTTATCTTCATGAAACCTTTGTCCTTCATGAATTTAAGCGGCGGACCCGTGCAGGAGATGGCGGCTTACTTCAAAATTGACCCGGAAAGTGAGCTGATCGTGATCCAAGATGATATTGATCTGGATCCAGGACAGCTGCGCATCCGGAAACAGGGAAGTGCAGGCGGCCACAATGGCCTGAAGGACATTATCGGCAGGCTGGGCACACAGAAATTTATGCGTGTGAAAATCGGCGTGGGAGCCAAGCCAAAGGGCTGGGATCTTGCAGATCATGTGCTGGGAAGGTTTTCCACAGAAGAACGTAAGCTTGTAGATGAAGCAATTCAGCAGGCTGCAGATGCAGTAGAAAAAATCATAACAGATGGTCCGGATGCGGCCATGAATGAATACAACAGAAAGAAGTCCAGTTGATTGACACTGGGCTTCTTTTAGGCTTTCCAAAGCGAACATCACGCAGGTGGTAAATTCTGCAGGTTAGAGCGTGTTTGAAAAATCATTCCTGCGATCTGCACGCCCCATTTTGCAGAAAGCATTTTCCAAACACGCTCTAGAGCGTGTTAATCTGTACGCCCCATTTTGCGGGATTTTTGTCCTAAATTCGCTTTGAAATGCTTGCAAAAAAGAAGGGAGGAAAACTATGCTTTCCTTTATTCAGCCACTGGAGCAGATGGCAGAATTTGAAGAAATAGAAAAAACCATAGAAAAAAAGCAGGGAATCGTGCCTGTCACAGGCTGTCTGGAATCACAGAAGGCCCATCTGATCCACGGCCTTTCACAGAAAGCCCCCATGCGTCTTGTAATTGCAGGAGATGAGCGCCTGGCAAAGGAAACATATGAGGACCTTCGTTTTTATGATAAAAACACTTTGTTTTATCCGGCAAAGGATCTTCTGTTTTTCCAGGCAGACATTCAGGGAAATCTGTTGATACGTCAGAGAATGTGCGTGGTAAAGGCACTTCTGGAACAGGAAAACCTTACCGTAGTGACCAGCATCGACGGCTGTATGGATTATCTGATGCCCCTTGAGGAAATCGGGAAAAAGGTTCTCCATTTTTACGCAGACAGCGTCATTAACATGGACGCTCTGACAAAAGCATTGGTGAATCTGGGCTACGAGAGAGTGGGACAGGTGGAAATGCCGGGACAGTTTTCTGTCCGTGGCGGTATTGTGGATATTTATTGCCTTACCGAGGAAAATCCCTGGCGAATTGAGCTGTGGGGAGATGAAGTGGATTCCATCCGAAGCTTTGACGCAGAAAGCCAGCGCTCCCTGGAAAATATGGATGAAATCTCCATCTATCCTGCTACAGAATGGACAGATGGGAAGAAAATGGTATCTTTTCCTGATTATTTCCCAGAGAATAAAACCATTATTTTTCTGGACGAACCAAACCGCATTCTGGAAAACGGGCTGGGTGTAGAGGAAGAATACCGGCAAAGCCGGATGCACAGGGAGGAAAAAGGAGAGCAGGATCTTCCCGTGCAGTGGCTTTGCGAGTTTGGAAAAGTGCAAAAGGAGCTGAACCAGAGGAGAGCCGTTGCCCTGTCAGCTCTGGAACCGAGGGCAGTGGAATGGAATTTTGCCCCGGATAAATTTAATCTCACCGTACAAAGTGTCACTTCTTATAACAGTAGCTTTGAGCTTCTGGTGGAGGACTTAAGGAAATATAAAAAGCAAGGCTATCGGATGGTTCTTCTTTCCGGTTCCCGGACGAGGGCGGAGCGTCTGGCAAAAGACCTTCAGGAGCAGGAACTGGCAGCTTTTTACGGACAGGACTATGACCGTGTGATAAATCCTGGAGAAATCATGGTGATGTATGGTCACGCCAGAAAAGGCTTTGAATATCCGCTGATCAAGTTTGCAGTTATCACAGAATCTGATATTTTCGGTCAGGAGCAGAAAAAGAAGAAGAAAAAGAAAACCTACAATGGAAAGAGAATCCAGGATTTTGCAGAGCTTTCTATTGGAGATTATGTTGTCCATGAAAAGCACGGCCTTGGAATCTACAGGGGAATTGAAAAGGTCGAGGTGGACAAGATTGTTAAGGACTATATTAAGATTGAATACCGTGACGGCAGCAACCTCTATATTCTGGCAACCCAGTTGGATGCTCTCCAGAAATATTCCGGGGCAGACACAGCGAAAACGCCTAAGTTGAACAAGCTTGGAACCCAGGAATGGAACCGTACCAAAACCAAGGTAAAGGGCGCAGTCAAAAATATTGCCAAAGAGCTGGTGGAGCTTTACGCAGTGCGCCAGGAGAAGGAAGGATATGTCTGTGGCCCGGATACAGTATGGCAGAGGGAATTTGAGGAAATGTTCCCTTACGAGGAGACAGAGGATCAGCTGAATGCCATTGAGGATACCAAACGGGATATGGAAAGCACCAAGATCATGGACCGTCTTGTGTGTGGTGATGTTGGTTATGGCAAAACAGAGATTGCTCTTCGTGCTGCTTTTAAGGAGGTTCAGGAGAGCAGACAGGTAGTCTATCTTGTTCCCACCACCATTCTGGCACAGCAGGTGTACAATACCTTTGTCCAAAGAATGAAGGAATTTCCGGTGCGAGTGGATCTGCTCTGCCGTTTCCGCACGCCTGCCCAGCAGAAAAAGACCATACAGGATCTGAAAAAAGGACAGGTAGACATTGTAATCGGAACACACAGAGTTCTGTCAAAGGATGTGGAATATAAGAATCTGGGACTTTTGATTATTGATGAGGAGCAGCGTTTCGGTGTTACTCATAAGGAAAAGATCAAGCAGCTGAAAAAAGATATTGATGTGCTGACCCTTACCGCCACCCCGATTCCAAGAACCCTGCACATGAGCATGATCGGAATCCGTGACATGAGTGTGCTGGAGGAGCCTCCTATTGACCGTATGCCGATTCAGACTTATGTAATGGAGTATGACGAGGAAACCGTTCGTGAAGCTATTGGAAGAGAGCTGAGAAGAGGCGGTCAGGTTTATTATGTTTATAACCGGGTGACGGATATTGACGAAGTAACTCTTCGGATTTCCAAGCTGGTGCCGGAAGCCCGTGTGGATTTCGCACATGGCCAGATGAGCGAGCGGGAGCTGGAGCGGGTAATGTATGATTTCATCAACGGGGATATTGATGTGCTGGTTTCCACTACCATCATTGAAACCGGACTGGATATTTCCAATGTTAATACCATGATCATCCATGATTCTGATAAATACGGCCTTTCTCAGCTTTACCAGCTGAGAGGAAGAATTGGCCGTTCCAACAGAACGGCCTACGCCTTTCTCATGTACCGGAGAAATATGATGCTCCGTGAGGTTGCAGAAAAACGTCTTTCTGCAATCCGGGAATTTACAGATTTGGGAAGCGGATTTAAGATTGCCATGCGTGATCTGGAGCTTCGTGGTGCAGGAAATCTTCTTGGAGCCCAGCAGCACGGTCATATGAATGCAGTAGGCTATGACCTGTACTGCAAAATGCTTAGTGAGGCGGTAAAAGAGGCAAAAGGTATCCATACTATGGAAGACTTTGAAACGACGATTGATCTGAATATGGATGCCTTTATCCCGGATTCTTATATCAGCAATGAGTTTCAGAAGCTGGATATTTACAAGAGGATTGCAGGAATTGAGTCCCAGCAGGAATATGACGATATGCTGGAGGAACTGATTGATCGTTTCGGAGAGCCGCCAAAGGCTGTCCTGAATCTTCTTGCTATTGCCAGGCTGAAGGCTATGGCCCATCAGGGCTATATTACGGAAATTAAGCAGATGCAGCGGGAAATCCGTATCACTCTTTATGAGAATGCAAAGCTAAATCCGGCAGGAATCCCTCCCCTTGTGGAGAAATACAGGCGCCAGCTTCAATTCAAGCCGGATAAAGAGCCGAAATTTATTTTTACTCCGGTGGGAGACCTTGTCCAGGCACTGACTGTTTTTGCGAAAGAGCTGCAGGAGCTGGTGGATGATGTGGCATTAGTATGACTCACGCTAATTAGCAACCTGCAAGTTGCATTTGGTGTGGTTTTATGTGAACCGTAATCATGGAGATTCTGTGAATTACAGAGATTTTTTCCTTTTTACTTGCCCTTATTGGAAAAAAGTTTTATACTCTAACTAGCGTGCCGCTCCGGCACATTATCGAAAGGGTAATTGGTGAGTGATATGAAGAAAATCGTGAAAAAATCAACCGTAGCAGCACTGGCTGGCGTGATGGCTGTTGGAATGCTTTCCGGCTGCGGGGATAAAGTAGATGGAACAAAGACTGTAGCCACTGTAGATGGTACAGATATTCCCATGGGCGTTCTCAGTCTGTATGCCCGTGAGGCGCAGGCACAGACCGTTGCCATGTACAAGATGTATATGGGAAGCGCAGGCAATATCTGGAGTCAGGTGGTAGATGAAGAGTCTGGACAGACCTACGGGGAGCAGGCTGCCGGACAGTTCCTGGAGCAGGTTGAGCTGATGTACCTCATGAAGGAGAAAGCGGCTGACTATGGCGTTGAGGTAACTGCAGATGATGAGACTGCAATCGCAGAGGCAGCAGCGCAGTTCATGCAGGATAATGATGAGGATACTCTTCGGACACTTTCCGTCACAGAGGATCAGGTGAAGACACTTCTGGAGCTTGAGACTTACCAGCAGAGAATGCGTGAGCCAATTCGTCAGGAGGCAGAGGTTGACATCACAGATGAAGAGGCACAGCAGTCCTCTTTTAGCTATGTAAGTATTTCCATCAGCGGAGATGATCTTACGGACGATGATATTGCGAAGCGTAAAGAGGATGCACAGACCATCCTGGATCAGATGAAAGAGGATCCGGAAGCAGATATGGGCGAGACTGCGAAGGCGGTAGACGATACCTACAGCGGACTGACCGGAACAATCTTTGCAAACGACAGTGACGACAAGGATATTTCCAATTCCTATGACGACGCAGTGGTAGAGGCTCTGAGAACTCTGAAGGACGGAGAGGTTTACGGAGAACTGGTAGAGACAGATACCAATATTTACATTCTTCGTATGGACAAGGTAAATGATGAGGATGCCACTGCTTCCAAGAAGGAGACTCTGGAGAACACCAAGCGTAGCAGCTATTACAATGATACCACGCAGAGCTGGCTGGATGATGCAGACATTACTGTAGATGACAAAGTACTGGGCACATTGCAGATTACAGATAACCATGCATTCTCTATCAAAGAAGTAGCAGCTGAGGATACTACAGAGGAGAGCGCAGATACAGCTGACGAGGCAGACGCTGCAGAGGAGAGCACAGATACAGCTGATGAGGCAGACACCACAGAGGAAAGTGCCGATACAGCTGATACAGCAGATGCTGACAAGACAGATACCGCTGCTTCTGAGGACACCGAAGCGGAAAGCAGTGATGCTGCAGAGAGTACAGAGACAGAGGATGCAGCGGAATCTGAAAACACTGCTGAAACAGATAAAAATTAATCTGATCAGGTAATGAAATACCAGCGGCTCGCAGCGCCAGGTTATAATTTCTGCGCACTGTGAACGGGAACTATTTATAAGAAAAGAACTGAAAACCTGTCCGGGAATGCCTGGACAGGTTTTTTGGAAAAGGGAGACCTTATGAAAAAGATTCTTCTTATTGCAACAGGAGGTACCATTGCTTCCAAATATACAGTGGAAGGATTGGCACCTCAGATTTCGGCAGAAGAGCTTCTGGAATACATTCCAGGGGCAGGTGAGTTTTGTACCATTGACACGGTGCAGCCCTTTGCACTGGACAGTACCAATGTGTGTGCAGCCCACTGGCTGAAGCTGACCAGGCTTATTGAATCCAAATACGAATTTTATGACGGGTTTGTAATCTGTCACGGAACAGACACCATGGCGTATACAGCAGCTGCACTGTCCTATCTGATCCAGAATAACCGAAGGCCGATCGTTATTACCGGAGCCCAGAAGCCCATTGACCTTGCCATCACAGATGCCCGCTCCAATCTTATGGACAGCCTTCGCTTTGCCTCCCACGACAGAGCTCATGGGGTTTCCATTGTATTTGGCGGAAAAGTTATCGCAGGCACCAGGGCGAAGAAGGAATTTTCCAAAAGCTACAATGCTTTTTCCAGCATTAATTATCCAGACATTGCATCCATCCATGATAATAAGATTATTTTTTATATTAATGACAAAGATCAGTCTACCAGGCCGCTGGTGTTTTACCACAAGATGAATCAGAGAATTTTTCTTCTGAAGCTGATTCCTGGAATTGACGGAAAGGTGCTGGATGCGCTGTTCCCCTCTTACAATGGGCTGATTCTGGAGTCTTTCGGAGTGGGAGGGCTTCCTCATTATGAAAATGATAATTTTATGGAAGCAATCGGCCACTGGATGGAGGCCGGCAAGCCGGTCTGTATGGCAACGCAGGTTACTCATGAGGGCAGTGATATGGAGGTTTACCAGGTGGGAAAGATCATCAAGGACCGGTTCCCGGTTCTGGAATCTTACGATATGACGCTGGAGGCTTCTGTAACGAAGATGATGTGGGCACTGGGGCAGACAGAGGATATGGAAAAGGTGAAAGAGCTTTTTTATACCACAATTAATCACGATCTGCTTTTCCTGTAAAAGGGAGCTATGGAAATGAAATTCGTATAAAATTGCCGCTGCCATGCGGTGGGAGGATTGAATCAATGAACAAAAAAGAAATATCTGAAATCAAGAAACAGTTTTCACCGGCCAATTGCGCCATTACCCGGATCTGTGGCTGCTACGTTGACGGTGATAAAAATAAAAAAACAGAGCTGAAGGAAGCCTTTCTCTCTCTTTCTGAGGAGGAAATGTTCAAATATTTTGAGATTTTCAAGAAAACCCTTTCCGGTACCCTTGGAAAGAATGTGATGAACATGGAATTCCCTCTTGAGCAGGAAAAAGAGGGCGGCACCCAGGAATTTCTCATGCGTCTTCGTGCCAGCAAGCTGAAAGATGATGACCTTGTAGAAAGCTTTTACGATAAGATTATTGAGAATTACGATTATCCGGAGAACTACTATATTATTCTCATCCACGCAGTATACGACATTCCTGGAAAAACCTCTGATGGAATAGAGATGGACGATGCTTCTGAGGAGATTTACGAACACATTCTGTGCAGCATCTGTCCGGTGAAGCTGTCTAAGGCAGGGCTTTGCTATAATGCAGAGGAAAACCTTATCCAGGACCGTATCCGTGACTGGATTGTGGAAATGCCGGAGAACGGATTCCTTTTCCCACAGTTTAATGACAGAAGCACAGATATTCACGGGCTTCTTTACTATTCCAAAAATGCTGAGCAGCTTCATGATGTGTTTATTGACGAGGTCCTGGGATGTACAGCACCTCTTTCAGCAGGTGGACAGAGAGATTCTTTTAATATGCTTGTGGAGGAAACTCTTGGAGATGACTGTCAGTATGATACGGTAGTGGAAATCCATGAGAAGCTAAACGAGATCATTGAAGCCCAGAAGGATTCCCCGGATCCTGTTGTTCTGACCAAGTCTGAGGTGAAACGTCTTTTCGAGGACTGCGGAGTGGAAGAGGAGAAGCTGGAAAACTTCGACAATCAATATGAGACCGTGGCTGGTGAAAAGGCAACCATGGTAGCCTCCAACATCACCAATACCCGCAAATTCGAGATCAAAACCCCAGATGTTGTCATCCACGTAGAACCAGACAAAGTAGAACTGGTAGAAACCCGAATCATCGACGGCCGCAAATGCCTGGTAATCCCTATGGAAGATGTAGAAATCAACGGAATCCGGGTTCGGATGGGAAAGGATGGAAACGAGAAACAGGAAGAGGATGAAGAGTTATGACATTGGCACAACTTCGCTACGCAATTACCGTGGCAAATTCCAGTTCGATGAATGAAGCTGCCAGAAGCCTTTTTATTTCACAGCCAAGCCTTTCTTCGGCAATCCGTGAACTGGAGGAGGAAATTGGCGTGGAGCTGTTCCGCAGAACGAACCGTGGAATTTCTGTGACTCCGGAAGGGGAAGAGTTTCTGGGATATGCAAGGCAGGTGGTTGAGCAGTATGAACTGATTGAATCCAAATATGTTTCTAAAGAGCAGACCAAAAAGAAATTCAGCGTGTCCATGCAGCATTATACCTTTGCGGTAAATGCTTTTGTGGAGATGGTGAAGCAGTTTGGAATGGATGAGTATGAATTTGCAGTGCATGAAACCAGAACTTATGATATCATTATGGATGTGAAGGATTTCAAAAGCGAGATCGGAATCCTGTATCTCAATGATTTTAACAGGAAGGTTCTGGAAAAGCTTTTCCACGAGTCCAACCTGGAGTTCCACCCTATTTTGGAATGCAGCATTTATGTTTATATGTGGAAGGGACATCCTCTGGCAGACAGAAAGCTGATCACTCTGGAAGATCTTCGTGAGTACCCTTGCCTTTCCTTTGAGCAGGGAACCTACAATTCCTTTTACTTCGCAGAGGAGGTTCTCAGCACCTATGAGTATAAGCGGCTGATCAAAGCAAATGACCGTGCCACCCTTCTGAACCTGATGGTCGGTCTGAATGGCTACACCCTCTGCTCTGGCATTATCTGTGAGGAACTGAATGGCTCTGATTACTGCGCTGTGAAGCTGGATTCCGATGAGATCATGACTATCGGCTATCTGGCAAGAAAGGGAATCACTATCAGTAAGCTGGGAAAGAAGTATCTGGAGGAGATTGCCAAGTATAAGGACAAGGCGCTGCGGTAGTCCACCTGTAAAAAGGCAGGTGTTGCGGAAGCAATCTCCCACAAATTGTGACGCACATCTTGCAGAAAGCCTTTTTCAAACAGGCTCTAGAAAACTGCCTGGTTATAGCATAAACCTATAACCAGCACTAAATTTTAAGAATTAACACTTTTCATACAAAAGTGTTATAGTAACTTTATCGACGATGAATCAATCAAAAGGAAAGAGGAATGACATGTCTTCTATTTTAATCAAGGATGTGAGTAAAACCTTTGAGACAAAGGATGGCTCTGTACAGGCACTGAAAAAGGTCAACCTGTCCATTGATTCCGGAGATATTTACGGAATCATCGGAATGTCCGGTGCAGGAAAAAGCACTCTGGTGCGCTGTATGAACTTTCTGGAGGTTCCCTCAGAAGGTAGTGTTCTGATAGATGGAAAGTCTCTTGGTGATTTTTCAGCAAAAGAGCTTCGCAAGGAGCGTGAAAAAATCGGTATGATCTTCCAGCATTTCAATTTGCTGATGCAGAAGAACGTACTGGAGAATGTCTGTTTTCCCCTTTACATTCAGGGGAAAAGCAAAAAAGAAGCCAGAGACAAGGCTCTGGAGCTTCTGGAAATCGTAGGACTTGGTGATAAGGCAAAAGCTTATCCCGCACAGCTTTCCGGTGGACAGAAGCAGCGAGTTGCTATTGCAAGAGCACTGGCATCCGACCCGCAGATTCTTCTCTGTGATGAGGCCACAAGTGCACTGGATCCCCAGACCACTTCCTCCATCCTGGAGCTTCTGCAAAACATCAACAGGAAATTTGGAATTACGATTGTTATTATCACCCACCAGATGTCTGTTGTCCGTGAGATTTGTACTCACGTAGCAATCATGAAGGATGGTGTGGTACAGGAAAAGGGACTTGTAGCTGATATTTTCAGCCATCCGAAATCCCAGGTGGCAAAGGAACTGATCAGCCGTGATACCGGATCTGATGTGGAAAGCAAGCCTTCCACACAGGCAGAGATTCACAGTGGAGAGAAGATACGAATCGTATTTTCCGAAAACTCCGCATTTGAGCCGGTTATTGCAAACCTTATACTTACTTTCCAGGAACCTGTAAACATCCTGAAGGCAGATACCAAGAATGTAGGCGGCGTTGCCAAAGGAGAGATGATCCTTCAATTTATGGGCGACAGTGCTCATGTAAAGGAAATGAAGGAATATCTTACAGAACATGGACTTGAGATAGGGGAGGCGAACTGATTATGTGGACACAGGAAGTAATTGATATGATTATTGCAGGTGTCTGGGAAACCTTATATATGACACTGGTTTCTACCCTGTTTGGATATATTTTCGGAATGCCTCTCGGTATTCTGCTGAAAGTATCCGATAAAGAAGGCCTGCGGCCCAATGCAGTTCTCTACAAGATCCTGGATGTGCTTGCCAATATTTTCCGAAGCATTCCATTCCTGATCCTTCTGATCCTGCTGATTCCGTTTACCAGATTTCTGGTAGGAAAAAGCTACGGAACAACTGCAACCATCGTTCCCCTTACCATAGCGGCAATTCCTTTTATTGCCCGAATGGTAGAATCCTCACTTAATGAGGTGGATCCGGGGGTTATCGAGGCAGCAAGGTCCATGGGAGCAACCAATCTTCAGATTGTTTTCAAGGTTATGCTGGTTGAGGCAAGAACCTCACTGATTTCCGGTGCAACCATTGTTGTGGGAACAATCCTTGGCTATTCCGCAATGGCAGGTACTGTTGGCGGCGGCGGACTTGGAGATATTGCCATCCGTTATGGTTATCACCGCTGGCAGGCAGATATCATGATCGTTACCGTAATCCTTCTGGTATTACTGGTACAGATTTTCCAGACGATTGGAATGTTGATCGCCAATAAGCTGGATAAGAGAAAGTAAAAAAATATAGTTTTTATAAGAGGAGGAAAAACATTATGAAAAAATTAATCGCAGCAGCACTTACAGGAGCATTGGTATTCGGAACCGTTGGAACATCTGTGGTTTTCGCAGAGGATGACAAAACCATTACAGTAGCAGCATCTGAGACACCACACGCTGAGATCCTTGAAGAGGCTAAGCCACTTCTTGAGGCTGAGGGATATGACCTTGAGGTTACTGTATTTGATGATTATGTACAGCCAAACGAGGTTGTAGAGAGTGGAGATTTTGATGCAAACTACTTCCAGCACATTCCATATCTTGAGAGCTTCAACGAAGAAAAAGGAACACACCTTGTAAATGCTGGCGGTATCCACTATGAGCCATTCGGAATTTATCCAGGAACAAAATCAAGCCTTGATGACATTGAAGATGGAGATACTATTGCAGTACCAAACGATACTACAAATGAGGCGAGAGCTCTTCTTCTCCTTCAGGACAATGGAATCATCACTCTGAAAGATGGCGTTGGACTGGAAGCTACTGTAAATGATATTGCTGAGAACCCATACAATGTAGAGATTGTTGAGCTGGCAGCAGAGCAGGTTGCAAGAGTTGCAGAGGAGACCTCTTACATCGTTCTTAACGGAAACTATGCACTTCAGGCCGGATACTCTGTAGCAAAGGATGCACTTGCTTATGAGAAATCCGATTCTGAGGCTGCCAAGACTTATGTAAATGTTATTGCTGTAAAAGAAGGAAACGAGAACAGTGACAAGATTAAAGCTCTTGTAGATGTATTAAAGTCTGATGAGATCAAAGACTTCATCAACGAGAAATATGACGGTGCTGTAATTCCTTTCGAGGACAGCGCAGACGCAGCAGATGATGCTGATGCAGCAGACGAGGAAGAGACTGACACAGAAGAGGCAGCTGACGACAGTGCTGAGGCAGAAGCAGAAGACGCTGAATAATCAGTAAACCCGTACCCCCCTTTTTATAGGCCGGAGAGTCCCTGGAACCAGGAACCTGCCGGCCTTTTTTATGCAATAGGAAATTCCGTTGGAATCTCCTATTGCATAAAAAAGCCCTACCGGGCAGGATTGCACTGCGGCGGAAAGGTAGATGTCGCTGAAGCGACCCGCCGCAGGCAGAGAATCCTGCAAGCAGGATTCTTTTTTACAAAAAATCCACAACAAAGCTGTTTCAAATTGCGACAATTTCGTCGAAAAATAGTTGAAAAAGGATGTTGAATCTGCTATTATAAAAGCGAATTTTTTCTGGTATCGAGGTGAAAAGCGATGGGCAGAACCATGAAATGGAATCGTTTTATCTGTTTTGCACTAGGGATAATAATGACGGTTTTATGTGCAGGCTTTGCCGGTATGGAGGCGGAGAGCGTTCTGCACGTTTCAGAGTTAGTTCCGGTTTCCGCATCTTTGATCTCGCCAGAGTTTTCCAGAAGCACCCAGAATAATGCGGAGGAACTTACCAGTCCTTTGCAGATGTCCGTGCACATTGAGACGGATCAGCGTCTCAGACAGCAGGGCAGTCAGGTGCTTGTCCTGGTAATCGTCATGCTGGCAGTTCTGCTGGCGAATGCCATATTTTACAAGGAAAAACACCGCCTGAGCATCAGAAATGAGGCTGATGGGCAAAAAGTCATCATCTGTTACATCCACCATCAGGACGGACAGAGACACTGAAGATCATATACTGAAACGGAGCTTGTTTGAACGCAGATAAGCATTCCCCCGCTTCAAGTGCGTAGAGCATTAAGCGACTGCGTTCATGAGCAGGCAGCGAAGCAGATTACGAATGTCCGCTTTACATAGGCAGCAGGCTTATGAGAACACGCTCCCGGCAGGGTTACTGTGAAAGCGGTAATCTTTGTTTCCATGCAAAAAAGTATATGATCGGAGGTAAAGGTTATATGTTACTTAATATTTTTATAGGGATAATGATTGTCGCAGCCATCGGTGTAGGAATCTGGATGGCCTGGTACGAGAATCATGGAGGAAAGAAATGATAGCACAGATTTTAGCAGTGATTATTTTCCTGGCAATGTTCATTCTGATCATTACAGAAGTCTGGGAAAGACACATCGTTACACTGGGATGTGCTGTGCTTACACTGGTACTGGTATTCGGCCTTTGTATGCACAGTCCTTCATCCATTATTGAAACCTTAAATGTACATAGTATTTTTACGCCAGGTTTCTGGCACACTGCAGGAGAAGCCAGTGAGGCTTCTGCTGGTATTAACTGGGAAACCATCGTGTTCATCGCTGGTATGATGATTATGGTAGAGGGTATGGCAAAATCCGGATTTTTCCGCTGGTTATGCATGAAGATCGCAAAGCTGGTAAAATATCAGATCATCCCGATCTTTATCACCTTTATGCTTCTGTCCTTTGTGCTTGCCATGTTCATTGACAGTATCACTGTCATTCTGTTCCTGGCAGCTGTAACTGTAGAGCTTTCACAGCTTCTGAAATTCAACCCGGTACCTATGATTCTGGCAGAAATCTTCTGCGCAAATCTTGGCGGTTCCGCAACAATGTGTGGAGATCCGCCGAACATCATTATTGGAACATCTCTTGGATTTTCCTTTGCAGACTTCGTGGCAAACACAGGTTTGATTGCGGTGATCGCACTGGTACTGGTAGTGATTTATTTTTACTTCGTATTCCGAAAGGAGCTCACTGAAAACGCCGGTAAAATCAATCCATCTGATCTTCCGGATCCTTCCGAGGCTATTACAAATAAGAGAGGATTTATCATCAGCTGGATCATTTTCCTCTGTGCAGTCGTACTTCTGGTAACACACTCCCAGACAGGACTTACCGTATCCTGCATCGGTACCTTTATCGCAGTTGTAACACTGCTTACAGCAGGAAAAGATGCACTGGAGCTTCTGAAAAAGGTAGACTATAAGACTCTTCTGTTCTTCGTAGGCCTTTTCGTTGTAGTAGGAGGTCTGGAGCAGACTGGTATCCTTACTATTCTTGCCGGTTTTATTGGCAAGGTCAGCGGTGGAAACCTGAAGGTGATGATCGCCATCATTATCTGGGTATCTGCAATAGCAAGTGCATTTATTGACAACATTCCATTTGCAGCAACTATGATTCCGGTTATTGATAGCCTGGCAGCATCACAGGGAATTGATATTTCCATTCTGGCATGGGCACTGGCAATGGGTACAGACATCGGTGGAAGCGCAACACCAATCGGAGCTTCTGCAAACGTAGTTGGAATCGCAACTGCAGCAAAGAGTGGCCACATGATCAAATGGGGCAGATACTGCAAGGCAATGGCACCAGCCACAATCCTGGTTATCCTCGTTTCTATGTTTGTGATCTATGCAAGGTATTTATAAAATGTTATGATAGCAGGGGAAAGGGAAAAATTATTAAGTTTGCACAATAAGATTTTTTGCACCTGAGCCCCATAAAACATGAGAATATGATAAATGATGCATATAGAAGGAGGGGAGGATACCATGAAACCACAAAAGCAGGTAATTATTTCTATCGGACGAGAGTTCGGAAGTGCAGGACATGAGATTGCAGAGCGAATTGCAAAGAGATACGGACTTTCTCTGTATGACCACAATCTTCTGAGAGAGGTGGCGGATGTCCATAATGTGAAGACGGAGGATCTGGAGATCTTCGACGAGATGAAGCACAACAAATTCCTTTACCGTACTGTAAAGGGAATGAGCAGCTCTCCGGCAGACAACGTTGCAATGATGCAGTTCAATTTCCTTCGGGAAAAAGCAGAGAAAGGCGAATCCTTTGTAGTGGTAGGACGCTGCTCGGAAACCATTCTCAAGGATTATCCTGGCCTGATTTCCATTTTCGTTCTTGGAGATATGGACCACAAAATTGCGCGAGTTTCCCGTCTCTATGGAATGACCGATAAAGAGGCTGAGCGCTTCATCAAAGAAAAAGA
>ERZ1035006.707-NODE-707-length-25521-cov-11.856554_pt1 | contig 25521 bp, 23 predicted proteins | sample MGYA00520694_ERZ1035006 | MGnify/ENA primary metagenome ERZ1035006 (study PRJEB33766, sample SAMN09781746) | gut metagenome | biome: gut microbiome | host: Homo sapiens | place: Madagascar | study: EMG produced TPA metagenomics assembly of the PRJNA485056 data... | reverse complement strand
CCACAGTAAAGGCAGCAGGCCAGCCTACATTTGTCAAGTCAATTCTGTTAATGGTAGGTGATGGAAAAGAAGGAAACATGGGCTGGGGAGTGATGAACACGGTTAAATCAGATAAAATTCTGAAATTAAAATCCAGCAAGCCAGACGTACTTTCCGTAAAAAGATCAAAGTTTTTGGATGAATATAACATCATGGTAAATGCCAAAAAGGCAGGCACTTCAACCATTTCTTTTGAAGTAAAGAGAAAAAACGGAAAAGTTTATCGTTTCAAATCAAAAGTAAAAGTTTACAATTATGAGAGTCCGTTTAGCAAATGCACATTTGGAAAAACAGATTATAAAAAGCTGTTTGCAGAGAAATCACAGGTTGCCATTCTTTCCGGTACTGCCAAGAAAGGAAAGATCAATGTCGGCGCTAAGAAAGGTTACAGAATCACCGGTTTATATTATTGTGAGTATGGAACCGGAAAAGAGAAAAAGATTAAAAGTGGAAGCAAGATCACTTTAAATGGTCAGCATTATTTGCGGGTTGAATACAAGAATTTAAAGAAAAATTATTCTTATCATGTATATTTATGGGGAGCCTGAGCTGAAAAATGTAGCCGATAGAAAAGGGGCTGTCTGAAACAGACAGCCCCTTTTAAAAATACTTATTTTACAGGAAAAATTATTCTCCAAAATATCTCTTAAGCAGACCAGCGAATGCTTTTCCGTGTCTTGCCTCGTCGCGAGCCATTTCATGTACGGTGTCGTGGATTGCGTCCAGGTTAGCTGCTTTTGCACGTTTTGCAAGGTCTGTTTTACCAGCGGTAGCGCCGTTTTCAGCTGCAACACGCATCTCAAGGTTCTTCTTGGTGCTGTCTGTAACAACTTCACCTAATAATTCAGCAAATTTAGCAGCGTGCTCTGCTTCTTCGTAAGCAGCTTTCTCATAGTACAGACCAACTTCCGGATATCCTTCTCTGTGAGCAACACGAGCCATTGCAAGATACATACCAACTTCAGAGCATTCACCCTCGAAGTTTGCTCTTAAATCTGCCAGAATGTCCTCGCTGACACCCTGAGCAACACCTACAACGTGCTCAGCAGCCCATGCCATTTCGTCTTCCTGTTTGGTGAATTTGGAAGCTGGAGCTTTACAGATTGGACATACCTCAGGTGCATTCTCACCTTCATGAACATAACCACATACACTACATACCCATTTAGCCATAATTAAAATCTCCTTTTCTTTATTTGAATTTTTGTTTGGTTTTGATAATAGTAATCATTACTATTTTAGATTAACACATTGCTTTACTTTTGTCAAGAGTTATTGAAATTTTTTTCAATTAACTCTTTGAGTCCGGAAGAACAAATATTGTAATCTGCCATATTTATTCAACCCAAAATATCAGTGTGATTCTTCCTTCAGACAGTCATTACAGATTCCAAAAAACCTTGCCTTATAATCTGAAATCTGACCATCTTTAAAATCAGCCGCAATATCCTCAAGACTCTTATCAATATGTTCGCTGAAAACATCCATCACTTTGCCACAGCGGGTGCACATGAAGTGACAGTGGGGAGCAGTGCGGGCATCGAAACGATCTGCACCGCCAAAGCTGGAAAGCTTCTGTATTTCACCCAGATCAGCGAGAAGAGAGAGGTTACGATATACAGTACCAAGGCTGATATTCGGATAAATCTGCTTCATATTCTCATAGACAAAATCAGCGGTGGGATGGTCTGTTCTGCCAGTAAGGAATTCTTTAATCGATTCCCTCTGACGACTGTATTTCAGTGTGGCCATCATATTTCCTCCTTTCTCTTAATAATAGTAATTGTTACTGATATTAATATAACGGATAATTGCTGATTTGTCAATAGTAATTTGACCAAATTTATAAATAATATATTTCCGAAAATAATAGAATACTATACACTGATTTATAAGAAAAGCAGATGAAGGGGGACTTTTAATTATATCAGCAATGCAAGGGATAAAGGAGTGTATGCAGCTCTATTGATATACATTGTTTTGGTCTGGTTATTCACTAATATTTGGGTTTACAAACCCATTAAAATGTGATACGCTTTCCTATATGAATTTATAAGCAAAACCCATAGAAAAAGAGAGTATATTTGCGTACCGCATTACAGAGAATCCCCCGGAGAAGAGTGCTTAAGAAATGCTTTTCCAGGCTGAGAGGGGTGTGCATGGAGCAGATAAAAGATGGCTTTGGAGGGGCGCAGTTGAAGAAATGTAGGCTGCGACAGGAACGCCTGTTATAGCGTGAGGGTATGAAAGTACCCGATGAGGTTCCCGAAGATGTTTTCCCCATCTGCACCGCAAGGCGGGAATGAATAGAAGTGGTAACACGGGATAACTCGTCTTCTCAAGATACTTGAGAAGACGTTTTTTATGCTGTGACAGAAAGGAGCAGTTTGGCGCCCCTTTTTGTTACAAAAAAAGAAGGAGGAAATACAATGAGCAAACCAAAATATTATATCACAACAGCTATTGCCTACACATCAGGCAAGCCACATATCGGAAACACCTATGAGGCTGTTCTCGCTGATGCAATCGCACGTTATAAGAGACAGCAGGGCTACGATGTATTTTTCCAGACTGGAACAGATGAGCATGGCCAGAAGATTGAGCTGAAGGCAGAAGAGGCTGGAATCACACCAAAGGAATTTGTAGACAATGTGTCCGGCCAGATCAAGAATATCTGGGATCTGATGAACACATCCTATGATAAATTCATCCGTACAACAGATGCTGACCATGAGAAACAGGTTCAGAAGATTTTCAAGAAAATGTATGCAAAGGGAGATATTTACAAAGGAGAGTACGAAGGAATGTACTGTACTCCATGTGAATCCTTCTTTACAGAATCCCAGCTGGTAGACGGCAAATGTCCGGACTGTGGACGTCCATGCGTACCTGCAAAGGAGGAAGCATACTTCTTCAAAATGAGCAAATATGCAGACCGTCTTATCGAGCACATTAAGACACATCCGGAATTTATTCAGCCGGAATCCCGTAAAAATGAGATGATGAACAACTTCCTTCTTCCGGGACTTCAGGATCTGTGCGTATCCAGAACCTCCTTCAAATGGGGAATTCCGGTAGACTTTGACCCGAAACACGTTGTATACGTATGGCTGGATGCACTGACCAACTACATCACCGGAATCGGTTACGACTGTGATGGTGACAACTCTGAGTTGTTTAACAAAATGTGGCCGGCAGACCTTCATCTGATCGGAAAAGATATCATCCGTTTCCATACTATTTACTGGCCTATCTTCCTGATGTCTCTGGATCTGCCTCTTCCGAAGCAGGTATTCGGACATCCGTGGCTGCTCCAGGGCGATGGAAAGATGAGTAAATCCAAAGGAAACGTTATCTATGCAGATGAGCTGGTAGACTTCTTCGGTGTAGATGCTGTCCGTTATTTTGTACTTCACGAAATGCCATTTGACAACGACGGTGTGATTACCTGGGAGCTGATGGTAGAGCGTATGAATTCCGAGCTGGCGAATACCCTTGGAAACCTTGTAAACCGTACTATCTCCATGTCAAACAAATACTTTGGCGGTGTAGTGGAAAACAAAGGCGTAACAGAGCCAGTTGACGAGGATCTGAAGAACTTCATCCTTTCCGTACCGGCTAAGGTAGACGCAAAAATGGAGAAGCTTCGTGTAGCAGATGCCATCACAAAGGTATTTACCATTTTCAAACGTTGCAACAAATATATTGACGAGACAATGCCATGGGCTCTCGCAAAGGACGAGTCCAAACAGGATCGTCTTGCGACGGTACTTTACAACCTGGTTGAGGGAATCTGCATGGGAACCACTCTTCTTGAGTCCTTTATGCCGGATACAACAAAGAGAATCCTTTCCCAGCTGAATGCATCTGAGAGAACTCTTGAAGATCTTGGAACCTTCGGCCTGTATCCATCAGGAAATAAAGTAACGGAGAAACCGGAAATCCTCTTTGCCCGTATGGACATCAAAGAGGTTATGGAGAAAGTGAACCAGCTTCATCCTCCGAAGGAAGAGCCAAAAGAAGAGAAACCGGAAGAGAAGGTTGTAGACATTGAAGCAAAGCCAGAGGTTACATTTGACGATTTTGCCAAGCTTCAGTTCCAGGTTGGCGAGGTGATTGCCTGCGAAGCCGTTAAGAAATCCAAAAAGCTTCTCTGTTCCCAGGTAAAGATCGGAAGCCAGGTTCGCCAGATCGTATCCGGAATTAAGGCATATTACACACCGGAAGAAATGGTTGGAAAGAAGGTTATGGTAGTAACCAACTTAAAACCTGCCAAACTTGCGGGAGTCCTCAGTGAGGGAATGATCCTCTGCGCAGAGGATGCAGACGGAAATGTCTGCGTTGTAAGCCCGGAGAAAAATATGCCGGCAGGGTCTGAGATCTGTTAATTATTCCGGATAGAAATACGAATAAAAGGCCAATGCCAGGGATAGAAAAGTTCTGTCCCTGGTATTGTAATGCTATCAGGTTGGGGGCGAAACATCTTTTGCCTCTAACTTCATTGTGGTATTATCGTTATAAAAAGGTATAAATATGGAGAAAAAATTAAACCATTTTGACAGTAATGGAAATGCCGTCATGGTGGATGTGTCTGAGAAGCCAGTCACTCACAGAACTGCCATAGCCACAGGTTCTATCCTGGTGGGAAAAGAAATTATGGAACGCCTCACAGAGGGAAGCGTTGCGAAAGGTGATGTGCTGGGTGTTGCCCGTGTGGCCGGAATCATGGCCGTGAAGCATACTTCAGACCTGGTTCCCATGTGTCATCCTCTTTCCATCACAAAATGCACCGTTGATTTTCAGCTGGAAAAAGAGCAGGGCAGGATCCATACCTTCTGTACGGTAAAAACAGACGGAAAAACAGGCGTAGAGATGGAGGCACTTACAGGCGTGCAGGTGACATTACTGACCATTTATGATATGTGTAAAGCCATTGATAAGCATATGGTAATGACAGACATTCATCTGGTGGAAAAAACCGGTGGAAAAAGCGGAGATTTTTCTTTCAAGGAGAAAGGGGAGGCATGATGAAGCGAGTTGCGATCATTACTTCAAGTGATACGGGGTATCAGGGAAAACGAGAAGATTTAAGCGGTCCGGCTATCCGGGAAATTGTGGAGAGAGAAGGCTATGAAGTGGTGTCTATGGACATTCTGCCAGATGACCGTTCCATGCTCTCCAGAAGAATGGCCCAGATTGCAGATGAAAATCAGGCAGAATTAATCCTTACCACAGGTGGAACCGGATTTTCCCCAAGAGATGTGATTCCGGAAGCGACAGAGGATATCACAGAGCGCAAGGTACCGGGGATTCCGGAAGCAATCCGTGCCTACAGTATGACGATCACCAAGCGTGCCATGTTAAGCCGTGCAACAGCAGGAATCCGGAAAAAGACTTTGATCATTAATCTTCCGGGAAGTCCAAAGGCGGTGAAGGAAAGCCTGGAATACATCATCGGAGCACTGAACCACGGCATTGAGATTATGACTGGAGAGGCCGGAAATTGTGCACGTTAAAGGATGTTTGGAAAATGCTTTGACAGACTGTGACACATATCCTGCAGAAATAATCTTTCAAACGGATATTGATCTGACAGAAGTTCTTTACGGAAAAGAGGCATAGTATGATTTTTGATACACACGCACATTATGATGATGAGGCATTTGACGAGGACAGGGATCAGCTGCTGTCATCTATGAAGGATGGGGGCATTGGCTGTATTGTGAATGTGTGCGCATCTGCCGGGGGATTTGGAGGAACCCTGAAGCTGATGGAGGAATATCCCTTTGTTTACGGGGCAGTAGGTGTTCATCCGGATGACGCAGACATTATGACCCAGGAAACTCTGGATGAAATACGACGTCTTTCCCATTTGGAAAAAATGGTAGCCATCGGGGAAATTGGTCTGGATTATTACTGGCATAAAGAAGAAAAAGAGCATTTACGTCAGAAGGAAATGTTCCGTGCGCAGATGGAAATTGCCAGAGAAGAGAAGCTTCCTTTTATGGTTCATAGCCGGGATGCAGCAGAGGATACACTGGAGATCGTGCGGGAATACACAAAGAGGGGAATGTACGGCGGTATTATCCATTGTTTTTCTTACAGTAAGGAAATTGCAGCAGAATACTTGAAAATGGGATTATATCTTGGAATTGGCGGAGTGCTTACTTTCAAAAACGCAAAGAAATTAAAGGAAGTGGCTGCTATAGCACCATTGTCACAGATAGTGCTTGAGACCGATTGTCCGTATATGTCACCGGAGCCCAATCGCGGGAAAAGAAATTCCTCTTTGAATCTTCCCTATGTGGCAGAAGCACTGGCACAGATAAAAGGAATTACGCCAGAAGAAGTCATCGCAGTGACAGAAGAAAATGCGAAGAAGCTGTTGTTTCGCTAGAGTGTGCCCCCAAAATGCTTTCTGCAAGATGTGCGTCACAGTTTGTGGGAAATTTGTCCCGGATGAGGGCGCCGCAGCGGGCTGCACAGGCTGAATTCAGGTGAAATATACCGCAAAGTGAGTCGTGCAGATTGCGGAATTGATTTTTCAAACAGGCTCTGGAACAGAGTTGAGTACAATGTTAACAAAAATAAAAATATAGGGGTGGAAATGTAGTTACGTTTCCACCCCTGTTTTAAAATTTTTATTTTGTACCGAAAATTCTGTCGCCGGCATCGCCAAGACCTGGGCAGATATAAGCATGGTCATTAAGTTCGCGGTCAAGATGTCCTACATAGATCTGCACATCAGGATGCACCTCATGGAGACGCTTCAGCCCTTCTGGAGCAGCAATGATAAACATACATTTGATGCTCTTTCCGCCGTGCTGTTTGATATAGTCAACAGCAGCGATAGCAGAACCGCCAGTAGCAAGCATCGGATCTACCATAACGATAAGACGCTGGTCAATGGGATCCGGAAGTTTACAGTAGTACTCATGAGGCTCATGGGTAACAGGATCACGGTAAAGACCAATATGCCCAATCTTCGCAGAAGGAACAAGTGTAGTGATACCATTTACCATGCCAAGACCTGCACGAAGAACAGGTACAACTGCCAGCTTCTTACCGGAAATCATAGGTGTCATGCAGGTTTCAATAGGCGTCTCGACCTTAATATCCTCAAGTGGAAGGTCACGAAGTGCTTCAAAGCCCATGAGAACGGCAATCTCCTCGATAAGCTTGCGGAATTCGTTTGTTCCGGTATCTTTGTTGCGAAGAATGGAAATCTTATGCTGGATCAGCGGATGATCCATAACGTAAACATTGTCCATATCTGAAAAATTTGACATGATAAAACCTCCGTAGTGTGATAAAAGTCTGCTTCGCAGAACATCTTCTGGGAATACTGATAAAATGATACCTCACTTTTTACGGAAAGTCAATGATTGTAAAAACTTGTCACATACTTTATACTAAAGCGTGTTTGAAAAATCATTCCTGCAGTCTGCACGCCCCACTTTGCGGTATATTTCACCCGAATTCGGTTGCCGTAGCCCGCTACGGCGCCCTCATCCGAGACAAATTTCCCACAAACTGTGGCGCACATTTTGCAGAAAGTCTTTTTCAAACACGCTCTAGGATTCGTATGAAAAGAGAAAGAGGAGGAGTTATCATGAAATTCAGAGTGGAAGGCATTTATGATGCCAAAAAGCTGGGAATCCCCCAGATGCTGATCCTGGGACTTCAGCATATGTTTGCCATGTTTGGAGCCACGATTCTGGTTCCTATCCTGGTAAACAACTATTTTCACGGTGAAGGCCTGTCTATTCAGGTAACGCTGTTCTGTGCCGGATTCGGAACGCTTCTGTTCCACGTACTTACAAAGATGAAGGTTCCCGCATTCCTTGGTTCATCCTTTGCATTCCTTGGAGGATTTTCCACAGTTGCAGAGCTTAACACTGGAATCTTCGCAGATATGTCTTACGGAGAGAAGCTTCCATACGCTTGTGGAGGTGTTTTTGTTGCAGGTATGTTGTATCTGGTTCTTGCTTTGATCGTTAAGGTGATCGGCGTAAAACGTGTTATGCGTTACCTGCCGCCTGTTGTAACCGGCCCGATCATTATCTGTATCGGACTTAGCCTTGCACCATCTGCGATCAATAATGCATCCCAGAATTGGATTCTTGCCCTGATCGCACTGGCGACCGTTATCTTCTTTAATATCTGGGGTGTTGGAATGTTCCGCATCATCCCGATTCTTATGGGAATCGTGGTTTCCTATGTTGCAGCACTGATCATGAATGCGCTTGGAATGACTAATGCAGACGGAAGTGCGATTCTTAGCTTTGCAGGAGTTGCAAGTGCACCGATTATTGGTGTTCCGAAATTCTTTCTCTGCAAGTTTGACATTACTGCAATCTTGGCAATGGCACCAATCGCAATCGCATCCATGATGGAGCATATTGGTGATATTTCCGCTATTTCTGCAACCGTAGACCGTAACTTTATCGAAGATCCGGGACTTCACCGCACGCTTCTTGGTGACGGTCTGGCAACTTCTTTATCAGCCATGATCGGTGGCCCTGCCAACACAACCTACGGAGAGAACACAAGTGTTCTTGCCCTGAGTCGTGTCTATGATCCGAAGGTCATCCGTCTGGCAGCGGTTTATGCGGTAATTCTCAGCTTTATCCCGAAGATGGCAGAAGTGATCAGCTCCCTTCCGTCAGCAATTATTGGGGGTATCAGCTTCATCCTTTATGGTATGATTTCTGCAGTTGGTGTTCGCAATGTTGTAGAAAACAAGGTAGACCTTACCCGTTCCCGTAACCTGGTTATCACAGCCGTTATCCTGGTATGTGGTCTTGGTATTTCCGACGGACTTACCTTTACTATCGCAGGAGCACACATTACACTTACCGGTCTTGCACTGGCAGCTATCGTGGGAATCCTGTTAAACGCAATCCTTCCTGGAAACGACTACGTATTTGAGAGCGGAAAGAAGAAGGAAGAAATGGAAGACGATTGATTTTTTGAACGCAGATAAGCATTCCCCCGCTTCAAGTGCGGAGCACTAAGCGGCGGGTGAGGGGATGCTTTACATAAATACGAAATAAGAGAACAGCCACAGTACAAATGAGATTCCGGACATATCCCTTAAAGGGAGAATGTCATGGAAATCGCAGTACTGTGGCTGTTTTATGCTAGAGCGTGTTTGAAAAATCATTCCTACAATCTGCACGCCCTATTTTGCGGGACTTTTGTCCCGAATTCGGTTGCCGTAGCCCGCTACGACGCCCTCATCCGGGACAAATTTCCCACAAACTGTGACGCACATCTTGCAGAAAGCATTTTCCAAACACGCTCTAGAGCGTGTTAGAAAAAGGCTTTCTGCAATTACCTTTTAGAAGCTTCCGCCGATTCCACCGTGGTCACTGTCGGAAGAACCACTGGAAGAGCTGTCGTTATCCTTAGCTTTTTCCGTTCTGGTAACAGTATGATAAAGGAAAATATCATTGGATCTTGTAACCTGCATACTTCCGTCTCTTACGTAGTCAACAGCGCTTTCCTGGCTGCGCACGGATTTCAGCTGGCTTCTCATAATGAGAATACAGATCAGGGCAAGAAGAAATCCGACTCCCAGAGAAATAGGAATCCAGACCAGGGAGAAGGGTTCCTTTGGTAAATTAGAGGAATCATAGGGTTCTCCTGTTTCTGCCTGCGCAAGGAAAAGTTCACAGGTATCAGCGTAGATATTAAAGGATTCTGCGAAATCATCATCCTTTAAGTCCGGAAGGATCTTATCACGGAGATATTCAAGTCCATCCTGAGTAAAAACAGTTCTGGCGTATCCGTGAGTGGTAATGTGCCAGTTACGGTCTTGTATGCTGACCATAAAAAGAATACCGTCATAGTCTTCGCCAAGGCCGTAATAATTATCGTCGTAGAAGTCATCCGTGAACTTGTTCATTTCTACGCCATCCGTGGTGTTCACAGTGGCAACGGCGACCTCCACACCATATTTATCAGTAATGTTTTCAAGCTTATCAAGCAGCGCAGCTTCTTCCTGGTCATCGAGAAGATTTGCCTCATCGTAGACCAGAGGCAGATATTCAAAATCTTCTGTTTCTGCCTGAACAGGAATTACAGCTGCTGGAAAAAGAGCTCCTGCACTAAGGGCTGCTGTGAGTAAAAATGCAAATGATGTTTTTTTCATGGCGTCTTCCTCCTTATAACGTATGAATCAGCCATGCAATGGCATAGGTAACAGCAGAAAATCCCACAGTAAGTCCAAGAAGCCATTTTACCAAAATCCCTTTGTCTGTCGGCAGGTTTCCGACAAACTTTCCAGTTTGTCCATTCATGCCGAAAAGATAGTGGTCTCCCTTCCAGGTGGTGCTAAGAAGCCATACAGGGAGCAGGGCATAGTGGGTCTTTCCGTTGTGCAGCTGGATATGGGTATCTTCCGGTGTAACGGTGTCATATCCGATAACAGTATCACGGAAAGCGTTTTCGGCCGCTTTTTTCACACGCTGATTGGCCCGGTCAACACTTTCTTCTGCAGAAACATCATATTTGTCAGCGACATAGCCAGCCAGATAAGGTGTCTGGAAAGGAACCGCATCTGCGATCACAAAGGGTTCCAGAGATTCTGTAAGGTCGTTGTCAATTTTGGAAGAGCCATCAACCGGGATCATGTCAAAGCCGATGCCGCCTGCACGGAAAATGGAATAGTGGCTTGTCTCTGTATAGTCATAATCACTGTCGCTCCAGTAGCGGGTCTTTGTGGCATGGTAACGGATGTCTGCGGTAGCATCTGTGTCAAAAAGCCAGAAGGGAACGTAGACACCTTTGATCTCGTCGATATGGTTTTCCTTTTTAAAAACCTTGGGAAGAAGGATCTTGCCGTGAAGGTGTTTGTTTAAGCCCTCTTTGGCAGCCCTTTTATCAAGTTTAAATGGAATGATGAAATCAGGGCGGAGTGCACCGGAGAACTGTCCGGACATCACTACCGGATTGCCGCAGAATGGGCAGCTGGAAGCTCCGGTGCTCTGGTCAGCAACAATTTCTCCGCCGCAGGACTTACATATGTAGACGGCCATCTGGCTGGTTTCCTGGTCACTCCATTCCTGAGAGGAAGAGGTATCCCAGTCAAGAGAGTCAGGTCTGGTATCAGCCTCTTCTTTATTAAATTCTTTTACTGCATCGACTTCAAATTCGGTATCGCAGTAGGGGCACTTCATTTTCTGGAGAGTGCTGTCAAATTCAATGGCACCGCCGCAGCAGGGACATTTGTATTCGGTTAAATTGGCCATAGTTTATCTCCTTTTGAGGCTGTGAATGCTGTCATGGGTGAACAAAAATGTCTGCCCATGACAGTCTGCCAGATCGAACTGCTGGCAGTTTCAGATTTTATCACCTTCATTAAACGGGTCACCGCAGTTCGGACAGAATTTCGGCGGTTTCGTTGAATCCTCCGGTTCCCATCCACATTTGTCACAGCGGTAACGGGGAAGGATTACCGGCTTGGGAGAACCACAGTTTGGGCAGAATTTGCCTGTATTTACAGAACCGCAGGAACAGGTCCAGGAGCTGTCAGCTGGCTGTGCAGGTTTTGGAGAACCGCATTCTGTACAGAATTTGCCGGTAACAGTAGCACCACAGGTACATTTCCAGGAATCAGAACCGCCCTGAGCCTGAACGGTACCTGCAGGAGCCTGCTGCGGCATACCTGACTGAGGGGGATTCGCTGTTCCCTGAGTGGCTGCTTTCTCCTGCTCCATCTGCTGTCCCATATTATAAAGATTCTGCAGATTCATTCCTCCGGCAGCGCCTGCCATATTCATTCCCATAAATCCGGTCATGGCGCCTGCTGAATTGCCAGCGGCTGTTTTCATTGCATCTGCCTGGGCACCGGCAAGGTTGGCAGCTGCCATGGATGGATTGCGGAGTATTGCCATACGCTGGGCTTCCTTGATCATCTGTGCGTCTTCCTCTGGAAGTGTGATAGGATTCATGGCAACGGAAACAATCTTAAGTCCTCTAAGCTGGCTCCATTTCTGTGTCAGTGCCTGGTTCATGGCATCGCACAGCTCCATAGCGTGTGCAGGGAGTGCACTTGGACGGATTCCCAGCTGGGAAATGCTTGCGAAGGCCGGCTGGAGGGCAGAAATAAATTCTGTTTTCAGCTGATTCTGAATTTCGGATTTATCATACTGCTGCTCAAAGTTTCCACATACATTTGCATAGAAGAGGAGCGGATCTGCAATGCGGTAGGAATAAATACCACTGCAGCGAACAGATACATCAATGTCAAGTCCGATATTCTGATCTACTACACGGAAAGGAATTGGATTTGGTGTGCCAAATTTATTGTCTACCAGCTCCTTAGTATTGAAGTAATAGACACGCTGGTCTTTTCCGGTATCTCCTCCGTATGTAAAACGTTTTCCAATGGTTTGGAAGGTGGTTCGGATAGCATCACCAAGGTTTCCGGAAAAAATACTTGGCTCTGTGGAAGCATCGTAGGTATACTCTCCTGGCTCCGCACAGATATCCACCACTTTTCCCTGCTCTACGATCATCATACACTGTCCGTCTGCAACTGCGATTCCGGAGCCGCTTGTGATGATATTATCATTTCCCTTGGTATTAGAGGAATGTCTGGAAGTACGTTTCTGGCCCTTTACTGCAAGTACATCATTGTCAATGGAATCACAGTAGAAAAATTCTTTCCACTGATCTGCAAGTGTTCCTGATAAGGCTCCAATGCCTGCTTTGATAAGTCCCATAGATGAAATCTCCTTTCTATTCGTTCGCAGCGGAAGATGGAATACAAAATTCTGCCGCCTTTTGTCTGTATTATATCTTCAGTTTAGCGGATTTTTCTGTAAAAAACAAGCTACATATGAAAAATGACATCTTTTCGTGATAATAAGACATTTTTTTATTCAGAGGATTGGAAAATGACTATTGAGTGCGGTACTGCGCAACAAAATGGGAGATGCAGATTGCAGGAATAATTTTTCAAATATGATCAAAAAAGTGCCAGGAACAAAGGCTGTTCCTGGCACTTCTATAAAAGTCTATGGTTATTCTTCTGTATTTTCGCCAGAGTCATTTTCGGAGCTGCTGTCCGGAAGGTTCTGGTAGTACCAGGAAGAGGTGATGGAATCCGTATCCTCCACGTAGTTTCCGGAAGAGTCGTAAAGATAGCCCTGGGAATCAAAGGCAACATCCAGAAGGCTGGTCTTGGTAGAAGGAGTTACATTCATGGACATGATCTCGTCATATTTGGTCTGCAGGTTCTCAAGACTGAATTCATCTCCAATGACTTCACGTACACTATGCTGGGATGCCAGGGCATCTGTGTACTCGGAAAGCTTGTAAGGCGCATATGCGGCATTTTCATAGCTGTAATGCATTACAAGAGGGGTCAGAGTGGCGTCCTGAATCTCTATGGAAGTCTGTTCGCCCTCTATGGTTTTCGTGATGGTAAAGGAAGCCATTCCGCCAAGAAGCTGCTTCAGGGTTTCCTGGCCTGTGACAAAGTTGCCAAGGGAATAGTAGATGAGCATATTGTGGCCTGCATCATCGGTAAGGTAGCCATAAGGCTGAAGTACATTGGGGTTGGTACCGATCACAACATCTACACCCTGCTCCATTAGAAAATTAGCCCATTCCTTTTCATACTCAGTAGGCATTGGTTCTTCTGTTTTGCCCCAGTTTGCAGAAACGATCACGCAGTCTGCCTGGGAACGTGCATTTTTAATGGCAGCAGCTACGTCGGTGGTGTTGAAGTAGTCTACCATGGATCCGGAGGAACTGCCAGAACGATTGCCGGAAATCTCCGAACCGTCACCAGTGCTCTCCGAGCTGTCATCGGAGCTTTCGGAGGAGCTGTCTGCCTGGCCGGACTGATTTTCATAGGATGGGAAAGTATAGTCCAAAAAGGCAATCTTGATATCGTTTGCTTCTATGATCTTCGCTGCAGCTGCGCCGCTCTGTTTCTCATGGATTCCAAGGAGAGTGACATCTGGCTGGCTGCTTTTCCAGTAGTTCAAGGTATCTGTGATCATAGATTCGCCATTGTCATCAATCAGGGAAGTAGCAGAAGTAATTACATTAAATCCGGCATTTACAAGTGCATCACCTACTTCGGTTGGAGTGGCGTACGGTGCAGTACCACTGACAAGATCGTGGTCAGCGGTAAATGGTGTCTCCTGATTGACAATAGCAATGTCAGCTGCCTGAATATCGGTACGCAGATTGTCATATACACTGTCATAGCTCCATGTGCCGTCTTCGGATTGCCCGGAAGCCAGGAGGCTGGGCTGTATCAGATTGTCTCCTACAGAGATCACTGTGGCAGAAGTGGTTTTCGTCTGAACGGCATTTTCCTTTTCTTCTTTTTGTTTCTGCGCATCAGCGGCTTTTTTTGCCTGAGCAGCCGGCTGACGGATCATGGCATAGTCCATCTGGTTGAAAACCAGGCACAGAACGATCAGAACTGCTATGGACACCAGGAGGCTGGTTCTGGAATTCAGGCGTTCTCTATAATTTAAGGGAAGATTATCTTTTTTCTTCATAAATTTGTCCTTTGAAAATAGTAGATTGTCAGTTAATCAGACAGGAAAAAAGTCTCCTGACTGTTAATTGAATTATAGCAAATTATTGTATCTAAAGAAAGGAGTTATTACATAAAATTTACAAAAAAATTTCAAACACGCTCCAGATCGTGCTTAAAAAATGAGTTTGCTCAGGAAAATTCTCCTATATATTTTTCCAGTACAGGGAACTGTACCGGGCCAATGGTAAGAACCTGATAATGAAAGGTTTTCAGGTCAAAAGCATCGCCAAGAAGAGCTTCCTGCTCTTCCTTCAGATCTTTAAAATTCAGATATCCCACATAGTATTTCAGATAATTGGCAGGCGTTTCTGCAATATATCGATAAATTTCTGAGATAACAGACACATCACGGATGCCAAAGGCATTGAGAAAGCGTGCCGTTTGAGACAGGCTCCAGCCATGATAATGGATTCCAACATCCAGCAGAGCGTAAATACATAGATTGACGCTTCGGTTCAGCCACAGAAGGCGTGTGTAGTCAGCTGCAGAATCAGCGGGAAAATTGTCCGTGTCCAGATATTGGGCTGCGTAATCATAGGCGTAAGATTCCACATAGGTTGCCCAGCCCTCCACGTAGCCGCCGGAATCAATAAGATAGCGAATACCGGAAGGCTGTTGTTTCCCAAAGAAAATGGTCTGGTAAAGGTGGCCGGGGAAGCCTTCATGGGAAAGGGTGGTGAACAGCTCCAGATTGGGGATACTTCGTCCATGGTTGATGTAGATCACATTAGGGCTTCCGGTGTCCAGGGGCGGAGTGAGATAAAAGGCCGGACTCAGAAATTCTTCCATAGAGGTATGTACGGAGCGGATTTCATAAGAAACAGAGCCGATTTCGGGAAAGCTTTCCTTTATATTCTGCTGAAGAAGCTCCATCATTTTTTCCGGCTTCATGGAGGGAAGATCTGGATGGGCATTTACGATCTCGGATAATTCCGGTGATTTTTTTAAGAGGGCAGAAATTTCAGAGGAATCAGAGTGAAGCTGCTGTGTAAGCCTTGCCTCCAGTTTTTTGACAGGCCAGTAAATTCCTACCTGGCTTTGGAGAAGGTATTGATAGTAATTTTGTCCTTTCGCAAAGCCTGCCAGGCCACCAGGATTTTTACCTGAATGCCGAAGCTGCTCCAGCCCGTCTATGAGCTGTTGATAGGCGGGAAAAACTTTGACAGAGAGCAGTTCCTTATGTTTTTCTTCCAGAACAGCAAGGTCCTCCTGGGAAAATCTACCGTAGTTTTTTAGCTTTTGAACGAAGATTTCCTGCATATAGCTGGAATCTGGTTCTGTTATAAAGGAACGGCACTGTTCCTGGATGCGGTCCAGAGTTTCATCACACATAAAGAAACCTGCCTTTGCTTTTTCCTGTTCAAAGGCAAGAATGCTTTGGAAATATTCCGGAATGCTGGCGAGAAGATTCAGGTAGTCGGTAATGTCCTGGTCTTCATAGAAGGTGTATTCAGCAAGAAGGACGGGAAGCTGGGCCTGGATGCCAAGGCTTGGGCCAAGGGGCTCCTCCAGGAGATGATATTCTCCGCCAGAAGCCTGGGTATGGAAATAAAGGAGCAGCATATCAAGAGTGAGACGGTTTTCCACAGAAAGCTTTGAGGGAGAAAATGTTTTCAGCCTTTTCTCATATTTCTGGCACTGGGCTGTGGATTTTTCAGAAGAAAGTTCTACGGCTCCAAGAGCTGCACGGGGTCGGCTGATCCCCTGCTTCTCCGGATGGGCAAGGGAATAGTGGAGGTTCAGCATATTTCCGGAAACCTCTTTTTGGAAGAGACTGCCGGCAAAAGCTTCAAAACGGGCATTTTCGGAGAAGAAATGGTGATAGCACCAGTTCAGGAAAATTCCGGAAAGCAGGAGAAGGGACAGCGTGAAAGAAAGAAGGAGTTTCGAGGAGGGGTGACCGATTCTTTTTCGGATAGCAAGCATAAGGGAACCTCGGGAAGGGAGATTTTTACTATCCTATTGAAAAAAAGTGAAAAGTATGACTGTGGGTTTATATTCTGGAGCATTGATGTGAACAGAAAGTGTTTATCGTTTAAGAAGTATTGTAAATACGATATTTTTCGGCAAAAAATGTTGAGAAAAGTAGAAATTGGCAGATTGCACAAATGGATTGTCGAAATGTGGATTATTCAAAGTTATGCACAAAAGTTATCCACTTGCAAAAATATGGAAAAACCTTGAAAAATCAAGTTATGCACAAAGTTATCCACATTATCCACATGGATAATGATGTGGATGAGTTGATTTACATAATGGGAATCGAAACAAATGTTTTGGTTATTGTTATGAAAATGTAAAATTTAACAAGAATTGGGAAAAAGGTATTGACTTTTTTGAAATCAAAATATTGAAGAATATTCACATAATCTGTCACAACTTAACTGAATAAATAAAAATTATCAGACAATACAAGAAGAAAAAAACGGTCAGAAATTACCACATCAGAGACGGAAAGGCTCCTATATCAGGTCATTCCAGGGGAGTACTTCTGCAAAAAAACAGGATGCGCATTCACGCACCCTGTTTCATCCTTTTAATGACTTTCAGTCTTGTAAATTCCTCACGCTCTTTCTCTTCCAAAGCATTAGAAATATCCCTGGTAAGAGCTTCAAATTTCGGAATGGTAATATTCTTAAGAGCATTGGCTCTTTTCTGCGTTTTCTTGATGTTGCTTGCCAGACGAATGGCAGAGTTCTCAATCATGGAAAGCCGGATAGAAAGCTCCTTCACCTTCTCAAAAGCAGCCTTGGCCTCATCAAGAGACATTTTCGTGCTGTAATATGCATAAGTTGGAATATTGCTGGATTTGTCATACTCAACCAGCGGAATCTCCGTACCCATAACACTGCGGGTTTTGATGCGGATAGAATTCTCAACGGGAATCGTATGAGAAACCTGATCTACAAATGCAATACCCATCTCCATATTCGCCCTCTGCAGCGCCTGATAAGCAGTGCGGAAGGTTTCATCGATCTGTCCCTGGATTTCCTTCGCCTGGTCAACCAGATTCATCATTTCACGGATCAGAATATTACGTTTTTTATCCATCAGTTCATAGCCCTGACGGGAGAGTGCAAGAGAATTTTTTGCCAGAATCAGATTTCCTTTGGTAGGAAAGGTATTCGGATCCATTTAATCACCTCACTCTTTATTTAGTCGTTTCGTGATAATACTGATCCAGGATCTTAGTATCAATACGGTCAAGCTCTTCCTTCGGAAGCATACCCAGAAGCTCCCAGCCCTTATTCAGGGTATCGATAATACTTCTGTTTTCAGTATCCGTCTGTCCTACAAACTCAGCTTCAAAAGCCTTACCAAAAGCCAGATACTTCTTATCCAAAGGAGAAAGCTCATCCTCACCGATAACAGAGGCAAGAGCTCTGGCATCTCCAACCTTTGCATAGCAGGAGAACAGCTGGTTGGCAACATCCTGATGGTCTGCTCTTGTGAAGCCTTCACCGATACCATCCTTCATCAGACGGGAAAGAGAGGGCAAAACGTTAATCGGTGGGTAAATACCCTGTCCATGAAGCTGTCTGTCCAGAACGATCTGACCCTCAGTGATATAACCGGTAAGGTCAGGAATCGGGTGGGTAATGTCATCATTTGGCATGGTCAGGATCGGGATCTGAGTAACAGAACCGGTACCTCCGGAAACAATACCAGCACGCTCATACAGGGTAGCAAGCTCACTGTAGAGGTATCCGGGATAACCCTTACGGGAAGGAATCTCACCTTTAGAGGAAGAAACCTCACGCATAGCCTCACAGAAAGAAGTAATATCTGTCAGGATAACCAGGATGTGCATGCCTTTTTCAAAAGCAAGATATTCAGCAGCAGTCAGTGCGATCTTCGGAGTCAGAAGACGCTCTACAGTAGGATCATTCGCCAGGTTCAGGAACATAACAACGTGATCGGAAGCACCGCTCTCCTCAAAGGTTCTGCGGAAGAACTCTGCAACATCATATTTAACACCCATAGCTGCAAATACAATGGCGAAATTCTCATCAGAATCAGCACCAAGAGAAGCCTGACGCACAATCTGTGCAGCCAGCTTATCATGAGGAAGACCATTTCCGGAGAAAATCGGAAGCTTCTGTCCACGAATCAGAGTAGTAAGTCCGTCAATGGCGGAAATACCGGTGTTGATGTAGTTTCGTGGATACTCACGGGTTACAGGGTTCAGCGGAAGACCATTGATGTTCAGGCTGACCTCTGGTGTAATATCACCCAGACCATCAATAGGCTGTCCGATGCCGTTAAAGGTACGTCCGAGGATTTCCGGAGAAAGTCCGATCTCCATTGGATGACCGCTAAGGCGTGTATGTGTGTTTCCAAGAGACATATTATCAGTACCCTCGAAAACCTGGATAACTGCTTTATCTTCGTAGATTTCAATGATACGGCCAAGCTTTTCAGTTCCGTCATCCATACGGAAGGAGACGATCTCCTCGTAGGAGGCATTTTTTACGCCTTCCAGAACTACAAGAGGGCCGTTTATTTCACTAAGGCCTAAATATTCGATTGCCATAAAAAACTTACCTCCCTATCAGCCGTTTCTCTCTAATACGTTATCATAGAACCTGTCGATGTCAGCCTTATACTGGTCAAACATCTCAGGCTTGTTGTTTGGAACATCATACTTGATTGCAATGACACGCTCAAAAATGTTGTCTTCCTTCAGTACGGAAACAGGCATACCCTGATTTACAAGGGAGCGGCATTTCTCGTAAAGATAAAGGATGATCTCCATCATATTGAACTGTTTGCTCATAGGAACACAGGTATCCTCAGCGTGGAATGCGTTCTGCTGAAGAAATCCCAGACGGATTACTCTTGCGATTTCCAGAGTCAGCTTCTGATCATCCGGAAGAACATCACTGCCGATCAGCTTTACGATCTCCATGAGGGAACTCTCCTGGTTCAGGATAGCCATCAGCTGGTTACGGTCACTTACAAATTTGCTGGAAACATGATCTCTGTACCATGGGCTTAAGTCCTCCAGATACTCACTGTAGCTTGTCAGCCAGTGGATAGCCGGGAAGTGACGGGCATAGGCAAGGGATTTGTCCAGTCCCCAGAAGCAGCGTACGAAACGCTTTGTATTCTGTGTTACAGGCTCAGAGAAGTCACCACCCTGTGGAGAAACAGCTCCGATAATGGAAACAGAACCCTCTGTTCCGTTTAAGTTCTGCATCATACCAGCTCTCTCATAGAAAGCAGAAAGCTTGGATGCCAGGTAAGCCGGGAAACCTTCCTCGGCAGGCATTTCCTCCAGACGTCCGGAGAGCTCACGAAGAGCCTCGGCCCAACGGGAAGTAGAGTCAGCCATGATAGCTACGTCATAGCCCATATCACGGTAGTACTCAGCAAGTGTTACGCCTGTGTAAATAGAAGCCTCACGGGCTGCAACAGGCATATTGGATGTATTGGCGATCAGAGTAGTACGATCCATCATCAGGTTGCCGGATTTTGGGTCGATCAGTTTACTGAAGTCCTCCAGAACCTGTGTCATTTCGTTTCCACGCTCACCACATCCGATATAGATAATAATATCTGCATCAGACCACTTTGCAATCTGATGCTGTGTCATAGTTTTTCCGGTACCGAAACCACCTGGGATAGCAGCAGTACCACCCTTGGCAATAGGGAAAAGAGTATCCAGGATACGCTGACCTGTTACAAGGGGAACGCTTGCCGGAAAACGCTTGTAGGTAGGTCTTGGAACACGGATCGGCCATTTCTGGGCAAGAGCAATGTCGTACTCGCTGCCGTCAGAAAGACGAACGGTTACAATCGGATCAAGGATGGTATAAGCTCCATCCGGAACCGCCCTGATAACTTCAACAGTTCCGCTGATCGTAGGCGGAACCATGGATTTGTGAAGGATGGAAGCAGTTTCCTGTGTCTCTGCGATGATCGTACCGGCACTGACCATATCTCCAGCCTTAACGGTTACGTGAACATCCCATTTCTTGGAGGTGTCAAGGGAATCAACGCTGACACCACGGGAAATATATTTTCCGGAGGATTTTGCAATCTCCTCCAGAGGACGCTGGATACCATCGAAAATGTTATGGATGATGCCAGGTCCAAGAAGAACGGAAATGGCATCGCCTGTTCCCATTACTGTATCTCCTGGCTTCAGTCCGGTTGTCTCCTCGAAAACCTGTACGGTAGTCATGCCCTTTTTCAGACCAATGACCTCACCAACCAGTTTCTCAGGTCCAACGTAAACCATCTCGGAAATCTTAAATCCCGGATCGCCCTTCAGATAAATAACAGGACCGTTAACGCCGTAGATAATACCTGTTTTATTCATGGCTCAGCCCTCCGTCAAATTTGAATTCTTTTTTCAGCTTCTCATACGTACTCATGAAGGAGCTGTCGATCAGGATGTTCTTAGCCGGGATGGTGGCTTTGATACCGCCCATAAAAGGTTCGCTTGAAATCTCAACGGTAAATCCTGTTTTCGCTACGATAGAACGCTGTAATGCGGTATCTTCCGGGGAAAGATAAATGAAAATCTCATCATTTCCCGCAAATTCTCTGGCCTTCTGGATTCTGCTGCAAAGATAATCCTGATATTCAGGACTTTCCATGAAAGCCTCCAGATGATTTTTTACCTCTACAAAAAGCTCATTTTTAAGCTCTGTCTGTTTGGATGTCCAGTCTCGTCTTAAAGTCAGCTGCTCAGCAGAAAGTGCCTTGTTTACCTCACGGGTAGCATTCTCTGTTTCTGCCTTGATCTGTGCTTCGGCATCCAGTTTTCTTGATTCTTTATGCTTTTTCAGCATTTCGTCCAGATTCTTCTGATGGGAGTCAAGCTCAGCCTGTGCCTGTGTCTGCGCTTCCGCAACGGAAGTATCGTAAAAATGCTGCAGTTTTTCTTCAATAGTCATGCGTGATAATCTCCTGCCTATAACTTTAAGCCAATGGCTTCATTTACATATGAAGTGATAAAATCAGAACCACGGCCTGTACCATGCCTGTCAGGAATTTCGATGATCAAAGGCGTTTTATGGTTCAGCTTTACATCGTCTACGATCTGGGGAAACTCCCGGCCAAATTTCTCGGTCAGGAGAAGAATCCCAATCTCTTTGTTAGCGATGGCTTTTTCCAGAGCATCCTTCAGTTCGTCACGCTCATGGACTACAACGCCTTCTACACCTGCCAGTCTCATTCCTGTACAGGTATCGATGTTGTCACTGATCAAAAACATTTTCATAATTATAATTTACCGATGATCATGAAGGAAATGATCAGACCATACAGAGCAACACCTTCGGCAAGACCTACGAAGATAAGAGATTTACCAAGAATGCTCTGATCCTCGCTGATTGCACCAAGAGCTGCACTAGCCGCACTGGCAACGGCAATACCACCACCGATACAGGAAAGACCTGTTACAAGAGCTGCTGCGATGTAGCCAAGACCTGTTGCAAGACCTGCATCAGCGCCTGTTGCAGCCTGTACAGAAGAGCTTCCTGCAAACATGACCATAGCGGCTACCAGCATTGTGCCAAAGAAGAAAAATGCATTTGTTGCGATTGTTGTTTTGTAACGTCCGCGGCTCTTCTCGCCAAGGAAATAATAACCAAATGGAACGATAATGCTTAATACAAGCGCTACTGCTAAGATAATCTGTGTCATAACTGTCATAATAATTGACCTCCTCGTGATTTACCTTTTCTCTCTTATATGGATGTTAGGGTCAAATGGTATTTTGCCCCTCATTTAATACCTCCGGATTGCTCCGCAGCTACGCTGCTCCCACAATCCTTCAAATATTTGAAATCTGCTGATTTACTGCGTAAATCGCTGCTTTCTCATATTTGGCGTGTCCCAGGTTCAAACGCCTTATCCTGCAAGCACGAACGGCTTTTTGACCTTTTGACATTGGTATCCTTGTATTTTTTATTTTGCCTCTGCATCAGAGCGGAATGGCTCGAATTTTCTTCCGCTTCCTTTATAGAAACGGCTGAAGATCTCGTAATATTCAAGTCTCAGTACCTGGATACCTACGATCAGGCCCTCCAGACAGCAGACGAAAATATTTCCAAGAACGATTACCACCCAGTTCGGACTTCCGTTTTCAGCTCCTGCAAGCATCAGTACAACCTGCATCATAGCGGCATGGCTGACTGCGTATGCACCGATACGGACGAAGGAAAGTGTGTTGGAGAAGTAGCTCAGAAGAACTTCAAACATTTCAAAGAATCCCTGAACAATGAACATTCCTGCGCCGCCTTCAATAAGCTGCGGTTTCTTTTCCACAAGATTGGTAAGTGGCTCTTTTAAGAACATTACAAGAAGCGGAACCAGGAACATAATGAGAAGAACAGCCGTACCCGGAAGTGCTTTGCCTGTCATGAAAAGAGCGATTACTGCAACTGCGGAACCATAAAATACAAGTCCTGCAACAGAGTTGGTATCAAACCATGTTTTTTCCACATCCTTTGCATGGAAGGAATTGATAATGTTAAAAATCATACATACAAGAATGATTCCCATACCAAAGCCAATGGCAATAATAAATACGGTATTCAGTTTTCCAATAAAAGGTACGGTGGCCATGGCATCCATGGGACGCAGCCATTTCGGTTCTATTACATCTTCAAAGCCAAAGAAGCTTCCGAACATAAATCCGAAAAATGTGGAAAAGATTCCGGCGCAGCTGATGATTCCTGCAAGATCGATGTGCTTGATCTTGTAAAGAAGGAAGCCGCCGATCAGAAGAACCAGTCCCTGTCCTACATCACCGAACATAGCTCCGAAAATGAAGGAATAGGTAATGGCAATGAACCAGGTGGGATCCATTTCTCCGTAAGCCGGAAGTCCATACATTTTGGTATACATCTCAAATGGCTTAAACAGCTTGGGGTTCTTCAGCTTGGTAGGCGGTGTTTTGTGAACATCCTCCTGCTCCTCATCCTCAATCAGGCAGAAGATCCTGGAATCATCAGAAATGTCAGACTGGAAAGCCTGTGCATCCTTTTCTGTCATCCAGCCGCAGAGAATGTAAAATGGTTCCTTTGGCTTATAATCCACATCTCTGTCTGCTGCATTGTGATCACCATGAGTGCAGGCTGCCAGTTTACGGATATCGAAGTTCCTGGAAAACTGGGAAAGTGTCTGCCTGGCAGAAACAATGTCGGAAGCATATTTCTTAAGGAATGTCTTTCTGGCTGCTTTGTTTGCATCCAGATCTGCTGTGTTTTTCTTATAATCAGCCTGGAGTGCTGCATATGCATCCTTGGCTGTTCCGGTATACTGGTCCGGAACGTAAATCTTCTCAAAATGCATAGCAGAATATGCTGCATGGATCCGCTGTGTCTCATGGGCTGGGACAAAATAAATTCCCCAGACATAACGTTCATCTTCATCGCATTTGATAAAGATGGTATCCAGATTGTCATAAATATAAGTTTTGAATTTCTCGAAATAGTCTTTCTCAATCCGTCCGAAACGATAATGGATATATTTCATTTTCAGGATCGATGGCATATCAAAGTTTACATTTCGGAACGGATAGATAATACGCAAGGCTTCTGCAAGCGTGTCGTGCTGTTCCTCCAGTTCCTGGCGGGTCCTGGTAAGAGTATCCGCTTCTTCTTTGATCTGCTGTACGAGAGAAAGCGTTTTTTCGATTGAAAGTTTCTGGTTTGAAACAGAAACCTGCGCCGGGTTTTCAATCTCATCGTAGAAGCTTCCGATAGTACTGAGGGCTTCTTTATAAGGATTGACCTCAAGGTATGGGGAGAGATTCTTCACATCTGTGAGCTCAGTAAGAGCGTTTTCCAGATGAATCTCATATCGGCAAAGATAGCTGTTGACAACTCTGTCGATATCCTCCTTGGGCCCGGTGACGCTGACAAATTTCATTTTCTCAATCACATTGCTACCTCCGGGTTACTAATTGTTGTGAACATAACGCATTGCCTCATCAGGATCTACCTGGTAACGAACACATTCCAGGGCGATGGTCAGACGGTTTACCTCATGTTCCTTGTGGTAAAGATAGGAATATAGAACAGCTACTGAATAGGGATCCTTGCGGGCTTCCTTTTCCAGTACGGTGCGAAGCAGGCTGTTATAAAGCTCTTCCAGAGAAATCAGGTTCTGCTGTGTGTATTTCCGGCCATACCAGGTACGGGCGAAAATCTGCTCTCCCTCCTCACTGCTGGTAGCTTCTACCATAGCTGTAATTTCATCCTTCTTCAGTTTATAATTCACGGGAATAAGCTGTGCATAGATTGCTGCTGGCTCCATTTTGTAATAACGCTTGGATCTGTGGATAAACTGCAGATTCAGCATATCAAATTTTTCGCCGTAAGCCTTTGTGATCTCTGCCAGGTCATTTCCCCTGAACAGCTTTTTGCGGACACTCCAGATCTGATTGAAATAATACAGATCCAAAGCCATTCCATAGTCAAATAAAAGCCCATTGCCGTTCTCAAATACACTCTGAAGCGGAGTATAGAATTCATTTCCCTTCAGGGCTGTCATGAATTCATCCATATTTCCGGCACCAGCCAGTCTGTCAAGATCCAGCTTGGAGTGATGCAGGAAAAAATCACGGTAAGGACTCATATCCACAGGGTTGGTACTTCTGTGGTCAAAGAGATTGGTGAGAATCTCTTTCAGAACACGGATCTCATAGCGCTTGGAATAAAGTGCCAGGAACTTTCGCTGTTCTTTGTTTGCAAAATTGTATATGCGGGAAAAATTTCCGAAAATTGATTTCTTCAGAAGCTTCTCAATCTCGCCTCGATGAAGGTTATTCTCATCAAGATCAGACCAGGCCCGTGCATATTCCGGTGTTTTTTTCAAATAAGCGGCTACCTGAGGAACGTCTGAAAAGTGGACGATTTCCTGAAGCTGTTCATCTGTTACCAGGTGACTGCTCA
>ERZ1035006.705-NODE-705-length-25551-cov-10.856448_pt1 | contig 25551 bp, 20 predicted proteins | sample MGYA00520694_ERZ1035006 | MGnify/ENA primary metagenome ERZ1035006 (study PRJEB33766, sample SAMN09781746) | gut metagenome | biome: gut microbiome | host: Homo sapiens | place: Madagascar | study: EMG produced TPA metagenomics assembly of the PRJNA485056 data... | reverse complement strand
TACTTCACCTATATAAAATGTTGATTTTTTTAGATTTAAAAGGTATAATAGTGCTCATGTAGGAACAACAAAATCCCATATACGCTCAAAACATTAAAATTTTCGCAAAAATCAATTGGTCGTAAATGACAAATTTTGCCATTATTTAGGGATGAAAATATCACGTAAAAGGATACTATTTTTGATTGATTTTTTTAGTTCTTATCAAAAAAAGAAGTTCATTCTATTTGTACATGTTTAACAAGATATATGGATAAAACAAAACTAACTACAGGGAAAATTAGATTAATTCGCTAAAATTTCAGATTTCAGGATATGGTGATAGAAGAGACTACCGTATAATCGCAAATTGTACCAATGAATACCAAATTGATGTATACCATAACTGGAACGAATAATCAGTTATAAGAAATGGGGGACGATAATGAGTAATTACAAGATGGAAACTAAATGTGTACAGTCCGGTTACAATCCGGGAAACGGTGAACCACGTGTGCTCCCGATCGTACAAAGCACAACATTCCGTTACACCAGCAGTGATCAGATGGGAAGACTTTTTGATCTTGAAGAGTCCGGATATTTTTATACAAGACTTCAGAATCCGACGAATGATGCAGTAGCAGCAAAGATCTGTGATATGGAGGGTGGAGTAGCAGCAATGCTGACTTCTTCCGGACAGGCAGCAAACTTTTATGCGATTATGAATATTGCTGAAGAAGGTGATCATATCGTATGTGCGTCTGCTTTGTATGGCGGTACATACAATCTGTTTGCTCACACAATCCGTAAAATGGGTGTGAAAGCAACTTTCGTAGACCCAGACTGCACAGAGGAAGAACTGAATGCGGCATTTCAGGAGAATACGAAAGCTGTTTTTGGAGAGACGATTGCCAATCCGGCATTGACTGTTTTTGATTTTGAGAAATTTGCAAAAGCTGCACATACACATCATGTTCCGTTAATCGTAGATAATACATTTGCAACACCGATCAACTGTCGTCCTTTTGAATGGGGTGCAGATATTGTTACTCATTCAACTACAAAATACATGGATGGACATGCAACCTGTGTTGGCGGTGCAATCGTTGATAGCGGTAACTTTGACTGGGCTGCTTACGGAGACAAATTTGCCGGACTTACAACACCGGATGAGACTTATCACGGAATTGTATACACAGAAAAGTTTGGCAAAGCTGCTTATATAACAAAAGCAACATCACAGCTGATGAGAGATCTTGGATCGATCCAGTCTCCTCAGAATGCATTTCTTCTGAACCTTGGACTTGAGAGCCTTCATTTGAGAGTACCAAGACATTGTGAGAACGCTGTAAAAATGGCACAGTATCTCCAGGGACACGAGAAAGTGGCATGGGTAAACTGCCCATCACTTCCGGGAAGCAAGGATTATGATCTTGTTCAGAAATATATGCCGGATGGAACATGTGGTGTTATCACTTTTGGATTAAAAGGTGGAAGAGAAGCAGCAGTAAAGATGATGGACAAACTGAAACTGGTTGCGATTGTAACTCATGTAGCAGACGCAAGAAGCTGCGTACTTCATCCTGCAAGTCATACACACAGACAGATGAATGAGCAGGAACTGTTGGAAGCAGGTGTACAGCCAGATCTGATTCGTTTCAGTCTTGGAATTGAGAATATTGAAGATCTGATTGCCGATGTAGAACAGGCACTGGAAGATTAATATAAATAACATATGATTCAGGAGGTATGGATTCCCATGATTTTGTATCCATACCTCCTGTTTTTTGTATCCGAATTGTAGGTTTTAAACAGTAGTTAGCTCTTTTGCTTAAATTGTGAAGATTGATATGCAGAATTGGATACAATACATATTTTCCCCGTATTCTGTGCATTCTAGTAATAGTATTTATTTACTTTCAACAGGAGGCATATTTATATGAGCGAGGAAAAAAAGCAAAAATCAGATGAAATCAAAGAATTTGGTGCGTTAATGTTAAACGAAAATAAAAAGAATTACAAAATTCGTCTTCTGACAATTATAGGTGAAATCGAAGGGCATGAAACAGTATCAAATAATACAAAAGCAACAAAGTACGAACATTTACTTCCACAACTGGCTGAAGCTGAAGAAAGCGATGAAGTAGAGGGGGTTCTCATTTTATTAAATACACTGGGTGGAGATGTGGAAGCTGGACTTGCAATTGCGGAGATGATAGCTTCTTTGGGAAAACCAACCGTTTCTCTTGTCCTTGGTGGAAGTCATTCTATTGGCGGTCCTCTTGCTGTTTCGGCAGATTATTCCTTTATTGTACCGACAGGAACCATGGTTGTTCATCCGGTTCGTTCAAACGGTACTTTTATCGGTGTGACACAGAGTCTAAGAAATATGGAACGTACACAGGACAGAATTGCCAGATTTATTGCTGCACACTCTAAAATCACAGAAAAACGTCTTGTTGATCTGATGTTGAACCCTACGCAGCTTGTAAAAGATGTAGGAACACTGTTAGAAGGAGAAGAAGCTGTAAGAGAAGGAATTATCGACGAAGTCGGAGGCATTCACCAAGCATTTAAAAAACTCTATGAATTGATCGATGAAAAACGAGAAAAACCTTCGGAAATGTAAATATAGAACAAAAAAATGGCATCTGATCAAAGAAATTTTGTAATGACATGAATTTTAATTGATGTTATACTTGAAATAGTATGTATTCAATCTATCGTTTGATTGAATCAGTACAATGGTATAATAATTAAGGGGGAATCAGATGGCTGCAAAATCTACAAATACGAAAAAAAGTTCTACGAACAACACAGCGAAAGCAGCAAAAAATGCAACAACTAAGAAAACATCGACAGCAAAAAAAGCTTCTGCCTCCACAAAGAAAAGTTCTGGCAGTAAGACAAAAAGAACTTCAAATCATATAAATACAGCGCAAAGTCAGGAAATCCGTTCAGAGATCCTTCTATTGGGTTCCCTTGCCATCTGCATCCTTCTTATCCTGAGTAATTTTGGTATGGGTGGCATAGCGGGAGGAGCAATTTCTTCTGTAGGATTTGGACTTGTAGGAGCAATGGCATATTTATTTCCATTTGTATTTTTCGGAGCAGTTGCTTTTTATATTTCCAATAAAGGAAATCCTCATGCTTACATAAAAGTAGGTGCCGCAATTGTTCTGGTCATTCTCCTTTGTGGAATTTTAGAATTGATGTTTCATCCATATACTGCCGGGACATCTGTTTTATCTTACTACAAAGATTCCAGTGCTGATAAAAATGCGGGTGGATTACTTGGCGGAATTCTGATCAGTATTTTATGTCCACTGATCGGAGAAGCAGGTACTTATGTTATTTTGATCATTTTCTCAATCATTTGTATCATTCTGGTAACAGAACGTTCTTTATTAGCTCCACTTGGAAGACATGGAAAGAAAGCTTACCAGGAAGTGAAACGGAAACATCAGGAAACTGCTGAGATCCGTACACTGGAGCGGGATGCCCGCAAAGAGGCACTTGCGTTGAAGCAAAGAGAAAAAGTCGAAACTTCACAGGCAGATGCATCTTCTCCAAGTGAGAAAAAGAAACGCACAAAGCGGACAGACCTTAAAGCATCAGGTATTACGTTCGCCACAACGCTTCTTTCAGAGGAAGAATCACCTGTTGGTGGCTTTGGGCGGACTCCAAAATCACCTGAAATGACAGAACTTGTCCCGGAGAAAGAGCCGGATTCAAAAGATCTGACGGATTCCTTTGAAGATCATTTTGTCATTAACAGAGCAGAACCGGCAATGGATGTACAGGAAGAGATTCCGTTTGACGATGCACTGCATCTTGAACCGGTACAACCACCCGCTTCCCGACAAGAAAACGAGATGAGTTCTGAACATGATCCGGCTGCGGATCCTATGATTGAAAATAGCCCGGAGATAAAACAGGAGCATTCCAGAAAAAGCAGCAAAAAAGACGCGCAGGCGGTTGCCGCAGAGACAGCCAGTGTAGAACAGACCATACGGGAACAGGAGCAAAAACCACGGCCGGTTTATCATACACCTCCGCTGAATCTGTTAAAGAAGGGGAAGAAAGGCGGCGGTGATTCGGATGAACACCTTCGTGCCACGGCTTTAAAACTGGAACAGACACTACAGAATTTTGGAGTTGGAGTACATGTAACAAACGCAAGCTGTGGTCCATCTGTTACAAGATATGAACTTCAACCGGAACAGGGCGTAAAAGTAAGCCGGATTGTTGGACTTGCAGATGATATCAAGTTAAATCTTGCAGTTGCAGATCTGAGAATTGAAGCTCCAATCCCTGGTAAAGCCGCGGTCGGTATCGAAGTTCCGAACAGTGAAAATACAGCGGTTATGCTGGGAGATCTGCTGGAGTCAAAAGAGTTCAAAAACAGTAAATCGCCAATTTCATTTGCAGTTGGTAAAGATATTGCCGGAAAGGTTGTTGTGACTGACATCGCCAAGATGCCGCATCTTCTTGTTGCAGGTGCAACGGGATCCGGTAAATCTGTCTGCATCAACACTCTGATCATGAGTGTTATTTATAAGGCAGATCCTGATGATGTTAAACTGATCCTTGTCGATCCAAAAGTTGTGGAACTAAGTGTATATAACGGAATTCCACATCTGATGATTCCGGTTGTCACAGATATGAAGAAGGCAGCAGGTGCTTTGAACTGGGCAGTTGCTGAGATGGAAAAGCGTTATAAACTTTTTGCACAGTACAATGTACGTGATTTAAAGGGCTTTAATGAAAAGGTCAAACATGGGGAAACCGGACCGGAGATTCAGAAAAAGCTTCCTCAGATTGTAATTATCATTGACGAGCTTGCTGATCTTATGATGGTTGCTCCGGGAGAAGTAGAAGGTGCTATCTGTCGTCTGGCACAGTTGGCCAGAGCAGCGGGACTTCATTTGATTCTTGCAACACAGAGACCATCTGTAAATGTTATTACCGGATTGATCAAAGCAAACATGCCTTCCCGAATTGCTTTTTCTGTATCATCAGGTGTCGATTCAAGGACAATTATCGACATGAATGGTGCCGAAAAGCTCCTGGGAAAGGGAGACATGCTCTTTTATCCATCCGGATATCCAAAACCTGTCAGGGTGCAGGGATCTTTCGTTTCGGACGAAGAAGTTCAAAAAGTTGTTGATTATTTGATTGACAAGAACGGAAATACCTCGTACAGTAATGAACTAGAAGAACAGATTTCAAGCAGCGCAGATCTTCCGGGTCAGGGAATGCTTCCGGGACAGCAGGACAGTGAGAACAGCAGGGATGTCTATTTTGCAGATGCAGGGAATCTGATCATCGACAAGGAAAAAGCATCGATTGGTATGCTTCAGAGGATGTTCAAGATTGGTTTCAACCGTGCTGCCAGAATTATGGATCAGCTATGTGAAGCTGGTGTTGTAGGTCCGGAGGAAGGAACAAAACCAAGAAAAGTGCTTATGACAAAAGAAGAATTTGCAGAATATATGCAGAATCAGACTTCGTAAAATCTAAAAACACCAAAAGTGATACAAAGGAGAGGGAAAGATGAAAACAGATATTCAGATTGCACAGGAAGCAGAAATGAAACACATCAAAGAGGTAGCGGTACAGGCCGGTATTTCAGAAGATGAACTTGAATTTTATGGAAAATATAAGGCAAAACTTTCCGATGAACTCTGGAACAGAATCAAAGATAACGAGGATGGAAAGCTTGTACTTGTAACAGCAATCAATCCTACTCCGGCCGGAGAGGGTAAGACTACAACATCTGTAGGTCTCGGACAGGCATTTGCAAAACTTGGAAAAAAAGCAATGATCGCACTTCGTGAGCCATCTCTCGGACCATGTTTCGGAATCAAAGGTGGAGCAGCCGGTGGCGGATATGCCCAGGTCGTTCCTATGGAAGATCTGAACCTGCATTTTACAGGAGATTTTCATGCGATCACTTCAGCAAACAACCTTCTTGCAGCAATGCTCGATAATCATATCCAGCAGGGAAATACACTTGGTATTGATCCAAGACAGGTTGTATGGAAACGTTGTGTCGATATGAATGATCGTGTTCTCAGAAATATTGTTGTCGGACTTGGACGCAAAACAGACGGTATGGTCCGTGAAGATCATTTTGTCATTACAGTGGCATCTGAGATCATGGCGATCCTCTGTCTTGCAGATGATCTTGCTGATCTTAAACGCAGACTTGGAAGAATCATTGTTGCTTACAATTTCAAGGGAGAGCCTGTTACAGCAGATGATCTTCAGGCAACGGGCGCTATGGCTGCACTTCTGAAAGATGCGATCAAGCCAAACCTGATCCAGACACTTGAGCATACACCGGCATTAGTACATGGTGGTCCATTTGCAAACATTGCACATGGCTGCAATAGTGTACGTGCAACAAAGATGGCTCTGAAGTTAAGTGACATCACTGTCACAGAAGCCGGATTTGGTGCAGATCTTGGCGCTGAGAAATTCTTTGATATCAAATGCCGTATGGCAGGTCTGAAACCAGACGCAGTAGTTTTAGTTGCAACAGTACGTGCATTAAAGTATAACGGTGGCGTTGCGAAGGCTGACCTTGCAGAAGAGAACCTGGATGCCCTTGCAAAAGGTATTGTAAATCTTGAGAAACATATTGAAAATATTCAGAAATACGGTGTACCGGTAATTGTTACACTGAATTCATTTGTAACAGATACGGATGCTGAAAATGCATTTATTGAAAAATTCTGTCGTGAACGCGGATGCGAGTTTGCCCTCTCAGAAGTGTGGGAGAAAGGCGGAGAAGGCGGTTTAGATCTTGCGCAGAAGGTTCTTGAGACACTTGAGACAAAAGAAAGTGATTTCCATACGCTTTATAATGATGAGCTTTCTCTGAAAGACAAGATCCGTACAATCGCACAGGAGATTTACGGCGCACATGATGTTGTATATGAACCTGCAGCTGAGAAACAGCTCGCCAAGATTGAATCTATGGGATTTGGTTCTTTCCCGATCTGTATGGCAAAGAATCAGTATTCTCTTTCAGATGACGCTACAAAGCTTGGAAGACCTGAAAACTTTGATATTCATATCCGCGAGGTATATGTAAGTGCAGGAGCCGGTTTTGTTGTCGCACTGACGGGCGCTGTTATGACAATGCCTGGACTTCCAAAAGTTCCTGCTGCAAACGGAATCGACGTTACAGATGACGGAAAGATCACTGGACTTTTCTAAAGTTTTTTATGATTGGCCGCCGGTCATGGTATTTTTTGACCGGCAATGCCAATTGTTTTCGTGGAGTTAGATAATTAATTAAGGAGATACACATGGCACAGTTGATAGATGGTAAATTAATCTCTCAGCAGATTAAAGATGAGTTGAAAGAAGAAGTAGCACAGTTTAAGGCAGAAGGCATTGATATTTGCCTTGCTGTTATTCAGGTGGGAAGTGATCCGGCTTCTTCTGTATATGTCAGAAACAAGAAAAAGGCATGCGCCTATATCGGGGTAGAATCCAGATCATATGAACTTCCGGAAGAGACTTCGGAAGAAGAACTGATTAAGTTAGTAGAAGAGTTAAATGCAGATGAAAGCGTAAACGGAATTCTTGTACAGCTTCCGGTACCGGATCATATTGATGAAGATAAGATCATCCGTACAATTTCACCGGATAAGGATGTGGATGGATTCCATCCTGTAAGTGTTGGAAGACTCTGGATCGGAGAAAAAGGATTTTTATCCTGTACTCCGGCCGGAATCATTCAGCTTTTGAAAAGATCCAATATTTCGATCGAGGGAAAAGAATGTGTGATCATTGGACGAAGCAATATCGTCGGTAAACCAATGGCAGCCCTTTTGCTTCGTGAAAATGGAACTGTAACCGTTGCACATTCCCGAACAAAAGATCTTAAAGAAGTAGCAAAACGAGCAGATATCCTGATTGTTGCAATTGGAAAAGAGCGTTTTATCACATCTGAATATATCAAAGAGGGCGCTGTTGTCATCGATGTAGGAATGCATCGTGATGAAGCGAACCATCTTTGCGGAGATGTTGATTTTGCGGATGTTGAACCTCATTCTTCTGCAATCACGCCGGTACCGGGTGGTGTTGGTCCAATGACAATTGCGATGCTGATGAATAATTGTGTTGAAACAGTTCGTAAGTAGGAGGAACTTGTAAATGAGGTGTACACATTGCGGAGCAAATATACCAGACGATCAGTTGATTTGTCCCGTATGCGGTGCTGAAGTACAGATTGTACCAGATTATAACCCTCTGGAAGACGTACTCGCACGCGAAGTGAAAGGCTCAGTAGCCGGAGCTACACGTCAGATCCAGGCAGATGTAGTCCGAAGACAGAATGTGAGCCAAAACCAACAGAACAGAAATCGACAAAATCAACGATCGAATCCTAATTCCACACGCGTCTTAAGCCAGGCGGAACTGGATAAAGTAAGAGAAGAGCGAAGAGAGCAGCTACGGTGCCAGAGAGCGCAAAGACAACGTCAGAAAACAGATGCAAAGCGTTATCAGGATGCCCGTCAGTCAACAGAGAATCTGCGCCGGACATCTACTGAAAGCAGACGCCTGCAGCAGATCAAAAAACAAGAAGCTGCCAGAAAAAAACGCCAAAAATTACTTACGGTTTTTTTCCTGCTCATTCTTCTGGTTGGTGTCGGAATTTATATCGGATATCAGAATTCCTATACAGGCATGATCAAAAAAGGGAATGCCGCACTGCAGAATAGCAACTATACTTCTGCAGAGAATTATTTTAACAGAGCAATTATAAAGGATAAATCAAAGGCAGAGGCTTATACCGGACTTGCTAATATCTATGTTGCCCAGGATGATCTGGACAGTGCAGAGAGCGTCTATCTCAACGCACTGGAGACACAACCGTCGAATGTAAATCTCTATAAAGCTGCAGTAAAATTCTATGAGAAAACAGAACAGCCGAATAAGATTTCTGATCTTCTGCAAGATTGTGAAGATAAGAATGTATTATCTGCTATGAATGATTATGTTTCATCTGCTCCTGAATTCAGTTTGAAAGAAGGAACCTATGATGAAGTACAGCAGGTAACATTAACATCTGCTACAGGCGGAACGATTTATTATACAACAGATGGTTCTGATCCGACGGAGTCAAGTACTGAATACAAAGAAGCTGTTTTGCTTCAGTCCGAAGGTGACACAGAGATCCGTGCAATTGCTGTTAATAAAAAGGGAATACCAAGTGCTGTTTCCAGTGCAAAATATTCCATTGAATTTCCACTTGTAGACGCTCCGGCAGTTTCTCCATCAACCGGACAATATAGTACAGCCACTCAGATCACGATTACGGTACCGGATGGATATACGGCATACTACACGATGGACGGTTCAACTCCAACCGCATCCTCTGAGAAATATACTGACCCGATTGATATGCCAGAAAATTCACAAACAACTTTTTCAGCAATTCTCGTGAACGATAAAAATGGAAAAGCAACGGAAGCAACAACACGAAACTATATTACTACATATTAAGTAAACTGTGTAAAGTAACTAGAAAGCAACCTTGATTTTGGAAAATATTATGTAAATTTTCCAAAATAGGGTTGCTTTTTTTAGCATACAGAGTTATAATAATATCTGTTAAAAAAATAACAATACTACATAAAAAAGGAGAGATTTGTTATGAGTAGATTTTGCTTACCAAGAGACATTTATCATGGAAAAGGATGTCTGGAAGAACTGAAGAACCTGAAAGGAAAGAAAGCCATTCTTGTAGTTGGTGGCGGTTCTATGAAACGTCAGGGATTCCTGGATAAAGCAGTTAATTATCTGAAAGAAGGCGGAATGGAAGTTCAGCTGTTTGAAGGTGTTGAGCCAGATCCGTCAGTTGAGACTGTTATGAAAGGTGCAGAAGCAATGCGTGCTTTCGAGCCGGATTGGATCGTTGCTATGGGTGGTGGATCACCAATCGATGCAGCGAAAGCTATGTGGGCATTCTATGAGTACCCGGAGATCTCCTTTGAAGACCTGATCACACCATTCAGCTTCCCGGAACTGAGACAGAAAGCTAAATTTGCAGCAATTCCTACAACTTCAGGAACAGCTACAGAGGTTACAGCATTCTCAGTTATCACAAACTATCAGACTGGTGTGAAATATCCACTGGCTGACTTCAACATCACACCAGATGTTGCAATCGTTGATCCTGACCTTGTTGCAGGACTCCCGGTTAAACAGGTTGCATATACAGGTATGGATGCTCTTACACATGCAATTGAAGCATATGTATCCACACTGAACGGACCTTTCACAGATCCACTTGCACTGCAGGCAATTGAGATGGTTCTTGATTATCTGCCAGGATCTTACAAATGTGATATGGTTGCAAGAGAGCAGATGCATTATGCACAGTGCCTTGCAGGAATGGCATTCTCTAATGCATTACTTGGTATCGTTCATTCAATGGCTCATAAAACAGGTGCTGCATTCTCTACAGGACATATTCCGCACGGATGTGCTAACGCAATTTACCTTCCATACGTTATCAAATACAACGCAAAAGACGTTGTAGCTGCAAAACGTTATGCTGAAATCGCACGCAGAATGGGACTTGCCGGAACATCTGAGCAGGCTCTGATCAACAGCCTTGTTGAGAAGATTGATGAGTTCAATGTAAGACTGAACATTCCTAAGACTCTGAAAGACTTCGGAATCAATGAAGAAGAATTCAAAGAAAAAGTTGACAAGATTGCAGAACTGGCTGTAGGAGATGCCTGTACAGGATCCAACCCACGTGCAATCGATCCGGCTGCTATGGCTAAACTTCTTACATGTACATACTACGGAACAGAAGTTGATTTCTAAAATCAAAAATTAATAAAGGTTTCAGTGTTCTTATAAAATAAGATAACGCTGTAAACTTGTCCTAAACGATACGGGTAGATGCATGAAATTGTGTGTCTGCCCGTATGTTTTACTTGAATTCATAGCTGAAGTGTCGTATTATTAACAAAGAGCGAGTTGTTATTGTTTACACAATGTTTGAAGACAATAACGTCGATTTATTTACAAGGAGGAGAAACATGTATAAGATATTAAAAGCTGAAAAACTGGCTGATAAGATTTATCTGATGGATGTTCATGCACCACGTGTAGCAAGTCACTGTCAGCCTGGTCAGTTTGTCATCGTTAAAATGGACGAGAAAGGTGAACGTATTCCGCTGACAATCTGTGATTATGACAGAGAAGCAGGAACAATCACAATCGTTTTCCAGGAAGTTGGAGCTTCTACAGTGAAAATGGGAGAACTCAAAGCCGGAGACAGTTTCCGTGACTTTACGGGTCCGCTTGGATGCGCTTCTGAGTTTGTTCATGAAGACCTTGAGTCCCTTAAGAATAAGAAGATGCTGTTTGTAGCCGGTGGAGTTGGGGCTGCTCCGGTTTACCCACAGGTAAAATGGTTGAAAGCACACGGAATCGATGCTGATGTTATCGTTGGTGCTAAGACAAAAGATATGCTGATCCTTGAAGATCAGATGGAAGCTGTTGCAGGTAATTACTACCCATGTACAGATGACGGTTCCTACGGACACGCCGGAATGGTTACAACTATGGTAGAAGAACTTGTAAACAACGGAAATAAATACGATGTCTGCGTTGCGATCGGACCGATGATCATGATGAAATTTGTCTGTCTCTTAACAAAGAAACTTGAGATTCCAACTATCGTCAGCATGAACCCGATCATGGTAGACGGAACAGGTATGTGTGGTGCCTGCCGTCTTCAGGTTGGAGATGAGATTAAATTTGCATGCGTTGACGGACCAGAGTTCGACGGACACCTTGTTGACTTTGATCAGGCGATGAAGAGAAGCCAGATGTACAAATCTGAAGAAGGACGCGCAATGCTGAAGCTTCAGGAAGGCGATACACATCACGGCGGATGCGGACATTGTGGAGGTGACAAATAATGGCTGATATGATGAAAAAAGTACCTGTAAGAGAGCAGGATCCAAAAGTACGTGCAACAAACTTTGAAGAAGTTTGTCTCGGTTATAACAAAGAAGAAGCAATGGAAGAGGCTACAAGATGCCTTAACTGTAAGAATGCAAAATGTATCCAGGGTTGTCCTGTATCCATCAACATTCCGGCATTTATCCAGCAGGTAAAAGAAGGAAACATTGAAGAAGCTTACAAGATCATTGGTAAATCCAGTGCACTTCCGGCTATCTGTGGACGTGTTTGCCCACAGGAATCCCAGTGTGAGGGAAAATGTATCCGTGGAATTAAAGGCGAGCCTGTTTCTATCGGAAAACTGGAGCGTTTCGTTGCTGACTATGCACTTGAGAACGATATCAAACCAGAAGGTGCTGAGACTATGAACGGCCATAAAGTAGCCGTTATCGGTTCTGGTCCGTCCGGACTTACATGTGCCGGAGACCTTGCAAAACTCGGATATGATGTAACAGTATTCGAAGCTCTGCATGAGCTCGGTGGAGTACTTGTATATGGTATTCCTGAGTTCCGTCTTCCAAAACAGAAAGTCGTTGCAAAAGAGATCGAGAAAGTAAAAGAGCTCGGTGTTAAATTCGAGACAAACGTTGTTATCGGTAAATCCACAACAATCGATCAGCTGATGGAAGAAGAAGGATTCGAGGCAGTATTCATCGGATCCGGTGCCGGACTTCCAATGTTCATGGGAATTCCGGGAGAGAATGCAAACGAAGTATTCTCCGCAAATGAATACCTGACAAGAAGTAACCTCATGAAAGCTTTCCGTGAGGATTACGATACACCGATCGCTGCCGGTAAGAAAGTAGCTGTTGTTGGTGGTGGTAACGTAGCTATGGATGCTGCAAGAACAGCTCTTCGTCTTGGCGCAGAAGTTCATGTAGTATACAGAAGAAGTGAAGCAGAGCTTCCTGCAAGAGCTGAAGAAGTTCATCATGCAAAAGAAGAAGGAATCATCTTCGATCTTCTTACTAATCCGAAGAAGATCAACGTTGACGAGAACGGTAATATCACAAGCATGACAGTGATCAAGATGGAACTTGGTGAGCCAGATGCTTCCGGAAGAAGACGTCCGGTTGAAATTGAGGGCTCTGAGTACGACATCGAAGTTGATACAGTTATCATGTCTCTTGGTACATCACCAAACCCGCTGATCTCTTCTACAACAAAGGGACTTGAGACAAACCGCAGAAAGTGTATCGTTGCAGAGGAAGAGAATGGACAGACATCTAAAGAAGGTGTATTCGCCGGAGGAGATGCTGTTACAGGAGCTGCTACAGTTATCCTTGCTATGGGAGCTGGTAAAGCAGGTGCCAAAGGTATCGATGAATATCTGAGAAATAAATAATAGAAGGAAGATTGTACCTAGGAGCATAAGCTTCTTTGAGAAAATCGGAATTTAAAAACAGAATATCCTGACAGGATGCAGAAAAATCTGTGCTTGTCAGGATATTTTTAATATATTAAAAATGAATTTGTCGTGTTATAATTTGAGGGAGACAACGGAAAAGTTTTTGTGACGTACAGCAATTTTGCTCAAATTAGATGACAACCTGTTCGAAGATATGGTAAAATAATAAACCAAATGTTTGCAAATTTCCATAGAGTTCTATTAAAAAGATAACCCTATGGAAATTTGTCATACATTTCAATAAACCTAAGAAGCAAAAATCTATTTTGGGGGAAATATAAAACATATGACGAATTATAACAGCAATGACAATCGATTTGATGGAAGATGCTTCCTTGAAGATGTTGAGATAAAGTTACAAAAACGACTGGAAGAAATAGGGCAGTCTCTCTCTGATGGACAGAAAGAGATTGATAACATGCAGGAATATTACTGGGAAAATTATACGGAGATGGATGAATATGGTTACGAAGATTATGATAATCAGCAGGCACTTCTGCATCAGGTCAACGCTAATAATGAGAAGCTGCAATTAAAACATAGATTTGAGAAAATGTTAGATGCACCTTTTTTCGGACGTGTCGATTTTATGTATGATGGAGATGACGAACCGGAACCGTTTTATATTGGAATCGGAAATTTTGCCGAAAAAACAGGCATGCAGCCTCTGATCTACGACTGGAGAGCTCCGGTCAGCAGTTTGTTTTATGATTATGATAAAGGCCCTGCAAGCTATGAAGCTCCTGCCGGAAGACTGGATGGAGAGATTCTTTCAAAATGGCAGTTTAAGATTCAGAATGGAGAACTTGTTTATGCCTTTGAAAGTGATACAAAGATCGATGATGATATTCTGAAAAAAGAACTTGGAACAAACAGTGATGTAAAATTAAAAAATATCGTCCGCACGATCCAGAAAGAACAGAATGCAATTATCCGAAATACGAAAGATCGAATCCTTGTAATCCAGGGAGCTGCCGGAAGTGGAAAAACTTCGATTGCTTTACACCGAATTGCATATCTTTTATATCATGAACGCGACACTCTGAAATCATCCAACATACTGATTCTTTCACCGAACAGCGTATTTGCAGATTATATCTCACATATTCTTCCAGAATTAGGAGAAGAGAATATCCGTGAGATGAGTTTTGATCTCTACGCCTACAAAGAGCTTCGAAAAGGTGTCGCAGCAGACTGTGAGGATCGTTATGATCAGTTGGAACGTCGGATGAAGTTTCCGGATGAAGCAGCTCAGAATCGTTTTAACTGGAAACAATCCAAAGATTTTATTGGTGAGATCGAAGGTTTTCTTGCGATTCTGGAAGATCGTCTGATGGAATTCAAAGAAATTGAGTTCCGTGGAATGACATTGACAGAAGAAGACTTGATCCAATTGTTCTATTATAAATTCACAGAGACTCCGTTATTGAAACGTATGGACGCTGTAAAAGACTATTTTATTGATTCCTGGGAAACTCTGAAAGGCAGAAATATTTCAGAGGATGATCAGGAGATGCTTCAGATGAAGTTTGACAAGATGTACACAACAAAAGATATTTACACCATTTATAATTGGATGCTCGATGACTGTGGTTGTGATCTGTTGCCGGAAGTTCCGTACGAAAAGAGAAAGCTCCCTTATGAAGATGTATTTCCTATGCTTTATCTGAAATATCGTCTTTCCGGTGGGAACTCAACTCATAAGAATATTAAGCATCTTGTCATTGATGAAATGCAGGACTATTCTTATCTGCAATACACCATCCTGGAATCCTTGTTTCATTGTAGAATGACTATTCTTGGAGACCGTGCACAGACACTGGATACAAAGCAACAGGATGTACTGAGATTTCTCCCTAAATTACTTGGACGTGAGATCCGAACGATTGAAATCAAAAAGAGTTACCGGAATACATTAGAAATTGCCCGGTATGCGGAAAAAGTCAGTGGAGTATCTGATCTTGAGTTACTGGACCGCCATGGAAAAGAAGTCGTAGAAAAGACATTTAACACAGATACGGAATTGCTTGATGAACTTGTCTGTCATTTAAAATGTCCGGGAGACTTTGAAACTGCTGCCCTGATCACAACAACAGAAGAAGAAGCTTTTGACTTAAGCCGTCTCCTGAAACTGCGTGGTATCAACGTATCTTATGTAGATCGTAACAGTTCCGCATTTAAGAAAGGACTCACAGTAACGACATTTTATCTTGCAAAAGGGCTGGAATTTGACCAGGTTTTCGCACTTCGCGGTGCAAAAGAAAATCCGCTTAAAAATCAGGCGGAATATATTTGCGCAACAAGAGCTCTTCACGAACTCTATGTTTACGAAATTGCTGACAGCTTATCAAAATAACACTTAACAGGCATGCATGATTAAAATTTATTCAGAAAGAACAGAAAAATGAAGATTACATTAATAACCGTAGGAAAGATAAAAGAAAAATATCTGCGAGATGCAATTGCAGAATACAGCAAGCGATTGAGCCGATACTGCAAACTGGAGATTATAGAAGTAGCTGATGAAAAGACACCTGACCATGCAAGTGATGTCGTGGAAAATACAATTCGCGATAAAGAAGCTGAACGTATTATGAAATATGTAAAAGAGGATGCCTATGTGATCACTCTTGAGATTAACGGAAAACTCCTTAGTTCCGAGGAACTTTCTGCAAAAATCAATCAACTTGGAATTCAGGGGACAAGCCATATCACATTTATCATTGGCGGATCCATTGGTTTGGGCAAAGAAGTGCTCGCAAGATCGGACTATGCATTAAGCTTTTCCAAGATGACCTTTCCACACCAGCTGATGCGGGTCATTCTGTTAGAGCAGATATACAGAAGTTATCGGATCATCAACGGTGAACCTTATCATAAATAGAGATCTGTCACAAAAAACGACTGGTATAGGACAGCATGATGCATTCATATACTGATGACAAAGGATTTTTATATAAAAAACTTCAATGAACCGAGAGCAGATCAAAGAAAAGATGGTATCCGCAATGGATCTCCCAAAAGATGTGATTCAGAATGCTTCTGTTATAACCATTTTAGGACGAAATGAATTATGCATTGAAAATTATCGAGGCATTATTGAATACACAGATACACTGATCCGTGTGCAGACGCGGGCAGGACAGATCCGGATCCAGGGAAAACGACTCCGGATTCAATACTACACAAATGATGAGATGAAAGTAACTGGAGCATTATCATCTTTAGAATTTACCGAGGGGAGGAATCCGGGGTGATTCATTGCCTGATCCGCTACTTGTCCGGTTATGTGAAGATTCAGATCAAAGGATACTCCCCAGAACGATTTCTGAATCTCTGCTGTTATCACCGCATCCGATTCTGGGGATTGACCCGTATCGGAACAAATTATGAATTATACTTGAGTTTATCTGATTTTCGGAAGATTCGTCCTTATGTCAGAAAAACACATACAAAAGTCATACTAAAAAAACGGTATGGCTTTCCTTTTTTTCTTTATCGCTACCGAAAAAGAAAACTATTCTTTATCAGCATCTTCCTATGCATTTTTCTAATCGATTGTTACTCGCAATTTCTATGGGATATTCATTTTCAGGGAAATAAAAGATGGACTGACACGACCTTGACAACGTTTCTGAAAGAAGAGGGGATTTATCCTGGAATGCAAAAGAAAAATGTAGATTGTCAGGGGATTGTCAAAGCCCTTCGAAAAGAATATAATGATATCGTTTGGGTATCTGCTTCTCTTGACGGCAGCCGGTTAAAAATACAGATAAAAGAAAATGAAGATGCGCTTCCTATCATCTCATCTACTCAGACAGATTCTTTACCTGCTGATCTGATTGCTTCTACTGATGGAATCATTACAAATTTAATTACACGCACCGGCATTCCCCAGGTACATATCGGGGATTCTGTAACGAAAGGAACTTTACTTGTATCTGGACGGATTGACATCCTGGATGACAGTGGTGAAATTACCGGATATCAATATACGCATGCCGATGCAGATATTTTCGCCAATACACAGATTTCTTATCTGGATATAATTTCCTGTTATCATAATAAAAAAGTATATACAAAAGAAACAAAAAAGTCCGGATTTATTCAAATCGGATCTATCCGGTTAGAAACATGGAAACCAAAAATATCTGACACTTCTGAAAAACTCTGTATAGAGCATCAGTTAAAACTGGGAGAAAATTTTTCACTTCCTGTTTTTTATGGGCATGAAACAATAAAAAAATACAGCTTCAAGAAAATAAAATATACGAAAAAAGAGATGCAGACGATTTTAAGCAGTCGATTTCGCTATTTTTGTAAAGATTTAGAGGAAAAGGGTATTCAAATTAATGAAAAAAATGTTAAGATATATATATCTGCCGAAAAGGCAACGGCTTCAGGTACGCTCTATCTGAATCAGCAGATTGAAGAGGAAACAGAGACCGAAAGAATAACTTTAGAAAGGAACGAACCGGATGAGTCTGTCGGAACTGATCATTGATATTCCGGCTGAATACGAGATAAATGTATTTGGCCAGTTTGATACTTATATAAAGAAAATAGAAAGAACTTTTCATGTCACATTGATTTCACGTGACGGTGCAACCAAGATTGTAGGAGATACAATTGCTGCACAGAAAGCCCAGCGTGTACTTACACAGCTTGTGGAACTTGCTAAAAGAGGGAATACGATTACGGAACAGAATGTAGACTATGCAATCTCGCTCGTATTTGAAGATCAGGAAGAAGCCCTTGTTTCTATTGATAAAGATCTGATCTGTCATACACTACAGGGAAAACCAATCAAACCTAAAACATTAGGTCAGAAAAAATATGTTGATGCAATTCGAAATGGAATGATCACTTTCGGTCTCGGACCTGCCGGAACAGGAAAGACCTATCTTGCGATGGCAATGGCAATCACAGCATTCAAGCGCGAAGAAGTAAGCAGAATCATCCTGACGCGTCCGGCGATTGAAGCCGGAGAGAAACTGGGATTTCTTCCGGGTGACTTGCAAAGCAAGATTGATCCGTATTTAAGACCTTTATATGACGCGCTTTATCAGATCATGGGAGCTGACAGTTTTCTTAAGAATTCTGAAAAAGGATTGATTGAGGTTGCTCCTCTGGCATATATGCGCGGGCGTACTTTAGATAATGCGTTCATTATCCTTGATGAAGCACAGAATACAACGCCGGCCCAGATGAAGATGTTCTTAACAAGAATTGGTTTTGGATCCAAAGTTGTCATTACAGGTGATTCTACGCAGAAAGATCTTCCGTCCGGAACAATATCCGGACTTGATGTTGCTGTAAAGGTTGTAAAAGATCTGGAAGGGATCAACATCTGTACGCTGACAAGCAAAGATGTTGTAAGACATCCATTAGTTCAGAAAATTGTAAAAGCATATGAGGACTATGAGAAGAAATCGTCCAGACCGAGAGAAAACAGGAGGAAAAAAGGATGAGTCTTTTTATCGAAGAAGAGGGGAATATAAAGTTAGACTTTGATACAGAAGAGATTGCCACACTAGTTATTGACGCTGCATTAGAACTTGCAGACTGTCCTTATGAAGCAGAGATCAATCTTCTTTTGACTGAGAATGCCCAGATTCACGAAATGAATCTGGAACAACGTGGAATTGACCGCCCAACAGATGTACTTTCTTTCCCTATGATCGAATACGAAGAGCCGGGAGATTTTTCCGTGATTGATGAAGAAAGTGCAGAAGCCTTTAATCCGGAATCCGGAGAATTGATGCTTGGTGATATCGTTATCTCAAAGGAAAAAGTGTTATCCCAGGCTGAAGAATATGGACATTTACCCAAAAGAGAGTATGCTTTCCTGATTGCACACAGTATGCTTCACTTATTTGGATACGATCACATGGTTGATGAAGAACGTGTTGTCATGGAAGCGAAACAGAAAGAAATCATGGAAAAAGTCGGTATTTTCCGCTGATAGGATACATATATTAAATAGATTTTAAGGAATGGGACACTAGGAGGAAGTTATAGTTATGTCTGAAACTGAGGCACAAACAACGAAAAAACGAACGAAAAAGGATGATTATATTGTCCAGGGTTCGATACTTGCAGCAGCAGCTGTACTTACAAAAATCATAGGCGTAGTCTACAGGATTCCGCTGACGAATATTTTAGGAGATGAAGGAAACGGATTTTATGGATATGCCTATCAGGTCTATGCAATCGCTCTGATGATTTCATCATTCAGCCTTCCGACTGCCGTATCCAAGCTGGTATCGATCCGACTTGCAAAGCGTCAGAGACGAAATGCATTCCGTGCATTTATCTGTTCACTTGCTTTTGCAATCGGTGTTGGATTATTCATCTCGCTGACAATCTTTTTGGGAGCAGGACTGATTTCAACACATTTAATGAAATCTCCACTTAGCGTTTATGCACTGCGGGTTCTTGCCCCGGGACTTCTGATCGTTGCAGTCATGGCTGTTATCCGTGGATATTTTCAGGGAATGGGAACAATGCTTCCAACAGCTATCTCACAGATCATTGAGCAGGTATTTAATGCCGTGATCAGTATTGTCGGCGCAAGTGTTCTCTTTGGTATCGGAACAAAAGCAGGAGAAAAATCCGGAGAGGAGCTTCTCGGACCTGCTTACGGTGCTGCCGGAAGTACACTTGGAACGGTTGTTGGCTCTTTATCTGGATTGTTATTTCTTTTGTTTGTCATTTTTTTATATAAAAATGTAATACGCAAACAGATTAAAAGAGACCGCACCCAGAATGTTGAAAGTTATTCTTTCCTTCTGAAAGCATTACTTTTAACAGCAATCCCCGTTGTATTCAGTACCGCTGTATATAATATTAACCAGATTATCGACCTTACAATCTTTAATCATGTTATGGAGTCACAAGGCTATGTAGAGAAAGAATATATGGCTCTTCAGGGTATTTACACCGGTAAATACGACACCCTGATTAATGTCCCGATGGCAATTGCGAACGCACTTGGAACATCTCTTGTGCCAAGTCTTACAGCTGTTGTTACAGCAGGTACAAAGAAACAGGTTCACAGTAAGATTAACCAGACTTTACGTCTTACAATGGTAATTGCTATTCCGAGTTGTATCGGTTATTTTGTACTTGCTTCCCCAATTATGGTTCTGCTGTACAATGACTCCAGTGCAACACCGGCGCGTCTGTTGATGGCAGGAGCTATCGTTGTTGTACTGTATGGACTTTCCTCTGTAACGAATTCCATTCTTCATGGATTAAACTACATGACAAGTCCCGCAAAGAACGCTGCAGCAGCTCTTGGAATTCATCTGGTAGCATTTGTACTGATGATGACTGTATTCAAGATGAACGTCTATGCACTGGTGGGTGGAAATATTGTATTTGCACTTGCAATGAGTATTTTGAACCTGCTCAAGATTCGAAAAGTCAGCGGTTTCAAAATCGATTTTGTAAGCACTTTCGGAAAACCATTCGCTGCAGCAGCAGTGATGGGCATTGTAACTTTCGGCGTATTCAGACTGTTTGATACACTGATCGGCGGTCGTGTAATTCCAGTATGCATTTCACTGATTGTAGCAATACTTGTTTATGCGGTTGTTATGTTGAAGATCGGAACACTTTCTGAAGATGATATCCTTGATCTTCCAATGGGTGGACGTATCCTGAGAATTTCTAAGAAATTCCATCTGCTTCCAGCCGTAAAAGTAGAAGAATAAAAAAAATAAAAAAGCCAATACTGTATGAAAAAAGGAGCGATTTGCGATGAAAAAATACATGATTGGCTTTTTTTCTGTTTTATTTCTGATTACCGGATGTTTGATTGCAGGTTATCAGGTTAGTTACAACAATCTACTGGAAAAGGAAAAAGCTATAGAACTGACTAAAAATGAAAAAAATGATTCCATTCAAACCAGACGCAGTTCAGCCAAAGGAGAGTCTGTTTCAGATGATGCATATTATCTGAAAGAGCTGCATGGATATGTTGCGGTCTATCTGCAAGATGGGACAACCCTTTACGAAACAACCAGCCTATCCGTAAATAATCTGCCGGATGAAGTACAACAGAATCTGAAAAATGGAATCTATCTTAAGTCTGCCGAAGAACTGTATGGTTTTCTTGAGAATTATTCCAGTTAAAAAAGTGGACGAAGTGCACAGAATCGTGTATAATACAGAGTCAGCGGAAAGAATATCGGTTACTGTTCACACGGGAGTGAACAGTAAAGAATATCGCAACATTAAACGGAACAAGAAAAAGGAGAGAGATAGACAATGGAACAAAAGAAGATTGATCGTATCAATGAATTATATAAAAAATCAAAAGCGGAAGGACTCACTCCGGACGAAGCGAAAGAACAGAAGATTCTTCGTAAAGAATATATGGAACTTATCCGGGTGAACTTAAGAAGCCAGCTGAACAATATTGACATGGAACAAAAAGATGGAAGTATTGTTAATCTTGGTGAGAAGTATGGCGAAAAATATATGAACAAGAAAGGAAACTAGGATCATGTTACAGAATTTACCACAGGATCCTGTTATCCTTTTGAGTGTTGTGAATACAAAGCTTAGAGATTTTTATCCGTCACTAGATCAATTATGCAGTGAGATGGAAGTAAATAAAAAAGAACTTACAGATAAACTAGATCTGATTGACTATGCTTATGATGCATCCTGCAATCAGTTTGTATAAAGGAAATGAGAATGAAAGAAATAATTGAAAATGTAAAGCTGGTGGAGAACGCTCCGTTAGAAGAGCCTGACCGTCAGTATTATTTTATGGAAAAAGCAAAAGAATATGTTGCTAAAATGTCAGAGGAACTGGGACGCCCATTAGTCGCGGTAATTCAAACATTTGGTTGTCAGATGAATGCTCGCGACTCTGAAAAATTGCTTGGAATTTTGGAAAAAATCGGTTATGTAGAAGGAACAGATGAAGAAACAGCGGACTTTGTCATCTACAATACATGTACTGTCCGCGAGAATGCAAACCTTCGTGTTTATGGACGTCTCGGACAGCTTGGCGCAATGAAGAAAAAGAATCCTCATAAGATGATCGCACTGTGTGGGTGTATGATGCAGGAACCTGAAGTTGTTGAGAAATTGAAGAAGAGCTATCGCTTTGTCGATCTTATTTTCGGAACACACAACATTTACAAGTTCGCAGAGCTTTTAACATCTGCAATGCAGTCTGACAGAACCGTCATTGATATCTGGAAAGATACAGACAAGATTGTCGAAGATCTTCCGGTTGAAAGAAAATATCCATTCAAATCCGGTGTAAATATCATGTTTGGATGCAACAACTTCTGTAGTTACTGTATTGTACCTTATGTACGTGGACGTGAAAGAAGCCGTGATCCAAAGGCGATCATCCGTGAGATTGAACGCCTTGTTGCAGATGGTGTTGTAGAAGTCATGCTACTTGGACAGAATGTCAATTCTTATGGAAAAAATCTTGAAGAGCCGATGACATTTGCGCAGCTTCTTCAGGAGATTGAAAAGATTGAAGGACTTGAAAGAATCCGTTTCATGACTTCACATCCGAAGGATCTGTCAGATGAATTGATTGAAGTAATGAGTAAATCGAAAAAAATCTGTAAGCACCTGCATCTTCCGGTTCAGTCCGGAAGCAGTCGGATTCTGAAACTTATGAACCGTCATTATGACAAAGAACAGTACCTTGCACTTGCTGAAAAGATCCGCAAAGCAGTTCCGGATATATCACTTACTACAGATATTATTGTCGGTTTCCCTGGTGAGACAGAAGAGGACTTCCAGGAGACTCTTGATGTTGTAAGAAAAGTGCGCTATGACAGTGCGTTTACTTTTATTTATTCAAAACGTACCGGAACACCTGCTGCTGTAATGGAAGATCAGATTCCGGAAGACGTTGTAAAAGATCGTTTCAATCGTCTTTTACATGAGGTTCAGACAATTTCCGCAGAACAATGTGCAATTCATGAAGGAACCGTGCAGACAGTTCTCGTAGAGTGTGTCAACGAACATGATAAGCATCTGATGACAGGTCGCATGAGCAATAATCTGCTCGTTCATTTCCCGGGGGATGAAAGCCTGATCGGTCAGCTGGTTGATGTTCACCTTGACGAATGCAAAGGATTTTACTATATGGGAACGATAGCCGGTAACTAAAAATGAGGTACTACACATGCGCTTATTATTAGCTGAAGATGAAAAGGCATTATCAAAGGCACTGACAGCAATCTTGGAGAGAAATAATTATTCTGTAGACGCCGTTTACGACGGACAAAGTGCTTTGGAATATTTGGAAACAGATAATTATGACGGAGTGATCTTAGATATTATGATGCCAAAGGTCGATGGACTCACAGTATTGAGAAAAGTCCGTGAAAAGGGAAATCTGATTCCGATTCTATTATTGACAGCAAAATCAGAAGTTGATGATAAAGTGGAAGGACTGGATGCCGGAGCGAACGACTATTTGACCAAACCTTTTCATTCCAAAGAACTGTTAGCAAGAATTCGCGCTATCACAAGAACTCAGTCAGCACAGACAACATCTAAGCTGACTTTTGGAAATGTTACGTTAGATCAGGCAACCTTTGAGCTTTCTACAGCAAAGGACAGTTTCCGACTCGCGAATAAAGAATTTCAGATGATAGAGCTTTTAATGTCCAATCCTCATCAATTAATTCCTTCCGAACGTTTTTTAGAAAAGATCTGGGGATATAACAGCGATACAGAGATCAACGTAGTATGGGTGTACATTTCTTATTTAAGAAAGAAATTAACAGCTCTCCACGCAGACATTCAGATTAAAGCAACAAGAAATGCCGGATATTCATTGGAGGAGCTTACATGATCAAAAAACTTCGTATTAAACTAATTGCTACTTCTATGGTTTCTCTTTTCCTTGTCCTTTTTGTAATCGGAGGAATCGTAGGTATTATAAATCACAAGAAGATCGTGAAGGATGCTGACCGGATTCTTGATATCTTAGAGGAAAATGATGGAACTTTTCCAAGAATGGAACCAAGAGAGAAAACAGATGATCCTCATGGTATGTCGGCAGAAATTCCATACGAATCCAGATATTTTTCTGTTTTGTATGACGCAAATGGAACGATTATTTTAACAGATACTTCAAAGATTGCATCGGTTGATACTGAAACAGCTGTGAACTATGCTTCCAAAGTATGGAACAAAAAATCAGAAGAAGGATTCCAGGATAATTACAGATATCGTATGTATTCGTCTAACGGCAATGTACGCATTATTTTCCTGGATTGCAGACGACAATTAAACAATTTTCATAACTTCTTGCTTACAACCATTGCCGTATCCGGTGTAGGTCTGTTATCTGTATTTATTTTAATGGTTTGTTTGTCTGCACGTATCGTAAAACCGTTTTCCGATAATTACGAGAAACAGAAACGATTCATTACAGATGCAGGTCATGAATTGAAGACTCCATTGACCATTATTGATGCAGATGCAGAGATTTTAGAAATGGACTTCGGTGAAAACGAATGGCTACAGGATATACAGGCACAGACAAGCCGGCTTGCCGATCTGACCAATGCTCTTGTTATGCTTTCCCGAATGGAAGAAGGTGTAAGCAGAGACACAAAAATAGAATTTCCACTGTCAGATATCGTAGAAGAGGTATGCCATACCTTTCAGGCTCCGGCAAAAGTGCATCAAATTAATCTGGACAGCAAGATTGAACCACTGATTTCTATGAACGGAGATGAGAAAGCAATCCGTGGACTTATAACAATTCTTCTTGACAATGCAGTAAAATACACGAACGAAAATGGAACTATTTCACTCACTTTGGAAAAGAAGAAAAATCGTATTTACCTGTCTGTTTTTAATACAACAGAATCTATTTCCAAAGAACAGATTTCTCATTTGTTTGACCGGTTTTATCGCACCGATGCCTCCAGAAATTCTCAGACCGGAGGATATGGTTTAGGACTTTCCATTGCAGCAGCAACTGTGGAATCCCATCATGGGAAAATAAGTGCAGAGACAAGGGATGAGAAATCATTAAAGATCACCGTGGTTTTTCCAACATAACTGCTTTACATAGCTCGTACAAACATAACGTTTGATACGGGCTTTTTTCATATTCTTTTCTAAACTTAATTTTTTTGTAACTGTTCAGAGCC
>ERZ1035006.703-NODE-703-length-25588-cov-10.576039_pt1 | contig 25588 bp, 18 predicted proteins | sample MGYA00520694_ERZ1035006 | MGnify/ENA primary metagenome ERZ1035006 (study PRJEB33766, sample SAMN09781746) | gut metagenome | biome: gut microbiome | host: Homo sapiens | place: Madagascar | study: EMG produced TPA metagenomics assembly of the PRJNA485056 data... | reverse complement strand
CTATGAAACAGGGAAGTAAGATTGGTATTGTCTGTTGCTCTAACGGACTGAAACAGGAGCAGGCAGATACTATAAATATGTTAGTCCGGATTTTGGAGGGTGCCGGCTTCGTGCCAGTGCTTAGCTCTTATCTATATGAGGATGAGAATGGCTCTGCCGGCAGTGCAAGAGACCGTGCCCGGGTGCTTATGGACTTTTACAAGGATGATTCTGTGGAAGAGATTTTCGATGTTTCCGGTGGAGATATGGCCAATGAAATTCTTCCCTATCTGGATTTCCAGGTGATTTCCTATGGAAAAAAGCATTTCTGGGGCTACAGCGACCTCACCACTATTTTAAATGCCATTTATGCACGTACCGGAAGATCTTCTGTTCTTTACCAGGTGAAAAATCTTACCTGCGAACACAACCAGGAGCAGCTTACTGCGTTTCTTGGCACTACACTAGCCGGAACCTCTGCACTTTATGATTTTCCCTGTGAATTTCTCCAGGGCTCTCATATGGAAGGCATGGTTGTGGGAGGAAATATCCGCTGTCTTTTAAAGCTTGCGGGTACCCCCTACTGGCCAGATATGCGGGAAAAAATCCTGCTTCTGGAATCCTGGGGAGGAAAGGTTCCCCAGATGATTACTTACCTAAGCCAGCTGCAGCAGATCGGTGTTTTCAAAAGGGTGAACGGGATTCTTCTTGGTACCTTTACCCAGATGGAAAAAGAGGACTGCCAGCCAGATATGGCTCAGCTTGTGCTGAAATTTGCGGAGAAAAAAACTCCCGTTGCACGCACAGCATTTATCGGGCATGGAACAGATTCAAAAGCAATCCGTATTGGGCATCACCTGAAGCTGTATTCCGGAGAGGCAAATGCCAGGATTTATAAAGGCTTGTAACAGAAAAGCGGATTCTGCGGCATCGTTTCCTGACATAGCAACAGGCAGGAAATACCCAAGAGGTTTTTCCTGCCTGCTTACACATTCTGGCAATAATATCAGATTCTTGCCACTCCGCTCTTAATTGCAGCTTCTGCAGTTGCCTTTGCCACTGCATCCTTTACTCTGGAATCAAATGCAGCCGGAAGGATATAATCTGCACACAGCTCCTCCTCGCTTACAAGACCTGCGATGGCATAAGCCGCCGCAATCTTCATCTCATCGTTAATATCAGATGCACGCACATCCAATGCTCCACGGAAGATTCCTGGGAAGCACAGCACGTTGTTTACCTGGTTCGGATAATCGGAACGGCCTGTAGAAACCACAGCTGCGCCTGCTGCCTTTGCTTCCTCCGGGAAAATCTCCGGTGTGGGATTTGCGCAGGCAAAAATAATCGGATCTTTTGCCATGGTACGAACCATATCTGCAGTTAATGTGCCAGGTGCAGAAACACCGATAAATACATCTGCCCCCTTGATCACTTCGCTTAAAGTACCTTTTTCACGATTAGCATTTGTAATCTTCGCCATCTCCTCCTTAATAGGGTTCAATCCCTCACGGCCTTCATAGATGGCACCCTTACGGTCTGTCATGATAACATTCTTAAGTCCCATGGAAATAAGAAGCTTAATAATAGCAATTCCTGCAGCGCCTGCTCCGGAAGTGACGATCTTAATGTCCTCGATGTTCTTTCCAACAACCTTCAGGGCATTGATCACGCCTGCCAGTGTGATAACAGCAGTACCATGCTGATCATCATGGAAAATCGGAATGTCACAGCACTCTTTCAGCTTCTTCTCAATTTCAAAGCATCTTGGTGCAGAAATATCCTCCAGGTTTACCCCGCCAAAGCTTCCTGCAAGAAGGCATACTGTCTGAACGATCTCATCCACATCCTTGCTGCGAACGCAAAGAGGAATGGCATCTACATCTCCAAACTCTTTAAATAAAACACACTTACCTTCCATAACCGGCATACCAGCTTCTGGGCCGATATCGCCAAGTCCCAGAACTGCAGTACCGTCTGTTACAACAGCAACTGTATTCCAGCGTCTGGTAAGCTCATAGCTTTTATTAATATCTTTCTGAATTTCAAGGCAAGGCTGTGCAACACCTGGAGTATAAGCAAGGCTTAATGCGTCCTTGGAGTCTACCTTTGCTCTTGAAGCAACTTCAATTTTTCCTTTTAACTCATAGTGCATTTTTAAGGATTCTTTAGCATAATCCATGTTCGTATCTCCTTCTAATAAGACTCTTCACTTTGGGCTACATGAAAAAGTATATACGAAATCGTTCAAAATCACAACGATAAAATATGAACAAATCTCTCAATTAGATAGAAACAAGCTCCCAGACAAGGCCGGGAGCTTGAAGGCATTTCTTTATTCTACATTTTTCAATGCAATATCCATAGGAATCTTTTTTATCCTCCGGAACTGGAGAATGGCTACCAGCACATAAGCTCCCATCCCCATTGCAAACATCTCCAGATAAATAACAGGCTCCAGATATAAAGTCAGCCAGCCGGAGAAGGATGCCATCAGATATCTGTAAATCCCATGTATGGTCCAGGTAGACAACAAGAGGCTCAGCAAAATGGACAGCACCACTATCCAGGTAGTAGAGGTAAGATATAGGCTGTTGATTTCTTTATTTGTATAGCCCAGTATTTTCACCATGGAAATGGCATTTGCATTCTTCTCGATAATCAGCTTGGTAAGGAGATAAATCAGCAGGGAAAACAAAATAATGGAAAATATATTGATCATCTGGAACATTTCTCCCATGGAAACCTCCAGCTGTCTGCTTACTTTCGTAAGGTCATCTTCTGTAATGGTTGCCCCGATCACATCCTCATCCAGGTCTGTGAGCTTTTCCTTTGAAAAATATCCGTTAAAATAATCCTCACCTTTGCCAAAGGTTTCTCTGAAAGAAGTAATCGGCATGAACACGGTCAACGCCGCCGGATAAGCGTAAATCCCCTTAACTGTCAGCTCATATTGCTCATTACCATAAGCCTCTTTCACCGTAATGGTATCCCCGGTTTTTATCCTGTACTTTTCCGCATATCCGTCAGAAATCAATACACCATCTGAAGGCAGCTCCGTATCCACATAGCTGCTGTTTTCGGAAATTCCATAAACTGTGATGCCTTCACTTTCCGTATCCGGGATCACGGTTTTCATGGATTCCATGGCAAATTTCTCTGCAGAGGGCTCTTCTGTTTTCAAAGATGGGGACAACAATTTCTCAAGCACTGCCAGCATGGTATATTTCTCGTTCTCCTCCGGTTCCTCCGGAACACTTAAAACATACTGATAAGGAGCGATCATATTTTTCAGGATTTCTTCCTGGTAGTGGTCCAGAAGAGGCTTCATCATCATTCCAAACAGCAAAAGTACATTTGCAAAAAAGATTCCGATAAACAGGGTCAGATAGCTGGATCTGTTCTGCAGGATGATCCGAAGACGGAAACGATTGAAAAACTTAAAGTTCGGCAATCGCATTGCCTTTTTTCTGCGGGAAGTGGTAAGGTCGTGACGCAGGAATTTTAAAGGTGACAGGCGCAGCTTTCCTGCAATTAAGAGCAAATTGATTACCAGCATCAGGATAACCGGAATGCCCGTCGTAAGAACAAAGGCATCTGCATTCCATCTTGTCTCATAAGTGGGAAGGCTGTAGCTTCCGTAATACATAGCAGCGCAAAGATCCTTAAAGGAGGTATAGCCCAGTATATTTCCCAGAAGAGATGCAAATAATGTAACAATTACCGGAAGGGAAATATAGTGGCGCAAAAGTTCCCCTCTGGAATAGCCGGAAGCCCGCAGCGTTCCAATCACAGCAGCTTCCTTCATTATGGTATTGTTGGTGGTAACCGCAAATACAAAGGCAATGATGGCAATGAGAATGTACAGCAGCACCTCCATCATAGCTTTGTCGCCCCCCATATCCTCTCCTGTGAAATGAATGGCCTGATTCGTATAACCCGGAATAAATCCAGTGACATTCCCATGCTTCACCAGAACCTCCAGGAAATCCTCAGACATTTCCTTCGCCTCTATATCATCAGCTGGTTCATGGTCATACTGCCATGCATAGCGGTACTCAAGATGGGTAGTTCCAAACGTATCCGTTCCCTCTTCCGTCATAATGGCAACACCAAATTTCACAGCATCAAACATCATGTCATTATTATCAGAAAACAAACAACTGTAGTCGGATAATGCCACAAGACCAGTTACTGTCAGTTCTTCCTCTGCAACAGCAATCCTGTCTCCTATTTTCAGGCTATTATTATCTGCATACATCCTGTCGATGGCAATTTCATCCTTTGCCTCCGGCATTTTTCCATCCATCAGGCACACCAGATCCATCTTGGTTCGGTCATGATAAATTCGCATGGTACTCTCTTTTGTGCCATCCATATCTGCGTCTGCCGGTTCTTCCCAATAAAAGTTATCACAGATTGTAACCTTGCCTGCTTTCTCTATTTTCTTCAAAGTGCTTTCATCTGCCTCTGAAGACAGGGTAAAGTTTCCATGCTCAATGTTATACTTTTCAAAGCTCTCATTGTATGCTGCCAGCATACTGTCATCTGCGACCAGGAAACCAGATACGAAACCGATGGTCAAAGTCATGAACAGAAAAATCACAATATATTTTCCAAAATCATTTCTCAGTTCCCTTGGCAGACGTTTCCACAATGGATTCTTCATACCGCACCGCCTTACCAGTCAAGATCCGCAGCAGCGACCTTTGACTCATTGAGATAGTTTTTCCGGATCTGCCCATCACGAAGCTTTACCACACGATCTGCCATATTTTTGATAGCATCGTTGTGAGTAACCATGATTACGGTATTTCCATATTTTTGGTTGACCTGCTCAATCAGCCTCAGAATTTCCTTGGAGGTGCTGTAATCCAAAGCTCCTGTAGGCTCATCACACAACAGAATATCCGGATTCTTCACAATTGCCCTGCCGATGGCAGTTCTCTGCTGCTGACCTCCGGACAGCTGATTGGGAAGCTTATGCCTGTGCTCATAAAGCCCCAGGGTATGTAAAAGTTCATCAACATCCAGAGGATTTTCACTTAAATATGCCCCCACTTCAATGTTTTCCTTTACATTCAGATTTGGAATCAGATTATACATCTGGAATACGTATCCAAGATGTTTTCTTCGATAGAGAGTCAGTGTTTTTTCCTTCATGTCACCGGTTTTCTCTCCATTGATAGAAATGTACCCTTCATCCGGTTCATCAATTCCACCGATAATGTTCAGCAGTGTAGATTTACCGGAACCAGATGGTCCAAGAAGAACACAGAATTCTCCCTTTTCCACGGAAAAATCGACTCCTCGCAAAACTTCTGTTCTGCTGTCACCGCTTCCAAACCCCTTTTTCAGATTTCTTATTTCAAGAAACATCTCTCTTTTCCTCCCTGTTAAGGCTTTCGTTAGTTTAATCTAACTTTTATTTATCATACTTCTTTTGTGCAAAAAAGAAAAGGCATCGTAATGAGAATAATTCTCAATACAATGTCTTTTCGCTTTTTCGTAAAAATTCCGGGCATTCTGCCTTATACTTCCAAACGAAGGGTCACAATTTCATAAGGCTTCACTGTCATGGCAATCCGGTCCGTATTTTCACCCAGAACCTTCTCTTCTTCCTCCAGCATATTGCACAGGGAAATTTTTCGATACTGTCTGTCAAAGACAAGCTCTGCTGTCGTCCGACGATTCCAGCATTCGTAGAAACGGATAATATCCCCTTCTCCATCCTCTGCCTGCTTCAAAACCTCTGTCACCAGGTTTTCTGAGGAAATATGGACAGCCTCATATTCTGCCGGAAGCTTTTCCGCCTCTGGCACTACTGTTTCCATGGTTCTTACCACCGCTGTAACCGGATTATTTATCGCATAAGCTTCTCCTACCGTTCCTGCCATCTGCCAGTCGCCCTCATGCGGATATACAGAATATACGAACTCATGATGACCTCTGTCAGCATCTGGATTTGGATAATTTCCACATTTCAAAAGAGTCAGTTCCACCTGTGAATCATAAATGCTCACTCCATATTTACTGTCTGTAAGAAAACTTACGCCATAATCGTATTCTGCAAGGTCCAGCCATTTGTGGAAACAAACCTCGAACCTTGCCTGCTCCCAGGAAGTATTTCTTGTAATGCTCCGCTTTACATTTCCATACTGGATTTCATAGCTTGCTTCCCTTGCATTCATCTCCAGCGGGAACAAAGCTTTCAACAGGATCTGGTCCTCATGCCACTCAATTTTTGCTGCAATATCCACACGGGCAGAATCCGGATAAAAATACAAGATCTCCTTTATCTGAGAATGAAAGTATTCCCACTTTAATTCCAGTGCCATACGCACCGGTCCCTGCTCAATCACTTTTCTGGAAACCAGCTTCTCTACTTCCCAGCTCTTTGCTCTGTAATAATCATAAATATTCCAGTTGTCATACTGGTAAGGCTTATCCTCGTAGGTCATCAGCACATTGGCACAGGAACCCTCTTTTAGGAGTTCTCTTTTTGCTTTTCTGTCGTACCAGGAAGTGACCTGACCTTTTTCATTCCATTTTAAATGTAAAAACGGAGTCACTGTCTCTTTTTCCGTACAGTAAAATTCCAGATCGGCAGCTTTTTCCTCTTTGGAAGTCAGGTGATACGTTTTCCAGCCCTTTGCGGGAATGTTTCTTACATGAAAAATAAATTTTCCATCAGCACTTTGCTGTATGGGCGCTGACACAGTGCCGTCCATAGACACCACACCTTTCGTTCCTGCCGGAAGCTCTTGAAGAACAGCAATTCCATCCTGACGGATTCCATTTGGATTGAACACTACCACATCCTGCACACTTCCATCAATAATCTCCATTAGAACCTGAAGTGCCTCATCCTGATTTTTCTTCACAATCTTCCTAAGTTCCTGATACTGCTTTCCGGAATCCTCGTAAACCTCCCGGATGGCAGAGCCTGGAAGCACATCGTGGAACTGGTTGCGCATAAGGATTTCCCAGCCCTCATACAGTTCCCTGGCCGGATATTCATAATTTCCGTACCTTCCGGCAATGGTTCCCCAGGTTTCTGTATTTCCCAGGGCAAACTCACCTTTTCGATTGGCTTTTTTGTTCTCTGCCATGGAAGTGTAGGTGCCCCTGTGATACTCCAGATAAAGTTCTCCTGCCCATACTGGAAATTCTTTTTCCCTGGCAGTACGATGAAGCCGCCTGAAAAATTCTCCTGCTGTTTCCAGCTTTACCTTGGGTGTTCCGTAATTTCCCTTCTGAAGGCGCAAGGCAGTTTCCACCATCCAGTCTGTGGAACCTCCCCCTCCATCACCAAAGCCGTAGGATACAAGAACATTTTTATTCAGCTCTTTTTGCTGATAGCGCTGCCAGGCACCCTTAATCTGGGACGGATGAGTGACGCCGTTATAATTAGTAGTCCGCTCTGTGGTATGTTCCTTTCCAGTCTGAATCTGCTTTCCATTGTTGCTGTAATCTCTGGCAGTAATAAAATGAGTAAGGATCCTGGTTCCATCAATTCCCTCCCACCAAAAGCTGTCAAAAGGAATCTTGTTAAACTCGTTCCAGCTGATCTTGGTGGTCATAAAGCTTTCGATTCCACATTTTTCCATAATCTGGGGCAGGGCAGCTGAATAGCCGAACACATCCGGCAGCCACAAGATCTTATGCTCCTGTCCGAACTCCTTCCGGAAAAATTTCTTTCCATAGAGAAACTGTCTCACCAGTGACTCTCCGCTGGTAAGATTACAGTCTGCCTCCACGAACATTCCGCCCTCTGTTTCCCAACGACCTTCTTTTACCCGCTCCTGAATCCGCTGATACAGCTCAGGCTGATTCTCCTTTACATATTTGTACAGCTGAGCCTGACTGGACATGAACTGATACTGGGGATACTTCTCCATCAGGCTGAGCACTGTGGAAAAGCTTCGTGCCGCCTTTTCCTTTGTAATAGCATATGTCCAAAGCCAGGCCACATCAATGTGTGTGTGACCGATACAGGAAACCACCAGATCTGATACTGGCAGTTCCTTTGTTTTCTCTTTCAGATAAGCAGCGGCCTCCTTCGCGCTTTTTTTCAGAAGCTCTCTGGTCCTAAAATCCAGAAGATTCACTGTCTCATTTAAAATACCTAGCAGATCGTGATATTCCTCACTGTCATCTTCCATAAGGTCCAGGCACTGCCAGGGCACCAGAAGGTCATAGTAAAGGCTGTAAACAGGCTCATCTATAGCCCGAAGGATGCTTTTCCACTGATAAATCCCACCAGCCTCACCCGTGTATACCAAAAGAAACAGGTTATAGATTTCCCCTTTCTTTACTGCTGGTCTAAACCGCAGTTCTCTGTGGTTCACATCCATTCCCTGGGTAAGAATACCGTTTATATAAGCTGCGATCTGAGGATTCGCAGCATCCCACTCCCCCTCACGTCCTGTAGAAATGGACAGTTCCACAGCCATTCCGTCCATACTTTCTGGAATCTCGATTTCTGTGCAGATGGCAAAATAGGCACTGTTCTTTCCTGCCAGATCTTTTGGATCGATCACCGGCCAGCTTCGGGTGTCCACTTCCACTTTGTCTGTAATAGGAAAATGGCCTTCCCTTCCTTTCCAGCTGCTAATCTCAACCTGATTTATGTAGCTATGCACATTCAGCTGCCGTATTATCTCTCCTACTCTTTCCCGTATAAAAAACATAGACACCCCCTGTTGATCTTATCTTCTTTCCAAAACCGTCTCTTCTCCTGAGGAAAGAGCATATTCCTTTCCATCCAGAAGCAGAACACCAGTTGTTTTTTCTGGTATCTGCACCCAGATTTTTTCCTCATCATACTTTACGTGAATCAGACCAGATGCAGTGGTAATATGACCCTCTGCCCGGGAGATCACATCCAAGCATTCTGGCTGGATGATCACCTTTTCGTAGCACACAGAATCCGCTTCCTGACGGATGCCCAGTATATATTCAAAAAGATACTGACTGACTGCGCCGAACATTGGATGACACTGAGAACGATGTCCTGTCCAATATTCCGGTATGGTAGTTCCGCCCATCTTCATACGGGAACCAAAGGTATCTTCCTCCTCAGAAGTAAGAAGGTCTGCCGCCAGTTCACTTTCTCCTCTTTCAAACAAAATCCTGGTAAGGATATCCGTAGCAAAAATACCGGTATCATATTTTTTGATTTCTTTATAATGGTTTACAATATTGGCAAAGGTTCTCTCATCTCCCAGCCCAAGGTCTGCTGCAAACACGTTGCTTCCCTGCTGGTTTTCTGCGAAATCTCCGGTTTCCTTGTCAAAATAAGTGTCACAGATGGCCTGCTTTTTCCGCTGTATTTTCTCCTTCAGGTCTTCATCCACTTCATGTTTTCCCAGAATCTGTCCAATTTCCAGAACTTTTTCCATGGATTTAATATAGAAATAGGTATTTACAAGAGGAGCCGGAATGTAAATAGCATCCATATTATTTACAAATCCCATAGTTGGAACACACCAGTCACCAAGGCACCACTCCCCGGCTCTGTCTGAAATAACCAGGTCCTTTTCGCTGTGTGCCTCCAGATAATCAAAATAGTGAAGCATCTGAGGATACAGTTCCTCCAGAATCTGTGTATCTCCATAGTTTCGATAATAAATATAGGGAACCATTACGATCGCACAGCCCCAGCCGCCAGGGCCACCTCCTGACGGAATATAAGGTGCCGTATACTGGACATGGCCGGTAATAGAATCCTGACAGTCTGCAATATCATAAATCCATTTTCTGTAAAATTTCTGTGCATCCAGCTGCATCATAGCAGCATTGCAGGTAAGCTGTCCGTCACCGGTGTAGCCTCTTCTCTCCACATGAGGACAATCAGAAGGAATGCCGCAGTGCATATTGTCAAGCTGGGTACGGATATAAGCCTTCCTCAGCCAGTTCAGCACTTCATTGCTGGAGGAAAAATCAGAATCCACCTTCACATCGCTGTGGATCACCACACAATCCTTTACTTTTGCATTTCCTCTTACCTCAAAATAACGAAAACCAAACCAGGTGAAACGGCAATGCATTTCACGCTCTGTTCCATCTGTGTAGAATACCATTTTCTGCTTGTAGGTATTTTCTTTTACCAGACGGCCTTTTTTATTTAGAAGCTCTCCATGGACAACCGTAATTTCCGTACCAGCCGGGGCATCGGATGTAAGAACCGGATAACCGGTGATGATCTCCCCCGCATCATAAAGGCAGACATCTTCCTTTTCCCATACAAGCTTCGGCGTAATGTGGCGGATGATCCTATCTGCCGGGCAGTCCTGCTCCAGGAACCTGGTTTCCGGTACCTGGACAATTTCCACATTTTCCCAATCCGAATCGTCATAGGAGATTTTCAGCCACTCCTCGTCATAATCTCTGTAATCCTGTACTTCTCCCTTTAACAGATTGGCCTTCTTCACATAGCTTTCTTTCCACTTATGATCTTTATCGGAACCGATTGTACTGCACTCTCCTGTTTTATCCAGATAAGTGAGAACATAGCATAATTTAATGTGTCCATATTCATAGCATTCATTTGGCATTTCATACCAGCCGGGTCCCATCAAAAAGCAGATGGTATTTTCTCCCTCTTTTACATAGGAAGTAATATCATACACCGGACAATACAGACGATGCCGCATTTTCTCGTCATATGGAATGCCCCGGTAAAGCTTTTCCGGTCTTTCGTGGTAATCGGTGCTAAGTGGCAAAAACAAGTCTTCACTCACTTTTTTTCCATTGATAAAAACTTCAAAAAATCCAAAGGAAGCAATGGTGATCTGCGCCTTCTTTATCTGTGGTAAAACCAGCCTTCTCCGTATCATGGGAGTACAGCATCTGCCTCCTGTAGACATCCATTTTCCCCCAGCCAAATCTGCCTTTTTATATCCATTCATGTTGTAAGCTCCTTTCTTATCCCTTTACTGCACCGCTTGTCATACCTTCCATGATCTGTGTGGAAAAGGCGAAATATAACACAAGAATCGGTATCAATGTGATTACAACTGCTGCCATGGTTTCACTCATATAGCGGGTAAACTGGCCTACATAGCGATAGATTCCAAGGGTTAGTGTTGTGGTGTTTTTGTTTCCAAGAAGGATCATCGGCATATAGAAATCGTTCCAGCAGCTGATTGCTTTAATCAGTGCCATGGTTACAATAACCGGCTTTGCAATAGGAAAAATAATCTTAAAAAACAGTTTTACATCGTGACACCCATCCATTCTTGCAGACTCTTCCAGTTCTCTTGGAAGTGTTTTAAAAAACTTTTGAAATACTACACAGGACATGGAAATTCCTGCAATATACAAAAGCAGAACGCCTGTCAGCTTGTTCAGCAGGCCCATCTTTTTCAGCATAAGAAAAACCGGAAGAATCGTTACCTGAACAGGCACCATCATTCCCAGAAGGAGATAACTGGACAGCAGGTTTTTGCCTTTAAATTCATATCTTGCAATTCCATACGCCATCATTGCAGACAGAAGGATACATCCCGCTGTGCCGCCAACTGTAAGGATCAAACTGTTTACAAAATATTTTACAAAGTCATTCTCAAACAAAACCGTTTTATATGCATCAAATGTAATACTGGATGGTATGGAAATAAAGCTTTTCAGTAAATCCGGCCTTGTTTTCACAGAATCCATAAGCGTTACCACTGCCACAAAAATGGCAATACTTGTATATAAGATCAGAAGAATGGAAATCGTCCAGCGAATCACTTTTCCCTGCGTCGACAGAACTTCATGTCCACCACTTCTGTCACTTTCTTTTCTTTTTTTTACTCTCATAGATCCACCTCTCCTAGAGCGTGTTTGGAAAATGCTTTCTGTAAGATGTGCGTCACAGTTTGTGGGAAATTTGTCTCGGATGAGGGCGTCGTAGCGGGCTACGACAACCGAATTCGGGACAAAAGTCCCGCAAAATGGGGCGTGCAGATTGCAGGAATGATTTTTCAAACACGCTCTAATTTTCGTACTCAAATTTACTTAATACTTTGTTCTGCAGGAAGGTCACTACCAGCATAAATAAAAACATTACAACACTGATGGCCGAGCCGAAACCAAGATTTGTTTTGGCGTCCAGGCCGCTTCCAAAGGTATAGCGGTAGAATACCATGCTGGCAAAATCCAGAGTGCCGCCAACTCCGCCGTTTTTGCCGCCCAGAATGTAAGGCAGGTCGAAAATTCCAAGAGCCCAGATGGTACTCATCATAATAATAGAAGCACAGGAAGGAAGAGATAACGGGAAAAGAATTTTGGTAAAGCGCTGCCATTCCGTACATCCATCTACACGGCAGGCTTCCATAACCTCCTGTGGGATATCCATAAAGTTTGCATAAAAAATCATAATACCGGAACCTGCGCCCTGCCACAAAATAATCAAAACCAGAAGCTTAAAGGCAATGTCTGGATTTCCAAACCAGGCGTTCTGTGACATTCCAAGGCTTTTTAAAATCGTGTTCATAAGACCGATATTCGGATTAAACAAAAGGGTTGCAAAAAAACCGATGATCGTACTGCTGATTACATATGGCAAAAACACCATAAATTTGATATATTTGTAGGCTGGTATTTTAATGAAAAAGAAGTAGGCCAGAAAATACTGGAAAGGTGTGATAATGAACCATACACACAATAAATATTTCAGATTGTTTTTCAAAGAATTAAAAAATGCAGGTGTAAAACGTTCATCATTAAAAATGCGGACGAAATTATCAAACCCTACGAATCCGGCACTCCCCATTCCCGTATAATTGGTAAATGCCAGATATACCACATAGATAATGGGAATGATTGCAAATATGGTATAAATAATAAAGCCTGGCGTTATAAAAAATAGATAGTTTCTGTTTTTCTTCATTTTGAATCCCTCCATATAGCGGTCAATATATAGCTACTGGATTGAAAAATGCAGGCATCATTTCTGATGCCTGCATACTGTCAACATTCTCAGAGCTAATCATTCCATAATTGCGGCGATGTCTGCCATCATATCATCCACTGTGATCTCTTTACTCATAACTTTGAGAATATCCTCTGACCATACAGTATCAGCTGTATCTGTAGTTGCATATGTCGTTACTACATTCTGCCAGCTTCTGAAAATATTGCCACCGCCGCTTACAGAAATTTCCTGAGCAACCGGATGTGAAGATTCGATTTCCGGAGATGCAGATACGCCACCGATGGTCTGAACCCATGCAGTCTGTCCTTCTTTGCTTGCGCAATAAGAAGCAAATGCAGTTGCAGCCTCCATGTTTTCTGTGTTCGCATTAATGGAGAAACCATTTGCTGCTGTTCCTACAAGACCAGCGGTCCCATCTTCCGCCGGAATTGCGAATGCGCCATAGTTAAGGTCTGGATTATTCTGGTCAATAGTAGAAATATTCCAGGTTCCGCCAATCATCATAGCGGCGTTTCCAGTCGTGAAGCCAAGAACTTCATCGTCACTGTTGATAACGCCAAGCCAGTTATCTCCAAAGTATCCTGCATCTGCCCAGTCAACCAGCTTCTGGAGAGAACCACTTGCTCCAGATCCATCTGCCTTGCTTGTATAATCATCCAGTCCTCTTGTATATTCCGGATCGTATGCGGACATTACAGGCTCCCAGATAAAGAGAAGACTCCAGTCACCATAGCACTGGGAAATTGGTGTGATACCAGCTTCCTTGATCTTCGCCAGAAGGTCCTCAAATTCGCTGAAGGTTCCGGGAACTTCCCAGCCATTTTCTTCAAACATATCTTTGTTATAGAAGCACGCACGGGTATCCATTGTCAGCCACGGAACGGAATACTGCTTGTCATCAACTGTGGAAAGCTTCATAGCATCCTCTGTCATCAGACTGAAATCTACAGAGTCTGAAAGGTCTGCTACCATACCATTTTTTACATAACCTGGCATAATGTCTGTAGCTGTTCCATTTGTCCAGAAAAGATCTGGTCCTTCGCCAGACTGCAGTGCCGTTGCAAGAACCTGCTGATAATCGGAAGCTTTGATTTCATAATCAACCTCAACGTTTGGATATTTCTCCTGAAATCCATCGATAACAGCCTTTAAAGCTTCTTCAAAGCTGTACTCATGTTCCCATATGGTGATGGAACCGGAAATATCCTCGTTTACATCTGTCTCAGCTGCAAACACCGGTACTGCACCAAGAACCATAGCTGCTGCGCATGATAACGCTATCACTTTCTTCATCTTCATTCCATTTTCCTCCTTATACTTTTTCTTCGCTCCTGTTCAGATCAACCAGCCTGTTTTTCTGAACTGTTATTTGATATTTCTATTTTAACGAAAATATGCATATAAAACAAGGCAATAACATCTGTTATTTTCGCACAATTATAAGGAAATTCCGCAGGAAATTCAAAATATTATAAGATTATTCAAAATTCTATTCTAGAGCCTGTTTGAAAAATGCTTCCGATACTGTCCAATGGTTTTTCCCGTACTCTTTTTAAAAACCCTCAGAAGATAATTGGAGTTGGAAAAGCCAGCCATTTCTGCCACCTCCTCAAGGGAATATCCGGGCTGCTTTAAAAGCACAGCAGCATATTCAATTCTCTTCTCATTGATATACTGGGTAACCGTCATTCCCGTCTGCTCTTTAAATTTCTTGCAAAAAGAAGGAACACTCATACATCCCATCTGTGCAAGCTCCGGAAGAGTAAGCTTTCCATCTAGGTTCTCGTCAATGTAATTCAGCACTTCCATAAGCGGATTTCCCACTCCTTCTTCCAAAGCCGCAGCTCTAAAGTTCTCAATGTTCTTCAATATCTTTTCTTTTAGTTCCTTACCACTGCCTGCCGCTCCGATATCTGCGAAAAGCTCTGGCATCTGGCTCCATTCTTCCCGGAATTTGTCCGTAAAATGGTACTCTGACAATATGTAATAGACCATTTGCCGGATATTCTGAAGCAGCATACTTTTTGCCACTGTGACGGAAAGCTGCTGTGCTCCTGCCTGTGTGAGCCATTCTGTCAGCTCCTCTTCAAACCCTTTCATCCATTCCTCTGAAAGAAAATATTTCGTGGAAAAAATCCCAAGAACATTGCTTCCCGTTATTTTCCTGTAAAAAAACAGATTCTCCTCTTCATGGAAAAAATGCTGTTCCGCTGCCAAAACGGCTTTTTCATACTGCTCTCTTGTCTCTGGAAGGGCGGTAAATTCCATACTTAGTCCTAATATTAAAGTTTCCGTAAGGTACTGGCTGATATTCTTTTCCAGAAGCCTCAGCCAGTTATCCAGGGTCTTTCTTCTCTCCCCTTCCGGCAAAGCTTTATCCTGCTGGAACATAATAAAAATCTCACGATTGTAGGGTGCAAACAAGGTTCCCATCTGATAGCGGTTTACAATTTCTTCTAAAAGATGGACCAGCATATCACGGCTCATGGACTGCTCATGGGTCACAGCTGCGTTCTCCCTATAATCCAGCTGAAGTACTCCAATCTGGTAGATGCACTGATTTTGTATTTTATTTTCCTCATGAAGATCCGGAAGATTTTCTGACACCTGCTTTTTATGGCTTTTCCTGCCTGCTGTTTTTTCATATACCTTCTTCACTTCCTCTATCAATGCTTTTTCCGTCACACTATGCTTTAGGATATAGCTGTCCGTTCCGAGAGAAATGGCTTTCTGAGCATAGGAAAAATCGTCGTGGCAGCTTACTATGATGACCCCTTTTGCCAGATGTCTCTGACGTATCTGCCGAATAAATTCCAGTCCATTAATCTCTGACATCTCAATGTCTGTGAGAACAACATCCACCATATTCTCCTCCAGAAAATGCAGGGCTTCCTGCGCCTCACCAAAGATACCTGACACCACAATATCCTCTTTTCCATCCAGAAAAGACTGGAGGCCGATTCTGGAAAGGATCTCGTCATCTACTATAATTGTTCTAATCATGGCCTGTCCCTCCTGATCTCCGGAAGAAGATACGTAACCTTCGTACCTTTTCCCGGTTCACTTTCTATCCATATTCCGTAAGCATCCCCATACTCAATACGTATCATTTCTTCTACGTTTTTGATTCCGATATTGGTATGCTCCGGATTTTTTTCCGGTTTCCTGCGCCACTCTTCTACATCAAAGCCTACGCCTTCATCCTCCACAATGATGTGCAAGTTCCCATCGGCCCACACTTTCACATGGATTTCCGTGTTTTTTATTTTTCCCTTGCCAAGTCCGTGAACCACTGCGTTTTCAATAATGGGCTGCAGCAAAAATTTACGCATTCTGCATTTCTGGCAGCTTTCATCCTTTTCGATTACCAGTTCAAAGTTCATAAAGCGGGCTTTCTGAATGACGGCATAATTTTCCACAAGCTTCAGCTCGTCCTCCACGCAGTAGCCTGCCTCGTCGTCACGGGCTGCACTCATCAGAACATAGCTCAAAGATTCTATCAATTTCTGGATGTTTTCCTGATGGTTCAGAACTGCCACCCATTTGATAGTATTTAAGGCATTATAGATAAAATGGGGTGTCAGCTGGGCGGAAAGGACACGAAGCTTCTGACGGTTTTTTTCCTCTACCTCCAAACGATAATTCTGGACTAGCTTGTCAATACGGGCGATCATGTTGTTAAAATGGCGGGAAAGGCTGCGCAGCTCACCTTCGCCCACAGGCTCCAGTTCCATCGTCTGCAGCTCACCCTGGGCGTATTGGTCCATAGCTTTTTTCAGTGTTCCAAGTGGACGGAATACGTATTTTCGCATCATATAAAGCATGATAAAAAGAAACAGTACATAGATGGCGGCAATAACCAGAATGGGCTTTAAAAGATACATTGCTTTCTGCATGATATAGGACATCTCAATTACAGAAATACAGTACCAGCCAGTTTCACTGATACGTCTGCCTGCCAGAATGACCTTACGCCCATCTTTCAGCTCTGTCTGCTGATAGTCTGCTATTTTCCTGTTGCTAAGGACAGAAATGTCCAGATAATCGGAGGTCTGTCCTCCTTTGGAGCTGTAGAGGATCCTTCCGTCTGTGTCCGTCAGGTAACGCACGGATTCATCGGACTGCAGCTGGCGAAAGGCATCCTGCACAATGGAATCTCCCATTATCATGTAAAGGAATCCTACATGCTCCATATCCTCATTATTCAGGGAACGAGCCAGTATGTATTTGTTTTTGTCAGCACTTCCGTATACTTTATTTGTTGCATACCAGCAGCAACGTCCCCCTGCATTCAGCACTTCATCCTCATGCTCTTTCATAAAAGACAACGCACGGGAGTAGCTTCCCACACCATATACTTCCCCATCTTTTCCTATGATTGCGCCCGCTACAATGCCTTCTGTTGAATATACGCTGGAGGTTAATCTTTTTTCTATAAACTGCCTCTCCTGCTCTGCAATCTGCCCTTCATCCAGCATCTCTACTATGTCATTATAATAGGCGAACATGGAGCTTTCCTTCCTGGTTTTCAGCTCTCTGGATATCTGGTAGCCAACGGAGGACATAGAGTCCATGGCGGAATTTCCAAGACTGGTTACATTGTAATCACGGAAAATCTTCACCACGAAGCCAGCCATCACGAAAAAGGGAATGATGACCAGCAAAAGAAATAAGATTACGATCCTTGCCCTTATTCCATGCTTGGAAAACCAATTTCTAGTAATTGTTTGTGAATTTTTCACTATTTTTCTCCTGTTTTTTCGTTTAAGTATGCAATTTATACAACAGCTATTTTGATTTTACCATTCATGGGAGTAGTTGGCAATTCTTTATGTCCATTCACCTGATCTTACTTTAACACACATTATGTCAGTCAGGCAAATCCACATCAACAGGGAAATAGTGTGCATGGATGCTGCAAAAAGACGCAAAAAAAACCGGAAACCCTTGATTTCTCCAGGTTTCCGGCTTCTTAAGTTACGTGTGTTAGAGGATTCGAACCCCCGGCCTTTTGGTCCGTAGCCAAACGCTCTATCCAGCTGAGCTAAACACACATTTATTTCTTGTGAAGTATTTGTCCCTCACAACAATGGATATTCTACACGATACCCAGGGTTTTGTCAACACCTTTTTTTAATTTTTTCAAATATTTTTTTGTAGATATTTTTCGCACGATGGATACTATTTTTTAGCTTTCTTCGCCTGCCAGTTCAGTACTGCACCTACCATATAAATAGCAGGGAACATCAGCATTCGGATCACAGATGCCGGATCGAAATCCCCGAAATTCAAAGTAACAATCACCTCTGCCACAACCTCTGCAATAAGAAGGCCTCCCATACCCACGCAAAGTCCGGCATTCTCTACATTACCAGCTTGTTTTACTCCAACCACGCCAGCTGCCAGATAGATCACACCTGCCACCAGAACCATCACATTGCTTGCAACAAACTGGCTGTAAGTCATGTTGTTCTGACTCAAGTATTCCAAAACAGTGCTGTCGCTGCTGCCCTTCATAACCAGGGAAAGGCTGTTTCCGCTTCCAAATGCCAGCAAAACGCCCAGAAATAGTAAAAGCATTCCTCCAACCTTCAGGATGGTTTCTCCCGGTGCCTGTTTTTTTAACATATTTTTGTACTCCTTTGCAAAAATACGGACAGACAAAAGTCTGCCCGCCAATTTTCTATATTGTATTACGCATCCAGAAGGAATGCCTTGTAAGCCTTCTTCGCCTCATACACATCCGCCTTGCTGGTAACTTCCCAAGGTGCATGCATACTAAGAACGGAAACACCGCTGTCGATTACTTCCATCTCATAAAGAGCTGCGATGTAGGCAATTGTTCCGCCGCCTCCAACATCAACCTTACCAAGCTCTGCAGTCTGGAATGCAACCTTGTGATCATCAAAGATTCTGCGGACTCTTGCCACATACTCTGCATTGGCATCGTTGGAACCAGATTTTCCACGGGCACCTGTAAACTTGTTCAGGACAATACCTCTTCCAAGATATGCAGAATTTTTCTTCTCAAAAGCCTCCGCAAATGCAGGGTCATAACCGGCACTTACATCAGAAGAAAGCATACTGGAATTCTTCAGAGCCTTTCTCAGTCTGAGGTCAGAATACTGTCCCAGTGCATCCAGGACATCTGCCACGCTATTCTCAAAGAAGCGGGACTGCATACCAGTAGCACCAACACTTCCAATTTCCTCCTTATCTACAAGGAGACAGCAGCTTGTACGCTTCGGTGCATCCATCTCCAAAAGAGCCAGAAGGGAAGTATACGCACACACACGGTCATCCTGTCCATAACCAGCGATCATGCTGCGGTCAAGACCACAGTCACGAGCCTTTCCAGCGGGAACGATCTCAAGCTCTGCGGAAAGGAAATCTTCCTCTTCCACGCCATATTTTTCATTCAGGATACGAAGAACGTTTTCCTTCACCGCTTCTTTCTTCTTGTCATCCGGAAGATCTTTCAACGGCTGGCTTCCAATAAGAATGTCAAGCTTCTCACCTTCCACTGCCTCAGACGCTTTCTTCGCCATCTGCTGTCCTGCAAGATGAATCAGAAGATCTGTGATATAAAGTACCGGGTCGTCCTCATCCTCGCCAATCTTCACATCAACAACCGTGCCATCCTTCTTTGCGATCACACCGTGCATTGCCATAGGAAGAGCAACCCACTGGTATTTCTTCACGCCGCCATAATAATGGGTGTCAAGGTAAGCAAGATCTGTATCCTCATATAACGGGTTCTGCTTGATATCCAGTCTTGGGGAATCGATGTGGGCACAAAGGATATTCATTCCCTCAGCCAGGTCATCCTCACCAATGTGATACAGTGCAATAATCTTCTTCATTCCCACTGTATAAACCTTATCTCCTGCTTTCAGAGTCTCGCCCTTTTTCACCTTCTCCTCCAGAGAAACATAGCCAGCTTCCTCAGCCTCTTTTATGATCTGAGTGATGCACTCACGCTCTGTCTTTCCTTCATTTAAAAAGTGACGGTATTTTCCGGACACTTCTTCCAGTTCCTTTAAATCAGCTTCCGTATAGGTAAGCCATGCATTTGGACGCTCCATAAATCTATTTCCACCTTTCTCATTTTTTTCTGATAAAGCCTCATCCACCGTTCATTATAACGTATAATGTTAGGAATTGCTACCTGCAAATATAGATTAACTGCAAATATATCTGTAAAAATCAAGGCCTTCTGTATCGGTTAAAGCAGGCATACACTTCTTGCTTTCTTGGCATTGCATACCCACAGGAAATATAACCTTCTGCCAGAAAAGCCAGCCCCTCTTTTTTCAGCTTTCCGTAAAGCAATTCCACGATTTCCGGGAGGGTCCGCTTCCCGTCGATCAGCTTTTCCACTGCATATTTCAGCAGTGCACTAAGAGTCTGGGTCTGTTCTCCATCAAGAAGCTGCTCCACATAGCGCAAATCCACCTCCTGCTTTCCAATGGAAAATCCATCTTTTCCATGGACCTTCGTTTTCAGGCGCTCTGGTTTCTCCTGGGCCTTGAAATGGCCATAATAATCTTTTTTACCGCCAGCTGCCGGTGCCACTTTGGTCATGATGCGGTGACTGGCAGGTGCATGATATTCTGGTGCTTTGCTGTCATTAAGAGGATAGCTTGCACACAGTGCTTTCGCTTTCCTGGTGATATCCACCGGCACATAATTATCCATCTGGATCACGGTATCTGCAATGTGGAAAAAGGCACCAGAGCTTCCTGCAACCAGGATCGTGGAAATCCCTGCTTTTTCAAAAAGATCCTCTGCTCTTTCCAAAAATGGGGTAATGGGCTCCTTTTCCCTGCTGATCACCTGCTGCATAAAGCTGTCACGAACCATGAAATTGGTGGCAGAGGTGTCCTCATCCAGAAGAAATACCCGGCTTCCAGCCTCCATTCCTTCCACAATTCCGGCTGCCTGGGAAGTGCTTCCACTGGCATCCTCTGTGGAAAAACGGTGGGTGTCCTTTTTATTGGGCAGATCGTTGATGAATAGGGAAATATCCACATCTTTTATAAATCTTCCATCCTCAGAACGGAGCTTCTGGGCAGTAATGTCTGTGATCACATACTCTCTGCCATCTCCTGCAATATGGTTATAAACCCCCAGCTCCAGGGCATTGAGCAGGGTGGATTTTCCGTGATAGCCACCACCTACGATCAACGTGATTCCTGCAGGAATCCCCATACCTGTGATTTTCCCCTTGTGCGGCAGCTCCATGGAAACACGCAAGCTATCCGGAGAGGAAAATACCACGCAGTCCCGCATCGGCCATGAGGAAATACCACTCTCCCTTGGCAGGATTGCCCCATCATTTACAAAGGCCACAAGAGAGCGTTTCTTCAATTCTCCCCTGATAAATTCCTGATCCTCTGCCAGGAAAATTACTTTTTCCAGTTCCTTTCCACTTAAATTCCGGTAGAAAAAGGACTTTTCCACACATACCGGCAGAAATTCAAAGAAAATCTTCTCCAGCTCTGTGGCATTGATGGTACGGCCATTAGCTGGAAAGCCTACGAAAAACCGTGCTGTAATCTCCTTCTCTGTAATCTGGCAGGCTGTTCTTTCCAGAACCTCCTGTCCACATTTTGTCACGGAAATCAAGCCACTTTTTCCAGAGCCTTTGGCACGAAAGGTAAAGTGGTTTACCTGTTTTTCAAATTGCCTGGTGAGATAATCGGCAAGTGTCACTGCCACCAGTTTATTTCTATAATATTCTTCTGGAAAACCAGCCTGTTTGTGGGAAATCCTAACACTGATATGCGATGGGGACGCAAAGGGATCTCCCTGTACATGGTCGATGGAAAGTATGTAACCTTTAAATTGATAAGTCCCTTTCAGGGATTTATAGGCAGGGTAGCTTTTCCGGTTTACGGAATGAATCAGCTCCCGAAGCTGTTCTGATGACTGCATAATCTTCGTTCTCCTTATCGTATTTTTCTACAACGCAAAACCACCGTCCAGTCGCGTTCTTGCTGACAGACGGTGGTTTATTTATACATTTTTAGGGAAAGGAAAGAGTTTTTCTTAAGAGTTCTTTCTCTTAAGATGTATATATCATACCTTACAAATGTGAGAGATGTTTGGTAATTTAGCTAAATTCGTAGATTTTCTCACTTGGATTGCACCTTATCTGCCTCCACTTCATAAAAGCTTTACAGAATGCCTTTCGGAACACAATCTCAGTCATGACGCTCGTTCCCGTTCTCAAATGCTTCACAGAATCTTGCAGCAAAAGCCGGCGGCTCATTATTGGCATAAAGGTGGGAAATGTCTCCAAAGGAGCTCATACGGAAGGATGCGATTCCTTTTCTTCTCTCTTCTGTTACCAGTGTTGTCACGGAAGAGGGAGCTGCACAAAACCCGTGCCAGAGTACCATCGGTGAAATATTCAGAAGATGGCTGAGAAGTACGCATTCCAATCCGAAATGGCAGAACAGGACGATTGTATCGTTATTCGCAGCTGTTGCTTTGTATAACTGTCCCTCTCTCTCATATCCATGGAAAGCCAGAAGCTTGTCGAACTGGCCAATCACATGGTCATATTCTTCTTTTACATGGCCTTCCTGCATTGCCTCGTTTTCAAACCAGTGGTTATATTGGAAGAATCGCCCGTCTGCCGTCCAGTCCTGAGGAAGCCAGTCCCAGGCAATGATTTTCTTATCTTTCACATCCGGGCGCCAGATCTGACAGGGGAACTCCTGAAGCCACTGGCACTCTGTCGCTGTTTTTCCCATCTTTTTCAGGGTAAGAGAGGCCGTATCCTTCGCTCTTCCAAGCGGAGAAACGTAAAATGCCTTGATGTCAAGCTTACTCAGTCTCTGGGAAAGATATTCTACTTCCCTCCATCCTTTTTCCGTAAGGGAATCTTTGTCATAATCCGGATCTCCATGACGAACGATCAGTAATTTCATAATAAATTTTCCTCCTAATCAAGCGGCTATTCACACTTCTCTCCGCTTTTTCCTTATAACCGAACAGCTGCTCCGCAGCTTTGGTTAAAATATACTTTTGGGTGCATCCAGTATATCACAGGTTCACAGATAATTCATTATATTTCTTGTCCCCATTTCTTTGCATCTTTTATGAGATTATTATATAATGAAAAAAAACCGCAAGCAAATGTTCCAAGGAGGAGAGGGCAAAATGAAAAAACTGGCAGTTATCTTTCCTGGCGTAGGCTATACCTGCGCCAAACCACTTCTATACTACACAGCAGCTATGGCAGCTGAACATGATTACGAGATTATCCGCCTTGACTATGGACAGGACATCCACACCTTTCATGGCCGAACACCTGCTGAACTAGAGCCCGTTATCAAGCTTGCCATAAAAAGAACGCTCCCCCAACTGGAGGGCGTTCCTTTTAATGACTATGACGACATTATTTTTATTTCCAAAAGCATCGGCACCACCATTTCCTGTCAGTTAGAGGGTGCTCTCTCCTTACGTGGGAAGGTCAAACAATTCCTGATGACGCCCATTCCTTCTACTCTGCGTTATCTTTCCGATGTTAACGGACTGTTTTTCGCAGGAACCGCCGACCCCTATATGCCGGAAAACAAGATTCGTGCTGCTGCCCGGAATTTTCCGGAAAAAACAGGCGGCATTTTCGAGGACTGCAACCACTCTCTGGAGCAGAAATGCGACACCCTGGGAGCCATCCGCAATCTAAGACTGATCGTAGAATGTCTGGAAAAAATGCTGGTCTGATTTACTCAGCCAGCATTTTCTTTTTCTATCCTCTTTTTCTTTTCAGCAGGCCCTGCTGATCTCCATTTTCTCCAGATTCAGAAATCCCAGATCTTTTAGAAGCTGAATTGCGTCCTTCACTCCAGCGGCGTAGGCAAGGTCTGCGAAACGCTCGTCTCTTGTTTGGATGCAGGCAATGTAATCGTCTATTACACGTTTTACTGTGTGGGACAGGTTCAGGCTTTCGTATCGGCTTTCCAAATACTTCTTATCCTCGTTATCCTGTTTTATGTACTCATCACCCTCTACACAATGGTTCCAATTTTCCATCATACACTCAATATTGTAACGCATGATTGCTTCATTTACCGTATTTCCCATGCTCGTTTAACCTCCGTAAATAATGAATGTGTCAAAATCATTTTCTGTCTTGTGATTTCGTCATTATTCTACGATTTTTTTGCCGAATTTTCAACAAAAATCGTTCACTTTATTCCGACAGGATTCGACACGAGATAGATAAAAAGTCTCTGCGATGGCTCTAGAGCCTTATGCACTCTATGGTCCAGGTGCGTCCATTTTCCTGAGGAAGCATTTCCAGAACCGCCTGTCAGGGAAGACTGCCTCTCCCCCCACTTTATAGTCCTCCACCATTTTTTTCATCTCTTCAGTCAAAAGTAAATGACTTACCTATACCATTTTTCCAATCACTCTTCTTACTGAATCCTGGTAACCTGGCTAAGTGCGATCCAGCCAGATACACCATCATAGGTAGTATACCCCCAGATTCTTCCTGTATTGGCAAGTGTTTCGCTGTAAATACGCAAGGTAACTCCGGTTGGAATCATATTTTCACGGACTTTCGCATACTCCACACCAGCTCCGGAACGGATATTTACACCACCATCAGGAGCAGATACCACTACTTCATACAAATACTGTTCTTCTCCATTGTCTGCCGCAGTATCATCTGTGTTGTCCTCTGTGTAACCATTTCCGCTTACTTCATCCACAGAAAGAAGCTCAATGGGCCTGTCGTAGGAAGTATAATCCTCATTGTCACCAATCTGACGATTTTCAATAGACTCTTCTTTCAGTTCCTTGCCTACCTTGGTAACACGTTCAATACTCTGATATCCCATTTTTCCATAAACAGTATACATTCCCTTTCCATCTGGGGCTGTATAAAACATAAGACTGCTTCCCAGTGTACCGATCATGGTTACTGCGTCACCCTCTTCTATGGTATAAATGTCGTTGGTCCAATCTGCGGAGCAAGTGCCATAAGATAAAATCAGCTCTCTTGTCCCATCATTATCAATATCATAAAGTGCCATAGACACATCCAGGTAGTTGCCTCTGGTATCTGCGATTACACCTGTATATTTCTCATATTCCGGCATCTTGGCATAACTGGTAGAATTCTTTCCAACAGACAAAAATCCAAGGGTCTTGCTGTTTTCTTTGCCTGTATTTGTCTCTGTACCTGTCTCTGTCTCCGTACCTGTGCCCATCTCTGTACCTGCTCCCCATACGCACATCCCGGACTCCAGTGCCAGCACACCAGCAAGCACCATTCCTGCAAACAATCTTTTTTTATTTCTCATGAAAAATCCCCCCTTTACTTTGCTCCATCGAATAAAAAATAACGCTTTATGCTATCACTTTACCTTTCCTGACAGGTTTTGTAAAGAAAAAAATCAGCTTTCCAGCATAATTCCCAGAATCTGACGGTCTGTCTCCCGCATTCCGTCTCTTCCCCAAATAGCAATATTCCGAATGGTATTCTCAATTCCCCTGGAAACAATGCCATCCCCGCCATAAAACTGCTGCCCATGCCTGTACATTTCATATCCGAAAATTCCATTCTGTTTTATTCCCATCATATCACAAAACGGCGAAACAGACCATAGAATCTGCTTCACCGTTTTGTCTTCATCCTTTACCGGAAAGTTTTATTCCACTTTTGCC
>ERZ1035006.700-NODE-700-length-25619-cov-47.660577_pt1 | contig 25619 bp, 16 predicted proteins | sample MGYA00520694_ERZ1035006 | MGnify/ENA primary metagenome ERZ1035006 (study PRJEB33766, sample SAMN09781746) | gut metagenome | biome: gut microbiome | host: Homo sapiens | place: Madagascar | study: EMG produced TPA metagenomics assembly of the PRJNA485056 data... | reverse complement strand
GTGGTTTAATAGTTTTTTATTTTAAAAGTATATAATACAAACTAATGAAGAAAATTTTATTAGTATCACCTTTTCCTCCTAAGCTAGGAGGAGTAAGTGTTAGTAGCGAAAGATTATATGATAACTTGATAAATGATGGCTACGATGTCATTAAGTATAATATTCGTTTTAATAATGAACGTTTTGATACTCCTTTATTACTTGCCATTCGTTATTTTTGGTTACCATTTTATATCATATTTCATTCTAAAGTGGATATTATACATTTTCATGTTCCTGGGGTATTGAGAAAATTATATCCCATATTATTTAAAATCTTTTATGGTTCTTCAAAGATTGTGTTTACCATTCATGGAGACGTAACTCCTTTATTGAAGCATTCTGTTGTAAAATGGATATTATCTAAAGCAGATAAAATAATTTGTGTTCAAAATGGTGATTCTGCCAAATTGCCTCTTTTTTTAAGAGCTAGGTCAATAGATAATCCCGCTTTTATATTGCCGACAAGGATTAATCTAGATGGATTACCACAAAAAGTTTTGGATTTTGTGTATCGAAATGATTCTAAATTAATTATTTACTATGGATCGGTGAGATTAGATTCGGATTTTCCTGATCTCTATGGAATTGAGGAAATGATAGAATTATATAATAAGCTCGTAAAAGAACAAATTCCGATGAGAATGTTGGCTTTTATTAATTATAATGAGAGCAATTCTACAGAGAAATCTTTTTTGGATGCGCAACTTAATAAAATAAGTGATAGTAATAATATTTTATGCGTCCGAAATAACAAAACGTCTATTATTGGTTTATACCAATATGCTGATATATATTTTAGACCTACAAAAACGGATGGAGATTCTCTTGCCGTAAGAGAGGCTTTAGCGTTAGGATGTACTGTTGTAGCTTCAGATAAGGCAATTAGACCTAATGGTACAATTGTTTATTCTGATAAGGAAGATATGTTTTTTAAAGTGAGGAATCGTATTCTATCTAAAGATAAGAGAGAAAGAAATATTGATAATTCATTTTATAGAAAAATTGTTGAATTATATGAGTCTATATATTAAACTAAGAACTGCAATAAAGCAGAATCAATGGTTGTATGCTGGCTATAAAATAGTTAGTAGTAAAGAATTGCTTCAAGGATTTTGGGATGCAAGAACATCTTTAAAGACGAAAAAACAAATGTTTCGCGAATTATCTCTATTGAAACATTATTGGGGTTGCATTCCTTTACATTACTTCAGGTATAAACTTTATGCCCAAAATTTAAGCGATGAAGAGTTGAAAGACTTTATTCCTCCATACTTCTTCTATGTTAAGTATTGCGCAAAAATATTTAAAGATATTGATAATGAATATTTTGATAACAAGTTGAATCTTTATTATGAATTTAAGAAAAAAGGCATAAGCACAGTACCGGTTATAGCTGTTTTTGATTCTCTATCAAGATTGTTTTATAATCCAGATTCAAAGAAGGTTATCAAAGAACAGGAATTATTTTCACAATTGAACGATAATGAAAAGTTCTTTCTTAAGCCTATTGATGGACAGGGTGGTTATGGAATAATAGTCTTAAAATGCAAGGACGGTGTTGTTACTTATAATGGAAACACTATTTCTTCTATCATATCTTTGCTTGGCAACGCAACGTATGTTGTGCAAAAAGGATTGATACAGCGTGATGATTTAATGCGTATAAACTCTTCGTCAGTAAATACACTACGAATTGTTACTAAACGGATAGAAGGTAAATATATGGTAAAGGCCTGTGTTATGCGTATAGGACGTAATGGTAAAGATATAGATAATAGTGCACAAGGAGGATTATCGGTTCAGATAAATGTCGATAATGGACATTTTTATCCAACAGCAACTGCAGAGCATGGAGGTGGAGTTATACTTAATCATCCTGATAGTGGTTTTTGTTTTAAAGGTGAAATCTTATCAGGGTGGCAAGAGATAAAAATACAACTTGAAAAATATGCTAGCTTGATGCCAGAATTACCTGAAATTGCATGGGATGTTGCACTGACTAAAGATGGTGTTGTAATCATTGAACTTAATACGGGTTATGGCATAGATCATCTTCAATGTTGTTGTGGAGGGATGAGAAGAAAACTTGAAGTTTTTCCTCAATAGAAAAGTATAGATATGATAAAAAAGTATTTTAAAGAAACTGCTAAATATCTTTTGCGTTGTTATCCTGTTATTCGACCATATATAAAGCGTATAGATACTATGTATGAGATGAGTAATGAGGAACTAAAGATTCGCAATGAAAAGCGATTCTTGTATATCTTCCGCCGTGCTTACGACAAGTCTCCTTTTTACCATCGGCTTTATACGGAAGCAGGTATCAAAAAGGAAGATATCAAGTGTTTGGAAGATATAAAAAAGTTGCCTGTAATTACAAAGGATATGGTAAAGAAGTATGCCCAAGAAATGCTTACTGTTCCTAAATGGCAGGTGATGGCTGGACATACCAGTGGAACTACTGGAACTCCGCTGACTGTTTATAGTAGTTGGAGTTCTATTTGGTGGAATCAGGCATATACTTACTCAGCTCGTTTGAGGAATGGTTTTAAGTATGGACAACCATTGGTTTCTTTGCGTGGTAATTTAGATAGAAATACCATGCATATGAAGGTGCATGTTAGTAATACGCTTTATCTATCCAGTTATTGCATTAACAAGGATACGATCAAGACTTATTATGATTTAATTATAAAGCATAAGCCAGTTGCAATAGAGGGATATCCTAGTTCTCTCTATACTTTGGCATTGTGTATGAGTGAAGCCGATTTGAAACTTGATATTCCGGTAGCTTTTACTTCTAGTGAAACATTGTTAGGTTATCAAAGGGCTTTAATAGAAAAGCAGCTTGGAACAGAAATTTATGATAATTATGGTATGACAGAACAGACCATATATCTGCAAGAGTCTCATAATCATCAGGGATATTATGAACTTCCTGGATATAGTATTAATGAATACTTGGAAGATGGCGAACTATGTACCTCATTAACTAATGTTGCTTTTCCCTTGATTCGCTATCGTTCTAATGATGTTATAGAATTAGCAGAATCTAACAATGAGAATCCGCGAATTATAGCAAAAAGAATCCTAGGTAGAGTTGATGACTTCTTAATTTGTAAGGATGGCTCTCGTGTAACCCGTGTTGATTTTGTGGAAGATGGTGAGAATATAAAAGCTTGCCAATGGATACAAAAAGAAAAAGGTAAACTACTTATTCTGATAGTTCCCGATGATGGATTTACCGATAGGAACAAAGAGTTTGTGGTGGATGAAACTATCAAACGAGTAGGCGAGAACAATATGGATATTGAAGTGAAGCTTGCCAAACTTGATGAACTTAGATTAACTAAGAGAGGCAAGTTTAGATTAATTGTTAACGAAATACCAAAAGAAAATAATCTAGTTTGATTTTTGTATAACGTTTTAAACTAGGAATTTAAGATTTAAAGATGAAAACGGAGATTCTTGATTCTTTCGTCAGACAGAAAGAATACTGTGAAAAGGAGGAATATAAAGGATGGGATCCATACGATGGATTGAACTCCAAGGTGTTTCAAGCGCTGCCTTTTCTGAAACATTCTGCTATCTGCAGATTGGTGATGATTCAGGGTTTCAAAAGATTCCCTTTTAATCTGAGACGACTGGCAATGGTGCCGAAAGAATACAATGCTAAAGGCATCGGACTCTTTCTGAGTGGATATTGCAATCTCTATCATGCTGTGATGAAGCATCCGGAATGGAGACAGTGCATCGGTAAGGAAGAAACCATTAAAAAACAAATATGCTATTTGGCGGAGCTGCTCATCTCCCTGCAATCAAAAGGGTATAGCGGGGCTTGCTGGGGATATAATTTCGACTGGCAAGCTAGAAGGCTCTTCCTCTTTCCGAAGTTTACTCCTACGGTGGTGGCTACTAATTTCTGTGCTACTGCGCTGATGGAGGCTTATGAGGTGACTGGTAATAGGGAATATCTGGAGGTAGCCTTGTCTGCTGCCAACTTTATCATTCAAGACCTGCATCGAAGTAACTATAAGGAGGGGTTTCTGTTCTCTTACAGTCCACTGAAGGGTAATGATACGGTGTTCAATGCTTCCTTGCTGGGATCCAGATTGTTGAGCTATTGCTATCACTATACTCAGAATGAGGAGTATAAGCGATTGGCTGAACTTTCTATCAAGGCTTGTTGTGCAGGACAACGAGAGGATGGGGCTTGGATTTATGGTATGCTGCCAGTACAGAGTTGGGTGGATAGTTTCCATACCGGCTATAATCTGGATGCCTTGATTGCTTATGAAGAATTGACAGGAGACACCGCCTATCATCATTTCATAGAGAAGGGATTTGATTATTATATCCATCATTTCTTTGAACAGGATGGTACGCCGAAGTACTATGATGTAAAGACTTATCCGATAGATATTCATTGTCCGGGACAGCTATTAGTTACCTTGCATCGCTTGCATCAATATGCTAATCATCAGGAACTTGTAGAAAAGGTGATGGACTGGACTTTGAGAAACATGCAGGATAAGAAGGGCTTTTTCTACTACCAGCTGAAGCCTGGTATTAGCTCTAAGATTTCTTACATGCGATGGAGCAATGCCTTTATGTTTAATGCCTTAACCTGTTTGCTGGCTGAGGAGAAATAACGAAAAACGATATATTTTCAAAATAACAAGATGAAGACAATTTCATTGAACGGGGTAAATGTATATCCATTTACTTCGGAAGAGCAATTATTGAATTATGTGGATGAGCACAAGGGAATTCTTGTGGCTATCAATGCCGAGAAGATTCTGCATGCCACCACGCAAACCAGAAGTATTATCAACCGCAACCTGGGCTATTGTGATGGTGCCGGAGCGATGATGGCTTTGAAGCAGAATGGAGTGAAGGATGCCTGTAAGATTCCGGGATGCGAACTCTGGCTTAAGATAGTTAAGCGATTCTATCAGGAAAAGACCTTCTATCTGGTAGGCGGTAAGCAGGCTGTGATTGAGGAGACCGTAGAGAAACTGAAAAAAGAATATCCTGGTATCAACATCGTGGGCTATCGCAATGGTTATCTGAAGGAGGAGAATGCCGAAGAGAAGTTAATAGAAGATATAGCCAGAAAGAAACCGGATGTGGTATTCGTGGCAATGGGATCGCCTAAGCAGGAACTGCTGATGGAAAGAATCCAGAAGTGCCATCCTGCTATCTTTCAGGGGTTGGGCGGCAGCTTCGATGTTTATACAGGACATGTGCAGAGAGCACCGAAATGGTGGGTGGATCATAACCTGGAGTTTGCCTATCGACTCATCAAGGAACCTAAGAGAATCAAACGACAGATTCATCTTGTGAAGTATGCTTATTGGTTGATAACGAAAAAGATATAAAGATATATGAAGAAAGTAATGCTTGTCTTCGGAACCCGACCTGAGGCCATCAAGATGTGTCCGCTGGTGAAGGAGTTTCAGAAGCATAACGATGAGTTTGAAACCATCGTTTGCGTAACAGGTCAGCATAGGGAAATGCTTGACCAAGTGTTGAACATCTTTGAAGTGAAGCCTGACTTCGACCTCAATATCATGAAGCAGGGACAGGACTTGTATGATGTTACCGCCAGGGTATTGACAGGTATGAGAGATGTGTTCAAGGAGTGCAAGCCTGATGTGGTACTGGTACATGGTGATACTACTACATCTACAGCTGCCGCCCTGGCTGCATTCTATCAGCAGATTCCTGTAGGTCATGTAGAGGCTGGTCTTCGTACCCACAACATCTACTCGCCATGGCCTGAGGAGATGAACCGACAGATTACGGGCCGTATTGCCAGCTACAATTTTTCTCCAACTCCTCTTTCTGAAAGCAATCTCAAGGAAGAGAAAGCGCAGGGAAAGATCTACGTAACTGGTAATACCGTGATTGATGCCCTGCACATGGTGGTGAATAAGTTGAAGAACGATGAGTCTTTGGCGAAGGAGCAGGAGGGTATCCTCAAGAAGGCGGGGTATGATGTAAACCGACTTGCTGACGGCAGAAAACTGGTGTTGATTACCGGTCATCGCCGTGAGAACTTCGGTGAGGGCTTCATCCACATGGTGACTGCCATCAAGGATCTGAAGAACAAGTATCCGGAAGTGGATTTCGTTTACCCAATGCATCTGAATCCGAATGTAAGAAAGCCTATCCATGAGGTGTTCGGTGAGGATTTGAGCAACCTGGGTAATATGTTCTTTATTGAGCCATTGCAATATCTGGAGTTTGTTTATCTGATGGAGAAGGCTACCATCGTACTCACAGATTCGGGTGGTATTCAGGAGGAGGCTCCAGGATTGGGCAAGCCTGTGCTCGTGATGCGTGATACTACGGAAAGACCGGAGGCTTTGGCTAGCGGTACGGTTCACCTGGTAGGTACCGACTATCAGAAGATTATGGATGAGGTAAGCACCCTGCTGGAAGATGAAAATGCCTACGAAAAGATGTCGAAGGCTGTGAATCCTTACGGAGACGGTAAGGCTTGCGAGAGAATCGTGAAGATACTCGCTGAATAAGTAAATGTGTAAAAACGATTAAATATTAAATGATATGATTAATGTAATAGGTTTGGGGTACATCGGATTGCCTACAGCCTTGATGATGGCTGCACACGGTGTAGAGGTGATTGGTACTGACTATAACAAGGAGTTGGTGGATACTTTGAATGCTGGTCATACTACTTTCAAGGAGGATGGACTGGATGAACTTTTCCAGAATGCGCTGAAGGCTGGTATCAAGTTTACCACAGAGTATCAGAAGACAGATATGTATATCGTTTCTGTGCCTACCCCATACGACAAGTTTTCTAAGAAAGTAGATGCCTGCTATGTTGTTGCAGCCATCAAGGATGTGATGAAGGTATGCCCTAAGGGTGCTACGGTTGTCATTGAATCTACCGTAAGTCCGGGTACTATCGACAAGTTTGTCCGTCCAGTGGTAGAGGAGAATGGTTTCGTTATCGGTGAAGATATCAATCTGGTGCATGCGCCTGAGCGTATCATCCCTGGTAATATGGTATATGAACTGCTTCATAACAATCGTACCATCGGTGCTGACTCCAAGGAGATTGGCGAGAAGGTGAAGGAATACTACAAGAGTTTCTGCCAGGGGGAAATCGTGGTTACGGATATCCGTTCGGCTGAAATGACCAAGGTGGTGGAGAATACCTTCAGAGCTGTGAACATCGCCTTTGCCAACGAGTTGTCTCGTATCTGTCGTCACGATAATATGGATGTGTATGAAATCATCAAGATCTGTAATATGCATCCTCGTGTGAATATCCTGCAGCCTGGTCCGGGCGTGGGTGGTCACTGTATCTCGGTGGATCCTTGGTTCCTGGTGGGTGATTACCCTCAGTTGGCTAAGGTGATTGATGAGTCTATGAAAACCAATGATTCGCAGCCTACCTTCGTATTGAACCGCATCTATGAGATCATGAAGGAGAACGGTATTACGGACAACCGCCGTGTTGGTCTCTATGGCTTGACCTATAAGGAGAATGTGGACGACTATCGTGAGTCGCCTACCTTGCAGCTCCTGGAGGCACAGGAAAGACATCTGGCTAGACCATTGAAGTGTTATGATCCTTTCCTGGAGAATCATAAGATTGCTGAGAATCAGTTTGATAATTTCGAAGACTTCCTGAAGGATATTGATATGGTGGTAATCATGGTAAAGCACGACCATATCAAGCAGAACTGGGATAAACTCAAGGGTAAGGTGGTAATGGATTGCTTCAATATCTGTCCACTGGAGGGAGTTTATCATATCTAATCCCCTTTTTATGGAAACCATTTACTTATATATGGCAGGTGCATTCATCGTGGCGGTGGCTATCGCCATGATGGTGCTACCTAATATTCTTCTGATATCTCATAAGAAGAGATTGTTTGACATGCCTGACGAGAGAAAGGTGCATCATGCGCCGATACCAAGGCTGGGCGGTCTTGCTTTCTTCCCCGTGATGCTGATTACCATGGGTGGGCTTATGCTGATAGCCTATTTGTTGGGATATAACAGCAAATCCATGCAGGGGGAAGTGCCTTATGAGTTCCTCGCCCTGCTGGTGGGTAGCATGATGCTCTTCCTGGTGGGTCTCGCCGACGACCTGATAGGCGTGGGGTACAAGAAGAAGTTCCTGGTGCAGATATTGGCGGCAAGCCTGCTCGTGGCTTCGGGCGTATGGATCAAGTCGCTCGACGGACTCTTCGGGGTGTATCAGGTTTCACCATGGTTCGGTATGCCGTTTACCGTGCTCATCGTGGTGTATGTTACCAATGCCATCAACCTGATTGACGGCATCGACGGTCTGTCTTCGGGGCTCTGTGCCATCTCGCTGGTGGCTCTGGCGGGGCTGCATATCTGGCTGGGACTGTACTCCTATGCCCTGCTCTGTATCTCGGCACTGGGTGTGATCATCCCGTTCTGGTATTATAATGTGTTTGGAAACGAGATGAGGGGCAGGAAGCTCTTCATGGGCGATTCGGGTTCGCTGTCGCTGGGATATATCATCAGCTTCCTGATGATTCACCTGAGTACGGTGGATGTGCATCCCCGTGCTGTGAGCGACTATAACATGGTGCTGGCGTTTACCACTATGCTGGTGCCGCTGCTCGACGTGGTGAGAGTGGTGGGCCACCGGCTGAGAACAAGGAAGAATCCGTTCTTGCCAGACAAGAACCATATCCACCACAAGCTGCTGAGATGTGGGCTGAAAGTGAGACAGGTGATGGTAAGCATCTGTATGCTCTCGCTGATGTTTATCCTGATCAACGTGGCGCTGATTGGGGATGTGAACATCACGTATATCCTGGGTATTGACATCGTGGTATGGATTGTGTTCCACCTTATCCTGGACGTCATCCTGCACACCAGGAGGACGAAACTGGAAATATAATTCTCTAAATATAAATACCAAGATATTCCCGGCTCGGAGATTCTATGGAATCTCTGGGCCGGGATTTTTGCGTTTGTGGGGGGTGGTGCTTTATGGGGAAAAGGTTATATGGGTGTAATGTGTAAAAATATATAAAAAGATAAAGTAAGAAGTGCATTTTTGAGTTTTATTGCGTAACTTTGCATTTGAACATTCATTATTATAGATATGCCTAAGGTAAGAATTAAAAATATAGGCCCAATTGTTGATACGGGAGACATCGCTTTGTCTGCCGTAATGCTTATTGTGGGTAAACAGTCTTCGGGAAAAAGTACCTTTATGAAAATATTGTGCTTCTGTCGTTGGATAGAAAAGCGAATCATGCTTGATGGCGAGAATCTGCTGAAGAAATATACTCATTATGGCCGCTTCCTGAAAGAGCTGAAGAAGTTTCATCGTTTCGATGATGCTTTCTTTATTGCCGATTCTTATATCTTTTATGATGGTGATTGCCTTACCATCGAGATGAATGGCGTGAAGGCGAATGTGAAAATCAGAAAGAAAGCGAATTTCAAAACTGAACGCTATAATGCGAAACTGAGTTTTATTCCTTCGGAGCGCAATCTGGTTTCGGCTATCCAGAACATTGATAAGGTGTATCGCTCCTCTGATTATGATTCGATCTTTAATTATCTCCTGGAATACCAGGAGGCGAAGAAGGAATATGATATCAAGCATCCGCTGAGGATTCCCTTTGATGATAATATGAAATATTATTATGATAATGTTACGGATACTGACAGAATCGTGTTGGAGAAAGCGGGCAGAACGATAGCGCCTGTTTATGCTTCCAGCGGTATCCAGTCGGCTTTGCCTTTGGCTGTACTTGTGGATTATGTGACCGGACAGGTGGGGAAGATTCCTAAGTCGAGCCTTACTGATTTAACGAGTCTGGTGGCAAAGATTGTGCTTGATGATGAGAATAAGGAAATCAGTGCGGATGATGTGATTAAGGGAACTAAGATGTATAGATATAAATTCGCCCAGCTGTATATTGAGGAGCTAGAGGAAAATCTGTTCCCGAAGTCGCAGTTTGCGATGGTGAAGGAGATTGTGAAAAATATCAAGAAGGCTTATGAGCAGTCGGGGACAAATAGTTATGTGGTTATGACCACACATAGTCCGTATGTGCTGACTTCTCTGAATGTGCTGATGAAGGCTGCGATGGCTAAGGAAAAAATGCCGGATGAGAAAATGGGGGATATGTTGGAATATGCAATCCCGATTTCATGGTATTCGGCATACTGCATGACGGATGAAGGAAAAATGGAGAATATCGTGGATGATGAATACCATTTCATCATGGGTGATTATCTTGATTCTCTTTCTGATGAAATATCTGAATTATCTTCTGAACTTGATGAGATGATATATGGCAATGAATAATAATTTTTTGGCAGGTTATCTGGCTGAAAAGGAAGTTAGAAAATGTCCGAAAATCAGTCTGAAGGAGCGTTCGACAGTTTATTTGCTGAACTTTGTTCCTCCGATGGATTGTGTGGCTTATCAAGTAGATGATAACATTATAAAAGGTGCAGATAAGGACAAGTGTGACAAGCTTATTGTTGCAACAACCGATACGGATGAAAGAGTAAGTGTGTTTGTTGAACTGAAAGGTTCTGATGTGGCTCATGCTGTGAAACAGCTTGATGCAACATTATCTTTTCCCCTGTTTGCTCGAAACAGAACGAAATGGACGAAAGCTAGGATTGTTGCAAATAAAATTCCTGCAAACACAGGAAGGTCTGTTGTTGAAAGAGCGAAAGTTGATTTCCGCAGAAAGTATAATTGTGAATTAATCTGTTTGAAGTCTGGTCAGCCTGACTTTTTGAGGCAAGACAAACTGAAATAGATTTCATTAGATAGCATTTGGTTATGGCAAGAAAATTATATCCTATAGGAATTCAGACATTTGAGGAAATCCGCAAGTTGGACAACCTCTATATCGACAAGACGGAATATATCTATCGTATGACACATACAGATGGAAAGTATTTCTTCCTGAGTCGCCCACGCCGTTTCGGCAAGTCGCTGCTGGTTTCCACCTTCAAGAGTTATTTCGAAGGCAAGAAGGAACTCTTCGAGGGACTTGCCATCGAAAAGCTGGAGAAGGAGTGGACGGCTTATCCCGTGCTGCACTTCAGCCTGGCTGGAGGCAAACACATGGAGAAGGATCAGCTGGATCAATACCTCTTATATATATTGAAGGAAAATGAGGATAGGTTTGGAGTGGATTGTGATTTTCCAGCCCCAAACGTTCGTTTGCTCAACTTGATAAGAACAGTTACTGCAAAGACTGGTAAGCAGGCTGTGGTGCTCATCGATGAATATGACGCTCCGCTGCTGGATGTGGCGCATGAGAAGGAAAAACTCGATGTTTTGCGCAATACGATGCGCAATTTCTACAGTCCCTTGAAAGATTGCGAGCCATTGCTCCGTTTTGTGTTCCTGACGGGTATCACGAAGTTCTCGCAGCTCAGCATCTTCAGCGAGCTCAATAATATCACGAATGTCAGTATGGACGAGCCATACGCCGGCATCTGCGGTATCACCAAGGAGGAAATGTTGACCCAGATGAGTGATGACATCGACGCTCTTGCCGAGCATCTGGAACTGAGCAGGGAGGAGACCATCCAGGAGCTGAAAGACCATTATGATGGTTATCACTTCACTTGGCCATCGCCTGATGTCTTCAATCCTTACAGCTTGCTGAATTGCTTCGCCAAGCAGGAAATGGATGATTACTGGTTCGGATCGGGCACACCTACCTATCTCATCAATATGATGAGAAAGTATGAATTCTTGCCTGCAGACCTTGGCGAAACCATAGAGGTGGGCAGGAAGGACTTTGATGCCCCCACCGAAACGATGACCACCATCGTACCTTTGCTTTATCAGAGCGGGTATGTCACCATCAAGGGATATGACAAGCCTACAAAATTGTACCTGTTGGCATTGCCTAACCAGGAGATTAGGGTGGGGCTGTATGGAAGCCTCTTGCCTCATTATCTGACGGATAAGTCGGCGAAGGCTAACACGACCATTGCCAAGATGTCGGTATTGGTAAAGAAGGGGGATATGAATGCTGCCTTCTGCCTGCTGAACGACTTCCTGGAGACGGTGCCTTACTGCGACAACACCCACTACGAGGGACATTGGCAGCAGACGCTCTACATTATGTTCGCCCTGCTCACCAACTATCGCATCATAGTGGAATCGCATACGGCGAAGGGCAGAATCGATATTACGATGGAGACTGCTGATACCATCTACGTGATGGAGCTGAAGTTCAACAAGAGTGCCGAGGAGGCTCTCGCCCAGATAGAGGCAAAACACTATGCCGATGCTTTCAAGATGAGCGGCAAGAAGGTGGTGAAGATAGGCTTGAACTTCTCGGTGAAGGACGAGGTGAACTGCCTGGAATGGAAAATAGTATCTTGAATGAACATCCCCCATTCTTACTTTGATGTAAGGGTGGGGGATGCTTTTTTGTTCAAAATAGATTTCTATTCGTTCAGTTTTTGTTTTTTCTTGCGAAAATGTGAGGGAGATTCGATGTTTATTCGTATTTTTGTAGGCGAATACATAAAACAACATCAAAATATAAAAGTATGAAACTGAACGACATTCTTTCTGAAAACTTTCAGGTTGCAGAATGGGAAGCTAAAGGTTATCAGCTTCCTCATTATGATATTGCAGCAGTTGCCAAGAAGACTCACGATGAGCCTACTTGGGTTCACTTTGGCGCAGGAAACATCTTCCGTGCGTTTCCTGCCGCTATCCTCAACGATGCCCTCAACACCGGTAAGTACGACCGTGGCGTCATCGTGGCGGAAAGCTTCGACTACGAAATCATCGACAAGGCTTATCGCCCTTACCATAACCTCTCGCTTCTGGTGAGCCTCCAGTCTAACGGCACCATTGAGAAGAAGGTGATCGCTTCTATCACGGAGAGTCTGAAGGCTGACAAGCAGTTTGGTGAGGATTGGGCTCGCTTGGTTCAGATTTTCCAGGCACCGAGTCTGCAGATGGTTACCTTTACCATTACTGAGAAGGGTTATTCCTTCAATGATGCCGATTTGGCTCGTGGTCTCGACGCTGTCTTTGCCATGGGTAAGCTTACCGCACTCCTCTACGAGAGATTCAAGGCGGGCAAGCTGCCGGTTACCCTTCAGTCAACTGATAACTGCTCTCACAATGGTGACCACGTGAAGGCGGGCGTGAAGGCGTATGCCGAGCGCTGGGTGAAGGATGGCATCGTGGAGGCTGATTTCCTGGATTATATCAACGATGATAAGAAGGTGACTTATCCTTGGTCTATGATCGACAAGATTACGCCTCGTCCTCATGAGAAGGTGCAGGCGATGCTGGCTGAGGATGGTTTTGAGGATAATGATACCATCATCACTGAGAAGCATACCTTTACCGCTCCTTTCGTGAATGCAGAGGAAGTGCAGTATCTCGTGTGCGAGGATACCTATACCAACGGCCGTCCGCCATTGGAGTTGGGTGGTGCGCTCTATACAACCCGCAAGACCGTGGATGAGGTGGAGACCATGAAGGTGACTACCTGTCTGAATCCGCTGCATACGGCGATGTCTATCTATGGCTGCATGCTCGACTATACCCTGATTTCTGCCGAGATGGCGGATGAGGACCTGCGTGCCTTTATCCAGAAGATCGGTTATATCGAGGCAATGCCGGTGGTAACAGACCCAGGCGTATTGAACCCATACGAGTTTATCGGCACCGTTATCAACAAGCGTCTGCCTAATCCTTTCATGCCAGATGCTCCTCAGCGCATCGCTACCGATACCAGTCAGAAACTCTCTATCCGCTTCGGTGAGACCATCAAGAAGTATATCGACCGTGGTCTCGACAAGAATAATTTGATATTGATTCCGCTGGTGCTGGCAGGTTACGCCCGCTATCTCAAGGCATTGGATGATAACCTGAAGCCATTTGAGCCATCTTCCGACCCATTGCTGGCAGAACTCCAGACCATTGTGGCTCCGCTGGAGGTAGGCAAGGCGGATCAGGACTACTCTTGCCTGAAGAATCTCTATTCTCGCAAGGATGTATTCGGACTCGATCTATACGAGGCTGGCTTCGGCGAGCAGATAGAAGGCATGGTGAAGGAACTCTTCGCCGGCAAGGGTGCCGTAAGACAGACATTGCACAAGTACGTTTCTGCAAGATAGGTCTTGTGCAAGTATGTTTCTGCAAGATACAAAATCATTCATTTTAAAAATACATACATTATATATAAAGATATATGGAAAGAACATGGCGCTGGTTTGGCAAGAAGGATAAGATTACGCTTGCACAGTTGAAGCAGATTGGTGTTGAGGGCATTGTTACCGCATTGCACGATGTTCCTCTGGGCGAGGTTTGGACACGCGAGAAGATTCACGAACTGAAGGAGTACATTGAGTCTTATGGTATGAAATGGAGCGTGGTGGAGTCGCTGCCGGTGGTGGAGACCCTGAAGTATGGCGGTCCTGACCGTGATCATCAGATTGAGGTGTATAAGGAGAGTCTGAGAAACCTGGGTGAGGAAGGCATCAAGTGCATCTGCTACAACTTCATGCCGGTTTTGGACTGGGCACGTACCGATTTGGCACACGAGAATCCTAACGGAGCCAACAACCTCTATATGAACTGGGGCGAGTTTGCCTACTTCGACATCTATATCCTCCAGCGTGAAGGTGCCCGTGAGGATTGGGCTGAATTCTCTAAGGAGCACAAGTGGGGCAGAGACCTCGTGGCTGAGGCTGATGAAATCAAGAAGACTTCAACACCAGAGCAGGATCATGCCTTGGTAGAGAACATCATCATCAAGACCCAGGGCTTTGTTTCTGGTAACTTCAGCGAGGGTGACTCGGCTCCGGTACAGAAGTTCCGCGACCTGCTGAAGCTTTACGATGGCATCGACAAGAAGAAGCTGCAGGAGAATATGAAATACTGGCTGGAGGCAATCATGCCTATCTGCGATGAGTATGACATCAACATGTGCGTGCATCCTGACGATCCTCCATATCCTGTATTCGGCTTGCCAAGAATCATCGGCCGTGCCGAGGATATCCAGTGGATGCTGGATGCCGTGCCTAATAAGCACAACGGTCTGACATTCTGTGCAGGTTCCTTCTCTGCCGGTGAGCACAACGACTGTGTGGCTATGGCGAAGCAGTTTGCCGACCGCACTCACTTCGTTCACCTGCGTTCCTGCTACATCTTCCCTGACGGTAACTTCACCGAAGCTTCTCACCTGGGTGGACGTGGCCATCTGATAGAGCTTTGCCGCATCTTCGAAAAGGCGGAGCACGAGGGTAAGTGCAATTCGGGTCGCCGATTGCCGATGCGTGTGGATCACGGTATGACCTTTACCGATGAACCAGGCGGTGTGTTTGATGAGAGCAATCATGGTCACAATGCCGGTTACACCCTCCTGGGCCGCATGTTTGCCATGGGCCAGATTCAGGGTGTCATCGCCACTGTGGATGATGAGCTGGGCATTGAGTACAAGCAGCCGGGATTTTATGATTAGTTGATAGGCTTTAGCATATTACGAAAGTTCAGTTAAGTGATTTGAAATCCTGGTTGAATGAAATATGAAAAAGGCTAGCGTGCGTTTGTGCATGCTAGCCTTTTTTAGTGCTGAGTTTTTTCATTATTGGCTAAATGTGCCGCTCATTATAGCCAATAATACTTAAAAATAGGTGCTATTGGCTAAAAGTTATATAAGAATTAGCCAATAATTGCTTTTTTCTTGCTATTTTTGCAGATGGTTAGAAATTAAAGCAGGAGAATAAGAAGATGAAGAATAATATCATAGGCAGAAAGAGTGAACAAGATACCTTGGCGCGTATTTACGAGTCAAGGCAGTCGGAATTTGTGGCTGTATGCGGACGCCGCAGAGTGGGGAAAACGTTTCTTGTGCGCGAATATTTTGAGCAGGAAATGGTGTTTCAGACATCAGGATTGGCGGGAGGAACCACACTGGAGCAGTTGAAAAATTTCTTTTATACGCTTCGACGTTACGACAGGAATGTAACCTCTGTTCCCCACGACTGGCTCGATGCTTTCGAAATGCTTATCACTTATCTTGATTCTTTAAACGGGATAGAACGCAAGGTGGTTTTTCTCGACGAACTGCCTTGGATGGATACTGCGGGTTCTAATTTTATTTCAGCCTTGGAGCATTTCTGGAATGGATGGGCTTCGGCACGTCGCGACATCGTTCTCATTGTCTGTGGCTCTGCCACTTCCTGGATGATGGATAAACTCATCAATAACCATGGTGGACTTTATGGTCGCCTTACCCATCGCCTTTTCCTGCAGCCTTTTTCTCTTGGGGAGTCGGAAGCTTTCCTGAAGACTAAGGGGATGATGTTGTCCAGATATGAACTGGCAGAACTTTATATGATATTGGGAGGAATCCCATATTATCTGAACCTTTTGGATGAGCGATTAAGTTTGGCTCAGAATATAGACCGTTTGCTGTTCAATCCCAATGGTCAGTTGTACAATGAGTTTACGATTCTCTTTCGCTCTCTGTTTAAGGATTCTGAGGCATACGTCAAGGTGGTAGAATGCCTGAACGAGCGTGGCTATGGTATGATGCGCTCGGAAATTGCCGATGCCACCGGGATGAAGTCGGGCAAATCGTTGACCACGATTCTCGACAATCTGGAATCCTGCGGTTTCATCAGAAAGTATGTCAACTATGGCTGCTCCACCCGAAAGTCTCTCTATCAGTTGGTAGATTTCTTCACCTTGTTCTATTTCCGTTTCCTGCGCGATAGTTCATTCCGTAATCTTCTGTATTGGAGTAAGTTGCAGCGCACGCCCCGTTTTTATGCCTGGGCTGGAGCCTCTTTCGAGATATTGGCGATGAATCATATCGACCGGGTGAAGCAGCGGTTGGGAATTTCTGGTGTGGCTACCCAGTTGTATTCCTGGCGAAGCAAGAGTGATGCCGGATCGGCGGAGCGGGCAGCCCAGATAGACATGGTGATAGAGCGTGGTGACAATACCATCAATCTTTGCGAAATGAAGTTTTCGGAAAGTGAGTTTGCCATCAATAAGGATTACGAGAAGATTCTGAGAAACAAAATCGTCCGTTTTATGGAGGAAACGAAGACCCGAAAGTCGATACAGCTGACATTTATCAGCAGTTATGGTCTTCAGCGGAATATGTATTCGGGCATTGCCCAGAATGAAGTGGTGCTCAATGATTTGTTTTGAGCTCCACTTCCTCCACATATTTCACTAATGAATCCTTGCCGTTGAGCAGGTAGTAATCTACGCGGACCACGTGGTTGATATCGGCATTACCCTTTACCTTGATGTGGCGGGTCTTGCTGTATATCATTGTATCGCGGCGGGATGGATAGGAGACGAGCTGGATGATGTCCTTGGTGGAACCACTGCCTATGTAGTAGATGCCCACACTATCCTTGCCGGCCTTGATTGCCGCCATCTTCGCCATCTTCTTGGCGTGGATAGCTGATGTATCTTCCGGATAAAACTCACTGGCGGCTACGGTATCGCCGTCATGCTGGTCGGGTGCAAACTTACAGCTTGTACTGGTTGTTGTGATAAAAGTTGTGGCAGCCAGAGCTGCCACAAAGCATAAAATTTTCTTCATTATTATTTTGAATTAATCGATTACATTTGTACAATCACCTCGTGCTTGCCTGCTGAGCAAGGGATGATGGTGCCATCGATGACCTTTCCATCTACGGTAATCTGCTTCACGCCTTTCTCCCTGCCTTCAGGATTCTTCACGATGATGTGGTATTCGCCGCCACGGAACTTGCGGGTAACCTCGTATTCATGGGCGGTGCTTGGCAGACATGGGTCGATGTTCAATCCCTCGTAATCCGGTTTGATGCCGAGGATGAACTCCGACACGGTGTACCACATCCAGGCGGCTGTACCTGTTAACCATGAGTTCTTGCCTTCGCCTGGCTTGGCAGCATCCTTGCCGGCTACCATCTGGCAGTTGACGTATGGCTCCACCTTGTGCAGGGTCTGGTATTTCTCCTCTACATAACTTGGCAGAATCTTGGTATAATGGTTCCAGGCATCATTGCCACGTCCGGCTACGGTTTCGCCGATGATGACCCAAGGGTTGTTGTGGCAGAAGATGCCGGCATTCTCCTTGTAACCTTCAGGATAGGATGAAATCTCGCCCATCTCTACATGATAGGTGGTGTAGGCTGGGTTGTTCAGCACCATTCCGTGCTCGCATTCCAGGCGCTCCTTGGCGCTATCCAGTGCTTTGGCGCAGAGGCCTTCTTCCAGTCCGATGCCAGCCATGGTACACCAGCCCTGACTCTCGATGAAGATCTTGCCTTCTTCGTTCTCATTGCTGCCTATCTTGTTGCCGAAGAAATCGTAGGCACGGAGGAACCATTCGCCGTCCCAACCATACTGCTTCACGGCTTCGCTCATCGCATCTACTGCCTGCTGCATACGATCGGCTTCTACCAGGTAATCTTCCTCGGCAAGTCCGGCGATTTCGCCTTCGCGGCAGTTGGATGCCTCCTTGGCGAGTTGCTTACAGAGGGCGATGTAATCCTTGCCGGTAACAACAAACAGTCCGGCAATCATCAGGCTCTCAGCCTTGCTGCCTTCGCCCTTGTTCTCGGTGGTCTGGAAACTCTCGTTAGGGTCCCAGGAGAAGCAGTTCAGGTTCAGACAGTCGTTCCAGTCGGCTCTGCCGATGAGTGGAAGCTTATGCGGACCCAGGTTGTTGATAACATGATTCATCGAAATCTTCAGGTGTTCGAAGAGACTCACCTCGCTGCCTGGCTGGTTATCGAATGGTACCTGCTCGGAGAGGATGGAGAAGTCGCCCGTTTCCTTGATATAGGCCACGGTGCCGAAGATGAGCCAGCAAGGGTCATCGTTGAAACCGCCACCGATATCATTGTTGCCTCGTTTGGTGAGCGGCTGATACTGGTGATAGCAGCCGCCGTCAGGGAACTGGGTACTGGCGATGTCGATGATGCGCTGGCGGGCACGGGTAGGTATCTGATGAACGAAGCCCACAAGGTCCTGGTTGGAATCACGGAAGCCCATGCCTCTGCCGATGCCGCTCTCGAAGAAGCTTGCAGAACGCGACATGCAGAAGGTAATCATACACTGATACTGGTTCCAGATGTTCACCATGCGGTCTAACTTGTCGTTTCCGCTCTTCACGGTGAATATGTTCAGCAAGTTATCCCAGTACTGGTTGAGTTCGGCGAAGGCTGCATCCACCTTTTCAGTGGTATCGAACTTGTTGATAAGCTGATGTGCCTTCTCCTTGTTGATCACCTTCTTGGCAGAGAACTTCTTGTCCTGTTCGTTTTCTACGTATCCCAGGAGGAAGATGAGGTCGCGGCTTTCGCCCGGCTTCAGGGTTACCTCTATATAGTGTGATGCGATAGGGCTCCAGCCATGTGCAAAACTATTGCGTGGCTTGCCTTCGAGTACAGCTTCCGGTTCGGCAAACTCGTTGTAGAGTCCGATGAAGCTCTCACGGTCGGTATCGTAGCCCTGAATCTCGGTATTCACGGTGTAGAAAGCATAATGGTTGCGGCGCTCACGGTACTCCGTCTTGTGATAGAGGGTAGATCCTTCTACCTCCACTTCGCCTGTAGAGAAGTTGCGCTGGAAGTTCTCCATATCGGTAGCGGCATTCCAGAGGCACCATTCCGCAAAGGAGAACACCTTGAGGGTCTTTACTTCCGCAGTCTGATTCTTCAGCGTCATCTTCTGGACTTCAGCCCAGGTGTGGAGCGGAACGAAGAAGAGAACGCTTGCCTCTACGCCGTTCTTGCTGCCCGTGATGCGGGTATAGTTCATGCCGTGGCGGCACTCATAGCTGTCGAGTGGCGTCTTGCATGGTTTCCAGCCTGGATTCCAGACGGTATCGCCATCCTTGATGTAGAAGTAGCGACCACCATTATCCATAGGTACCCCGTTGTAGCGATAGCGGGTGAGACGACGGAACTTGGCATCCTTATAGAAAGAATACCCACCTGCAGTGTTGGAGATAAGCGAGAAGAAATCCTCGTTACCCAAATAGTTGATCCAAGGCCATGGGGTCTTTGGGTCAGTAATCACGTACTCGCGATTGGCGTCATCAAAATGACCATACTTTTTCTCTGCCATTGTTTTTTTAATGTTTATTTTTAGAATTTTTGCATGAATTTGGTGCAAAGATAATAAAAAGTTTCAGTTTATAGGTTAGAAAACAGATATTTTTTGTATTTTTGCATTGAAAAGTTAGATGTTTAACAATTAGCGATTAACATAACATACGATTGGCTTATGAAAAGAAACATTATAACACTCCTCATAACCGTGTTTGCCATGCTGCAAGCAACGGCTCAAACCTACGACAACTTGTGGAAACAAGCTGATATCATCGCTCAGAAGGACCAGCCCAAGAGCGAGATAGGGGTGATGAAGAAAATCATCTCCAAGGCTACGGCGGCGAAAGACTACGGCCAGCTGCTGGCGGCTGAGATAAGGCAGGCGATACTCTGGAGAGAGATTTCGCCCGACTCGCTGACGCCCAATGTGAAGCGGATGGAAACGGAAGCACTGAAAGCGAAAGATCCCGTGCTGAAGGCCGTGAGATATGCCGTGCTCGGCAAGGTGTATAGGGAGGTGAATGGGAAGAAGAGCGAGGAGTTCTTCAAGAAAGCCCTGGAGCAGCCTGAACTTCTTGCCAAAAATGCTTCTACCGGGTATGTGCCGCTGACGCTGAAGGGTGTGGATGGCAGTTCCTTCAACAACGATTTGCTGCATCTCATCGGCTTCGAGGCTGACAGCAAGGAGGCGTATCATCTGATGTACACCTATTATAATAAGGTGGGAAATCGGGGTGCAGCCTGTCTCTGTGCCTACAAGCTTATCGAGAAATACCGCCAGGATGACGTAAGAGAGGTCAGAAAGTCGAAGTATCTGAATACCATCGACTCGCTCATCCACGTCTATCAGGATATTCCGGAGGCAGGCGAACTTGCCGTGGAGCACTTCCGCTTCATGGAAGGTGCCACCGATGCCAAACCGCAGGATAAGCTCAACTATATCAACTATGCACTGAATAGATGGGGTGGATGGTCGAGAATGAATGTGCTGAGGAATGCGCAGAAGCGACTCACCGAACCGATGTTCCAGGTGCAGGATATGCCATTGGTGCTTCGCCCTTCGGAAAAGAAGTGGGTGCATCTGAATGTGCGCAATCTCCAGAATCTGAATATTCGGCTTTCCCGTCTCAATATCACAGCGGATAATGAATATGATGCCCAGAATGAGGCTACCTATAAGATGCTCCTGAAGAAGACTACGAAGCTGCATCAGAAGGATTTCAGCCGCAACTACTATGGTCGTCCGGATTATGAAGAGGTGAAGGATTCCATCGAAATCGGTGGCAATCTGCCGCTGGGTGCCTATCTGATGGAGGTGACTTCGGATAATACAGGCATTGCTCCGCAGCGAGAACTCTTCTATGTCAGCAATCTGGCGGTGATGATCCAGCAGTTGCCTGATGACAGGCATCGCTATGTGGTGGTGAATGCTACCGACGGTCAACCTGTTCCTGGTGCGAAGATAGTGCTCTATGACAGAAACTATGACGACAAGACGGGCAAGTTCAAGAGAGTCATTCATGCCCGAATGACGACAGATGACCAGGGCGAGGCTTATTTCAAGAATGTGGATGGAAACGTCTTGATTTCCACCAGCAATGACAAGTTTACGCCTGCCAAGGATATCTACCTCTCACGTGCCCGCTATTACGAGAAGAAGGATGATGAAACGAAATATCAGCTGTTTACCGACCGTGCCATCTATCGTCCGGGCCAGAAGGTGCATGCCACTGCCGTTTCCTATATCGTGAAGAAAGGCCTGGATGCCAGTGTGCCGGGAAAGAGCATGGAACTGAAGTTTATCCTGAGGGATGCCAACTGGAAGCAGGTGGCTGAGCAGAAGGCTACAACCGACGAATATGGTACGGCATCTGTGGATTTCGAATTGCCTCAAGGTGGACAGACAGGTATGTATCATGTATCCGTGAATAACCGAGCTAACAGTTCCTTCCGTGTGGAGGAATACAAGCGTCCAACCTTCGAGATTACCTTCCCGAAGGTGAACGAGAAATATAACTGGGGCGACACCGTGGTGGTGAAAGCTTCAGCCAAGACCTATGCCGGTGTGCCTGTGCAGGGTGCCAAGGTGGAGTATCAGGTGACCCGCAGAAACCAGCTCTGGTGGTGGGGCGCAGGCTCTGCCGGACAGTTGGTGAAGACTGACAGTTGCGTGACTCGTGAGGACGGAACCTTCGACGTGGAGATTCCGCTGGAGGCTTCCTTGTCAGGAAAAGACGAGGCTGATATGAGCGATTTCATGCGCATCGCCCGTTTCTTCAACTTCGAGGTCTCAGCCATCGTTACCGACATCAGCGGTGAGAGCCACGAGGGCGTGATGAGTCTGCCTCTGGGCACCAAGCCAACCATCCTCACGGTGGATCTTCCTAAGCGTATCGAAACAGACAGTCTGAAGACGGTGACCTTCGCTTACCGCAATGCCAGTGGTATGGAGATATCCAGCAACCTGAAGTACCGCATCGACAAGGGCGAATGGAAGGATGCCGAGGCGAATGCGCCGATTTCTATGGCTGTATTGCCATCAGGTGTGCATGAGATGGAGGCAATCTGCGGACAAGATACCCTGCAGCAGAAGTTCACCCTCTTCAGCATCAAGGATACCCATCCGATGGAGCCAACCACTGAATGGTATTATCAGACGGCGAAGACCTTCCCTCATGATGGAAAACCGGTATATGTGCAGGTGGGTTCTTCAGAAAACGGAGCGCACATCGTTTATTCCATCATCGCCGGCAACAAACTGCTGGAGAAGGGTGCCTGGGAGTTGGGCGACAGCATCGTTACCCTGCCATTCACCTACAAGCCGGAATATGCTTCGGGCGTGGTGATTAATTATAGTTTCGTGAAGAACGGCGAATGCTATACCAGAAAAATCAGCATCGCCCGTCCTTTGCCGGAGAAGAAGTTGAACATCACCTGGAAGACTTTCCGCGACCGTCTCACTCCGGGACAGAAGGAGAAGTGGACCTTGCAGATTACGACTCCCGACGGCAAGCCAGCCAAGGCACAGCTGATGAGTGTACTTTATGATAAGTCGCTCGACCAGTTGGCTGACCACACCTGGAAGATGTCGCTGGGATTCAGCCAGTGGTTGCCAGACTGCTATTGGAAGAGCAATCTGAAGTATTATGAGATGGGATTGGCTGGTACTTATCCTACCAAGTATTATGATGAAAAGGAGTTGGATGTGGATCAGTTTGATGGCAAATACTTTAGCTATTATGGTTATATGCAAGCTGTGGAACTGAGCAAGTTGGAACGTTCTTCTGGCGGAACCGTTGAGTCTGTTCGTATACAGAAAGACGAGCTGGTACGAGAAGAAGCGAAAGTCATGAGAATTCGTGGTTCTAAGATGGCTCGTGTCGGTGCTTTTGCTCCATCTGTCAACAAGGTTTTTGATGTAGTAGAGGAGATGCCGCAGTTTGCTGGCGGTTCAGGCTCAGACGCAGGACAGTTCCTCGACAAGGTTCAGATTCGTGAAAACCTGAACGAGACCGCCTTCTTCTATCCTGCCTTGGAGAGCGACAACCAGGGCAATGTGGCTATCAATTTCACCCTGCCGGAGAGCGTGACTACCTGGAAGTTCATGGGCTTGGCGCATGACAAGGAGATGAGAAACGGATGCCTGGTAGATGAGGCTGTGGCTCAGAAAACCGTGATGGTGCAGCCTAACATGCCTCGCTTCCTGCGTGAGGGCGATAAGGCTACCATCGTGGCTAAGCTCTCCAATACTTCTGATAAGAAGGTGAGCGGCAACGCCCGCATGCAGATTATCGACCCGGAGACCAACAAGGTGGTTTGGCAGAAGACCCAGGGCTATAAGATAGATGCCGAGGGTTCAGCCATCGTCTCCTTTGATGTATCGGGATTGAAAGAAGGTGTATATATAAATAAGGTGGTGGCTGCCGGTAATGGCTACAGCGATGGTGAACAGCATTACCTGCCGGTTTTGAGCAACCGTGAACTCGTGGTGAACACCCTGCCTATCACCCTGCACCAGCCGGGCGAGCAGAGTTTCGACCTGAGCAAACTCTTCCTGAACAAGGAGGGCAAGCAGGCGAAGGGCGCAGAGGATGCAAAGGTGACCGTGGAATATACCAACAATCCAAGTTGGCTGATGGTCAAGGCGCTGCCTGCCATCAGCAATCCTACCGAGGAGGATGCACTCTCCTTGATGGCTGCCATCTATGCCAACACCCTCAGCCGCCATATCCAGAAGACCTTGAACGTGAATGCCAAGGACATCGACGATGCTTCGGGCTTGGCATCGGCTTCTGATACCTTGCAAAAGAAGGTGAACAAGTATGTCGCTCTCCTGAAGAAACTCCAAAACAAGGATGGTTCCTTCTCTTGGTGGAAGGGCATGAGCGGTAGCAGATATATGACCACGGCTGTGGCAGAGATGATGGTTCGTCTCAATGCCATCGTGGGCAGACAATCCTTTACCGCAAGTATGCTTTCGGGAGCAATCGACTATCTGCGTCAGCAAACGGCTCGTGAGGTGAAGGCGATGAAGGAGGATGAGGCAAAGGCTGCGCAGAAAGCCGCTCGGAATGGCAAGGCTTACCAGGCTACGCCAAGCGAGATGGCTTTGCATTATCTCTATATTGTCGCAATGGATGGGACTTGTGTGAAACTCAAAGCTCCTGCTTTGAATGACATGGATTATCTCCTCGGAAAACTGAAGAAGATGACGGGTTCGTTGACCATCTATGGCAAGGCGAAGGCTGCTGTGATACTCGCCCTAAACTACGATTACAAGACGGCTGCCGACTACTTGAAGAGCATGGAGGAATATTCCGTCTATCGTGAGGATATGGGCAGATATTATGATACTCGCAAGGCGTACTATAGTTGGAGAAACTATAAGATTCCAACGGAGGTGGCTGCCATCGAGGCTCTGCAGGCTTTGGATGCTCAGTCTATAGCTGCTATTTCATCAGCATCGTCTGCTATTAGCAAACAGCAGACCATCGAGGAGATGCAGCGCTGGCTCCTGATGTCGAAGCGTACCCAGGTTTGGGATACGCCAGTGAATACCGTGGATGCTGTCTATGCCTTTATGAAGGGTAATGAGTGCAACTGGAACAGAAAGGCTGAGAATGCCGTTCTGAAACTGGATGGCAAGCTGTTGCCGATGCCGCAGGATTCTACTACGCTGGGTTATGTCAAGACTGAAAAGGTGGGTAAGGCATCTACCCTGAGCATCAACAAGAAGAGCGATTATACCAGCTGGGGTGCCGTATATGCAGAGTTCAAGCAGCCTATCAGCGAAATCGCTTCTGCCGAATCGGGCATCAAGGTGCGCCGTGTCATCGTTCCTGCTGAATCGCAGGGCAGGGGCAAGGCGCAGGCGAAGGTGGGAGAGAAGGTGAAGGTAACACTCATCATCACCGCCGACCGTGACTACGATTTCGTGAAGATTGTGGACAAGCGGGCAGCCTGTCTGG
>ERZ1035006.698-NODE-698-length-25640-cov-8.786867_pt1 | contig 25640 bp, 22 predicted proteins | sample MGYA00520694_ERZ1035006 | MGnify/ENA primary metagenome ERZ1035006 (study PRJEB33766, sample SAMN09781746) | gut metagenome | biome: gut microbiome | host: Homo sapiens | place: Madagascar | study: EMG produced TPA metagenomics assembly of the PRJNA485056 data set... | reverse complement strand
TGGGATTTCTGGTGTTTCGGGCAGCAGAAAAAATTTTTTTGAAAAATTTGCAGTAAAATAAAAATATATGGGATATTCCATATGTGACAACAAGGGTAAGGTCAAGACCATGGACAAAGGACAAGCCGAGAAAACGATAGAGGCTTACGGTGCCATGCTCTACAAAATCGCACTGGTCCGGTTAAAAAATACGGATGATGCGGAGGATGTGGTGCAGGAGGTCTTCTGTCAGTACATTAAATCAGATAAAACATTTGACAGCGACGAGCATGAAAAGGCTTGGCTTATTAAAGTTACCCTTAACGCCTGCAAGCGGTTTTACCGTCTTGCCTGGAACCGTCACAAAGGAGAAATCTCCGAAGAGGATTTTCTGAAAATCGAAGCGGACAGCGGACATCCGGAAACGGAGTGCCTGCAAAAAGAAACGGAGAGGAAAATCCTGCAGGCAGTTTTGGAACTGCCGCTTAAGTATCGAGATGTGATTCACCTATTCTATTATGAAGAAATGTCTGTCAAAGAGATTGCCGAAGTACTTCACAGACAGGAATCTACGGTTACATCCCAGCTCACAAGAGCACGAGGCATTCTGAAGAAGAATTTAGGGGAGGAATATCAGTTTGAAGAGTTTTAAGAAAGAATACCGGCAGGCTATGGATGCCATACAGACACCACAGTTTGACCCGGAAAAAATGAAAAAAGCAGAAAAACGGTATAAGAAGGCCGTTATCCGCCAGTGGGTTACCGTGGCGGCATCGGCAGCAGTCCTGTTCGTACTGTGCTCCGCCGGTTCACAGGCGGCTAAAAATTACAGTAAAAGCTTTATCTTTGCCGATGAAAACGGGTTTCGTACGGCGGATGAGCAGACGGCGCTTGACCAGGCTGCGTCATCGTACGACGAAGACGCTATGATGGAAACCATGTCCGAGGATGTGGAAGACATGCCTATGCTGACAGCCCTTGAGGGAGACGAAGGGGCGGTTTATGACGAAGGAGCCGATGCGCAGGCAAAACTGGCAGACGAAAGCGACAGCGGGAATTTTTACGAAGAATGCCAGCATCAGGCGGCGGAATATGACGGGGATGACCCGGAAATTACGGACGGCGAGGGCATGGAAATCACTACGGTGCAGTACAATTCGAGAAAGGATCTGTTAGCATCGGGTATTACCTGCAGTCTGCCGGACAGGTATCTGTTCGGAGAGATTACCAGGGAGCGCTACTATGTGGTGGGCGATGATTACCTGATGGTCGATATTGAAAGCGGCGACAAAACCTTTTATATGGACCAGTCCTATTTCGGAAACAGTTCGGGGCATGCCACCAGTACGGTTTACGGAGAGAAGCTTACCAACAAGAGAAATTACGTCACCAAAGACGGCTATCTGTATGTGGTAGCGGATACACAGGGAGAGGAGGACTCCCCGAACGGTATCCATGCTGCAATTTCCGTAGGCGACTACGAGCTGATTGTGGATTTCTACGGTTACAGTGAAAAAGAAGCATTTGAGATATTGGACCATCTGGATCTGAGTGTTTACCAGTAATGGCAGCTTAGGAGGAATTATGAATTACATTTTGGTGTATAACAACAGTACCGGTGTATTGAAAAGCTTAAAACCTTTGTTTTCCATGGAGGAATATGGGCTGATAGAAGTAAAGAGTTTTCAGGAAATGAAGTGGCAGGTGCGCACGGAAAACGTGAGACTGCTGATTACGGATATAGAGCTTACGGATGGGGACGGCATAGAAGCCATCCGGCAGATTCGCAGCTGCAGTTCCATCCCGGTGATTGTGCTTTCCAAGAACGACAGCGAATGGATGAAGGTGGAGGCACTCAATGCCGGAGCGGACGACTATGTGGTATACCCCTGCAATCCGCTGGAGCTGATTGCCCGTATCAAATCCCAGTTAAGAAGATATCTGCAGTTATCCAATATCTCCGAAAACTTAGAGAATATTTACCGGGTGGACGGTCTTGTGATAGACGATGTCAGCAGAAAGGTATTTGTGGACGATAAGGAAGTCAGGCTGACGCCCATCGAATACAAAATCTTAAAGCTTTTAGTGCTGGAAAAAGGAAAGGTGCTTTCCGTGGAGAAAATTTACGAGTCCATCTGGCATCTGAGAGCCGTAGGTGCGGACAATACCATTGCCGTGCACATCCGGCATATCCGGGAAAAGATAGAGGCAAATCCCAAGGAGCCCAAGTACGTGAAAGTCGTATGGGGAACCGGTTATAAAGTAGGCTGAAACAGCAAAGTCCCCGCAGAAAACGGGGACTTTTTTGAATTCAACTGCGGAATTTGATTTCGCCGGTAGCGGCGTCCATGCTTTCGATAACCGCAAGGGACTCCAACCGGATGCCCTTTTCCCGAATGAGCTTTCCTCCCTGCTGGAAGCCTTTTTCCACGGCAATGCCGACACCTTCCAAGGTGGCGCCTGCCTCGTTGATCAAATCAATCAGTCCCATCACGGCGCAGCCGTTGGCAAGGAAGTCATCGATAATCAGTACATGGTCATCCGCGGACAGGAACTTTTTGGAAACAATAATATCGTAAACTCTCTTGTGGGTGAAGGACTCCACCTTGGAGGTATACAGATCGCCGTCAATATTGACGCTCTGGGATTTCTTGGCAAAGACTACGGGAACGTGGAAGCTCTGCGCCACGATACAGGCAATGCCGATACCGGAAGCCTCAATGGTAAGAATTTTATTGATGGGCTTATCCGCAAACAGACGTTTGAACTCCTTTCCCATTTCGTTAAACAGCTCCACATCCATCTGGTGGTTTAGAAAGCTGTCCACCTTTAAAACATTTCCTTCTTTTACAACACCATCTTTACGAATACGTTCTTCTAAAAGTTTCATGGTCTATATATAGCCGGACACCGGCTCCTCCTTATGAAAATGTAATCTGAAATTCTTATCTGTATGGTAGCATATCCCGTCATAAATTGCCATAAAAAATTAGTAAGAAGCGGATGATGTTAAAAAAAGAAGAAATGTGTTTGCAAAAAGAATAATATCAGTATATAATAGCGAAGTAATTGTTAACAAAATTGCTGAAAGCAAAAAGCAAAATGGAGGCCAGTGTGAAAATGAATTTTCACACCCAAATTTGTGCAAGCACAAATTTGCAGGTCGCGAAAGGAATGGAGACTATTATGAAAAAAATGAAAAAGGTACTCAGTCTGGTACTTGCCGGCGTAATGGCACTGATGCTTGTTGCCTGCGGTAACACAGACACAGCCGGCGGTTCTGACAACGGCTCCGCAAACGAAAGTGGTGCGGAAGTAAACGCAAACGTATCCAACATCAAAATCGGTGCGGTTATGTTGGGCGACGAAACCGAAGGCTATACCAAAGCACACATGGACGGTATCAAAGCGGCAGCAGCGGCACTTGGTATTCCCGACAGCCAGATTGTCTGGAAGTACAAAGTAAAAGAAGACTCCGGATGTTATGATGCGGCAGTCGACCTGGTAGCACAGGGCTGCAACCTGATTATTTCCAACAGCTACGGTCATCAGACCTACATGGTACAGGCAGCGCAGGAATATCCCGATGTTACCTTTATTGCCATGACCGGTGACTTCGCAGCAATCTGCGGACTGTCCAATTTCAAAAACGCATTTACCGCAGTTTACGAATCCCGTTATGTATCCGGTGTGGTTGCCGGCATGAAGTTAAAAGAACTTCTGGATGACGGTACCGTTACCGCAGAAAACATGCCGAACAGCTTTGATGCGGACGGAAACGTAAAGATTGGTTATGTCGGTGCATTCAACTATGCGGAAGTTGTTTCCGGTTACACCGCCTTCTATCTTGGCGTAAAGAGCATTGTTCCTAATGTAGTAATGGAAGTTATGTATACCAACTCCTGGTTTGATATTGATAAAGAAGGTGCGGCAGCAGAAGCACTTGTTGCAAACGGCAGCGTAATCGTATGCCAGCATGCCGATTCCACCGGCGCTCCCGCAGCCGTACAGAAGCTGCAGGACAACGGCACCGTATGCTACTCCGTAGGTTACAACATCGATATGCTGGAAACAGCACCTACCGCAGCATTAACCTCTGCAACCAACAACTGGTCCGCATACTACAAGCATGCATTTGAAACCTTTATGAACGGCGGCGAAATCGAGTCCGACTGGGCAAAGGGATATTCCGATGATGCGGTAGCCATTACGACACTTGGACCTTCCTGCGCAGAAGGAACCGCTGAAAAGGTAGCAGAAGTAGAAGAAGCATTAAGAAACGGCAGCATGCATGTATTCGATACCTCAACTTTCACTGTTGGCGGCGAAACCGTTACATCCGCTCCTGTTGACCTTTCATTCATGGACTGGTCTACCATGACCGCTATTTACCAGGGTGAAACCGTAGAAGCCATTGAAAACGGTTATTTCGCAGAGTCCACCTTCCGGAGTGCTCCTTACTTTGCACTTCGTATCGACGGCATCACAGAGGATGCAGACCCTGTTCAGTAAAGAAAGTTAAATTCATACAGCACATCAAAGAGGACCACAAAACGTCCTCTTTTGTGCTTTTCAGAGAACACATTTCCACATGTATTTTGTGAAAAACACAAGGTATGTAATAGAAAAAAGAAAGGTATGGTATTTGTATGGAGTGCGCCATCAAACTGAAAAACGTAACCAAAACCTTTGGCAGCGTTGTGGCAAATAAGAATGTATCCTTAGAGATACGAAAGGGAGAAATTTTAGCGCTGCTCGGGGAAAACGGCAGCGGTAAGACCACTCTGCTTAATATGATTGCAGGTATTTACTACCCGGATTCCGGCGAAGTGTTAGTGAACGGAAAGCCGGTGGAAATCCGTTCCCCCAAGGATGCGTACCGGCTGGGCATCGGTATGATTCATCAGCATTTCAAGCTGATTGATGTTTTCACGGCAACGGAAAATATTGCCCTGGGACTGGAAAAAAATGAAAAGTTTGACTTAAAGGAAGTCCGCAAAAAAGCGCAGGCAATCTGTGAGAAATATCACTTTGACATGGATTTCGACCAGAAAGTTTATTCCATGAGCGTATCCCAGAAGCAGACCCTGGAAATCATCAAGGTGTTATACCGCGGTGCGGACATTCTGATTCTGGACGAGCCTACGGCAGTGCTTACCCCGCAGGAAACGCAGAAGTTGTTTGAAGTCATGCGCAACATGAAAAAGGATGGCAAAGCGGTGGTAATTATTACTCACAAGCTTCATGAGGTGCTGGACATTTCCGACAGGGTAAGCATCCTTCGGAAAGGAGAATATGTGGGCACCGTGGAAACCAGGGAAGCCTCCGAAGCCCTGCTTACCGAAATGATGGTGGGTCATAAGGTCGAACTGAATATCAAGAGAGAAGAACCGAAAAATCCCAGGAAGCGTCTGGAGGTCAGACATCTTTCCGTCCGGAACGAAGAGGGTATCGAGGTCTTAAAGGATATTTCCTTTGATGCCTACGGCGGAGAAATTCTGGGTATTGCCGGTGTGTCGGGCAACGGACAGAAGGAGCTTCTGGAAGCCATTGCCGGTCTGCAGCTTGCACAGGAAGGCAGCAGCGTACAGTTTTATAATAAGGAAGAAACCGACAAGTCCATGGAGATTATCGGGAAAAATCCGAGAGTCATCCGCAATGCCGGCATCCATATGTCCTTCGTGCCGGAGGACAGACTGGGCATGGGACTGGTCGGTTCCATGGGCATGACGGGAAACATGCTCTTAAAGAGCTATGAGAACGGAAAGGGTCTTTTCATTAACCGGAAAGCCCCGAAGGATTTAGCGGAACAGATAAAGGAAGAATTAGGGGTTGTGACACCGGATATCAATGTGCCGGTATCCAGACTATCCGGCGGCAACGTACAGAAGGTTTTAGTCGGCCGTGAAATTGCGGCAGCGCCCATTGTCCTGATGACGGCTTATGCGGTAAGAGGTCTGGACATCAATACTTCCTATACAATATACGACCTGCTGAATAAACAGAAGGAAAAAGGCGTGGCGGTTATTTATGTGGGCGAGGATCTGGATGTGCTTCTGGAACTTTGCGACAGAATTATGGTGCTCTGCTCCGGTCAGGTCAACGGCATTGTGGACGGCAGAACGGCAACCAAAGAGCAGGTGGGTCTGCTTATGACCAGATTACAGAAAAAGGAAGGTGAACGCAGTGAGTAATGTACAGGTGAAAGAACCTTTTGTCAGAATGGTAAAGCGTGACCATGCCTCCATGGGCCGCAAAATCACGGTCAGAATTCTTGCCGTTTTACTGGCACTCATTCTGGATGCCCTGTTTATCTTTTTTGTAACAGGGTTAAATCCTTTTGCCGTTTACGGCGTTATGTTCAAGGGTACCTTCGGCTCCTCCATCCGCTTTTCCTGGGCGATGCGAGATCTTGTTACCCTGCTGTTGATCGGTGTGGCGCTTGCACCGGCATTCAAAATGAAATTCTGGAACATCGGTGCGGAAGGCCAGGTGCTTATGGGCGGCCTGATGACGGCACTGGTTATGGTAAACTTCGGCAATACCCTGCCGGCACCCGTATTAATGCTTCTGATGCTTCTGTCCAGTATTGTGGCAGGCGGTATATGGGGGCTCATTCCAGCTTTCTTCAAAGCAAGGTGGAAGACCAATGAAACCCTGTTTACCCTGATGATGAACTATGTGGCAACCAGTATTGTGGCATGTGCGGTCAATGTCCTGAGAGGACAGGCTTCCAGCTTAGGTAAGCTCAACATGTCCACCCATGCGGGATGGTTTCCAAGGCTCTGGGGACAGACCTACAACACCAATATCATTGTGGTGGTAATTCTCACATTTGTGATGTTTTTATACCTGAAATACACGAAGCAGGGCTATGAAATCAGCGTTGTGGGCGCTTCCGAAAATACGGCAAGATATGCCGGCATCAATGTGGGAAAAGTAATGATGCGTACCATGGTGATTTCCGGTGCGCTCTGCGGACTTTGCGGATTCCTTTTAGTAGCCGGAAGAGACCAGACCATTTCCACCCAGACGGCGGGCGGCAACGGCTTTACCGCCATTATCGTGGCATGGCTTGCCAAGTTCAATACCTTTTACATGGCACTGATTTCCTTCCTTCTGATTTTCTTACAGAAGGGTGCGGGAGAAATCGCTTCCGCGTACGGCTTAAACGACTATGCCGCAGACATTATTACCGGCATCATTTTATTCTGCATTTTAGGCAGCGAATTCTTTATCAATTATAAAATGATTTTCCGTTCCGGAAAGGAGGGCAAAAAAGATGAGTAATTTAATTGCATGGATTATCAGGGCAATTCCCTTCGGAACCATCATTATGTACGGAGCCATGGGCGAAATCGTAACGGAGAAATCCGGCAACTTAAACTTGGGCGTTCCGGGCATTATGTACTTAGGCGGCTTTGCCGGTTTTGCCAGCGCCTTCCTTTATGAAAACAATGCCGCAAATCCGAACAGGTTTATCTGTATTCTGATTTCCCTTGTATGCGCGGTTTTAGCTTCCATGCTGGGCGGTCTGATTTACAGCTTTTTAACCATTACCTTAAGAGCCAACCAGAACGTAACCGGTCTGGCGCTTACCACCTTTGGCATGGGCGTGGCAAACTTCTTCGGTGTATTTATCTTAAACGGCAAGAGCTATACGGCGGCTCCTTTGGCAAACAGTGCGTATACCGCTAAAATCCCGCTGCTTTCCTCCAAACTCGGGGTAGTCAGCGAAGTGCTTTTCAGCTACGGCTTTCTGGCATACCTTGCCATTGTGCTGGCGATCGTTTTATCCTATTTCTTAAATAAGACAAGAGTGGGACTGAACCTGCGTGCCGTCGGCGAAAATCCTGCCACGGCGGATGCGGCGGGCATTAACGTTACCAGATACAAATATCTGGCAACCTGCATCGGCGCGGGTATTTCCGGTATCGGCGGTCTTTACTATGTACTGGATTACAACCGCGGCATCTGGGCTACCACGGAGCAGATTGAAGCTCTCGGCTGGCTGGCGGTGGCGCTGGTAATCTTTACCACCTGGAAGCCGCTTAATGCCATCTGGGGCGCCTATCTTTTCGGCGTGCTGTACTGGCTGTACCAGTTCTTGCCCAGCCTGCTCGGCATCACCGTGGCAAGCCACATTACGGATTTAATCCAGATGGTGCCCTATGTGGTTACCATTGTGGTTCTGATTGTCATCAGCTTAAAGAGCAAAAAGGAAAACCAGCCGCCCGAACATCTGGGACTTTCTTATTTCCGTGAGGAACGATAACTTGCGTTTCGGCGCATTTTATATTATACTATCTGTATTCTGATGAAAATTACTTTGCAGCTACGGCACAGACAGGCAGGCTGCGGATTATGAAAGGATTGAATTACTATGGCATTGATGGAACAATGGAGAAAGACGGCATACGATGAAACCTTAGGCAAGCCGGCTTTACAGAAACTGTGGAACGAATATTTTATGAAGGAAAGAGATATTTACGCAGAGCTCTTAAAGAACCCGGATGAGGTTGTGACCGGCACCGTAAAAGAGCTGGCAGAAAAGTACGGCGTGGATATCATGACCATGACCGGCTTCTTGGACGGCATCAACGACAGCTTAAAGGAAGCAAACCCTTTAGACGAGCTGGAAGAGGACACCGTTGTAAATCTCGGCTTTGACAAAGAGCTTCTTTACAAGAACATGGTTGCCGCAGAAGCTGACTGGCTGTACAATCTGGAAGCCTGGAACGACATTTTTGACGAAGCCACCAGAAAGGCTCTTTACAAGGAACAGAAGGCTTCCTCGACCATTCACAAGGCACCCAAGATTTATCCCAACGACCCCTGCCCCTGCGGCAGCGGCAAGAAGTACAAAAAATGCTGCGGCAGAAACAAATAGGACAGGAAACCGACTGCCTTAAAAAACAAAACAGAAAATGAATAAATAAGACAAATTTCAGCCATACTAAGTCTGACCATACAAAAAAGGAGGACTTACTATGGCTGAATTATTATGCAGAGTGGAAAATTGTACCTATAATCAGGACTGTCTGTGCTGTAAGGGCGATATCAGTGTGGGCGGCGAGCATGCTTGCAGAGAGGATGAGACCTGTTGTGAAAGCTTCCGGGAAAAAGGAAGTACCATGACAAGCTCCCTTTCCCATCCTTCCGCTACCATCACCATCGACTGCGAAGCCGTGAAGTGTGTTTACAACGAAGATTATAAGTGCTGTGCAGAGCATGTGGACATCAAGGGCTGCGGAGCCTGTGACTGTAAGGAGACCGCATGCGCTACCTTCAGAGAGCAGTAAAGAGAAAAATTTGCAGACCCGCCGGGTCTGCATTTACATAGAAAGGTGTTTTTTTAAAAGAAGTTGCCAAGTGAGCAGGAATTGACTATAATTTGAAGACAGATAGAAAAAGTAGGTTTGTTTGGGGACAGTGGACTTGATGAGGGAAAAAAAAGCAAAGCTATTAAAATGGATTCCTTTTTTTACAATGCTTGCGATTCTGATTGCAGGGTACACAATATTGATCTTTCAGATTTCCAAAGATAAGAACAGGGAAGTCTGCATTGAGGTGGATAATGCCGTCGACAGGGAAGAAACGGTCGGTGTGGAAATGCACATTGTAAAAAGCTGGGACGATAAAAGAAAATACGGCTGGGACAGCAGCGGCGCCCAGTATGACGGCACTATTGTCAACAAGAGCAATTATACGCTGCGGGACTGGCGGATTGTTCTTCTGATGCCGGGAAAGAGCCACATTGACAGCTCCTGGAACGGCACATACACTTACGAAGGCAACGACATTGTCTACATACCCGATGACAGCATCGGCATGAATGTGCTGCCGGCACATGAGAGCAATACCTTCGGCATGGTCATGTACTCCCATGGTCTGATGAATATTTACCGGTTTCAGGTCATAGGCTATCTGGACAAGCAGCTGACGGATTATCCTCTTTTTTATGTGATGCTGTGTATGACGGCGGTTTTTCTTGCAATGATTATCGGGAATATGGTCGTCGTGCTGCGAATGCGGAAGTTAGAGCAACGCAGGATTATGGATGAAAAGATTATTATCGATACCCTGCAGATGCTGGCGAAACTGATTGATGCCAAGGATTCCTACACCAACGGACATTCGGACAGAGTGGCGGAGTATGCGGTGCTCTTAGCAAAGGAAATGCATATGAAGTCCGATGATATCCGTTTCATGCGGTACATGGGACTTATGCATGACTGCGGTAAAATGGGTATTCCCGACAGCGTTTTAAATAAGCCGGACAAGCTGACACCGGAGGAAATGGATATTATCCGTTCCCACACGGTACTGGGCGGCAAGATTGTGGAAAACTTTACAGCCATGCCCGGTGTCCGGGAGTGCGCCCTGTACCATCACGAGCGCTACGACGGCAAGGGCTACCCGGAGGGACTTAAGGGTGAGGAAATTCCTCTGTTAGCGCGTATTATCTGCGTGGCGGATTCTTTTGATGCCATGAACAGTGACAGATGCTACCGGAAGCGCCTGAAGAAAGCGGTAATCCTGGAGGAATTGAAAAAGAATGCAGGCACCCAGTTTGACCCGAAGATAGCCATGCTGATGGTCAAGCTGATAGAAGAGGGGAAAGTCAGGTGCGATGAATAAAAGACAGGAGGTATCCAATGCCTAATTTTACCCAAAAGGCAATTAAAGAGTCCTTTATTAAATTATTGAATGAAAAACCTTTGCACCAGATTACGGTGAAGGATATCGTGGAGGACTGCGGAGTCAACCGTAATACCTTTTACTATCACTTTACGGACATTCCTACCCTGCTGCAGGAAATCATTATAGAAGAGGCCGGACGTATCATGGAAGAGTATCCGACCATCGATTCCATGGAACAATGCCTGGATGTGGCTATTTCCTTTGCCATGCAGAATAAAAGGGCGGTTTTACATATTTATCATTCTGCCAACCGTGATATCTACGAGCAATATCTGATGGATGTGTGCAACCACGTGGTGACCGCTTATGTGAATACGGTTTTAGAAGATAAAGTCATTTCCGGAAAGGACAAGGAAATAATTGTCCGTTTTTATAAATGCGAATGCTTCGGTCAGATTATGGACTGGATGAACCAGGAAATGAAAGAGGATATCAGGGAGCCTTTCAGGCGGCTCTGCGAGCTGCGCAGGGGTATGGTGGATGAGATGATTTCCCGTTGTGTGACGGATGCGGCGGCTAAATAAGGAAACAGAAAATAAAAGACAAAGGAATTTAGGCATTTCGGAAGAAATGTCTATTTTTTTTACATTCTTTCCGGAACAACCCAAATTTATACATTGCAGAGGGCAAGCCTGAAAATTTAACAGTGCCGTTTTTATGACCATTTTAAGAAGGAACATCCTGCATTATACTGCCTATATCAAAAGAGATGAGGAGGTGTTTTGTATGCGTTCTGTAAATTCCTTAAAAACAGCGAAAATCGCTTACATCGGCATATCGGTTTTATTTTGTGTTTTAGGTATTTTACTGATTATATTTCCGGGTATCTCCGAAAAGGTGATCGGTATTTTCTGCGGTATCCTGATGATTTTGTTCGGTGTTGTGAAAATCCTGGGTTATTTTTCCAAGGACCTGTACCGTCTGGCGTTCCAGTATGATTTAGCCTTCGGTATCCTGACGATTATCTTAGGTATCATGCTTTTTAAGAATCCATCCAACCTGATGAATTTTATCTGTGTGATTTTGGGGATTGCGGTGCTTTCGGACGGTCTGTTCAAGATGCAGATGTCCCTGGATGCCAAAAGATTCGGCATCAGGGAATGGTGGCTTATTTTTGCATTTGCCGTCATTGCCGCAGCATTTGGCATTGTACTGATTCTAAAACCTGCCGTCAGTGCATCCTTCCTGACCGTGCTTTTGGGCATCTGCCTGCTGCTGGAGGGCATCTTGAATATCAGCACAGCCATTACGGCAGTAAAAGTTATACGCTATCAGCAGCCGGATATTATTGACTGAGTGATAAATGTAAGACAGAAAGTGAGGAGTAAAACATGCGTTTCTCAAGAGCGGTGGTAAAGCACCGTGTGGCAATCGTAATCATAACGGTGCTTCTGCTCATTCCCTCCGTACTGGGAATGGCCGGCACCAGAATTAACTATGATATGCTCAATTATCTGCCCGAGGATATGGACACGGTAATCGGACAGAATGAACTTTTGGATGACTTTGGAAAGGGAGCGTTTTCCCTGCTCATTGTGGAAGATATGACCCCGAAGGAGGTTTCTGCCCTGAAGGAAAAAATCGAGGGCGTGGAGCATGTGGAGTCCGTTATCTGGTATGATTCCTTGATGGATGTTTCCGTTCCCATGGAGCTTCTTCCCGATAAGATTTACAACGAATTTAATACCTCGGATGCTTCCATGATGGCGGTTTTCTTTGACAGCGCCACATCGGCGGATGTGACCATGGATGCCATAAGGGAAATCCGGAGCATCGCCGGAAAGCAGTGCTTTGTATCCGGTATGTCCGCTCTGGTTACGGACTTAAAGGATTTGTGTGAAAAAGAAGAGCCCATTTATGTAGGCATCGCCGTAGCCCTTGCCTGTGTGGCAATGATTGTTCTTTTGGACAGCTTCCTGGTACCGTTTGTATTCTTAGCCAGCATCGGCGCCATGATTTTAATAAACCTCGGCAGCAACTATTTCTTTGGAGAGATTTCCTACATAACCAAAGCGCTGTCGGCGGTCCTGCAGCTGGCCGTTACCATGGACTATTCCATTTTCCTGTGGCACAGCTACAACGAGCAGATTACCCATTATGATGACCATAAGCAGGCGATGGCGGTTGCCATTCACGAAACCCTGGTTTCCGTTGTGGGCAGCTCCTTAACCACCGTAGCAGGCTTCATTGCCCTCTGCTTTATGTCCTTTACCCTGGGCCGTGACCTGGGCATTGTTATGGCGAAGGGGGTATTGTTCGGCGTTATTGGTTGTGTAACGGTGCTTCCGTCCCTGATTTTGATGCTGGATAAGCCGCTGCAGAAAACAAAGCACAAGAGCCTCATTCCCAATATGGATAAGGCGGCGGGCGGCATCGTGAAGATTTTCCCGGTATTTTTGATTATCTTTGTCATTCTGATGCCCATTGCCATTTACGGCAACAACAAGACCAACGACGAAGTGTATTACGACATGGGCCAGTGCCTGCCGGAGGATATGGAGTATGTCATTGCCAATACGAAGCTTTCCGAAGAGTTTGACATTGCTTCCACCCATATGGTCCTGGTAGATGCATCCGTATCTCCCAAGGATGTCCGCTCCATGACAAAGGAAATGGAAGAGGTGCCCGGTATTAAATATGTGCTGGGACTGGAAAGCGTGGTAGGCGCCCAGGTGCCGGAGGAAATGCTGCCGGACAGCATTGTCAGTATCTTAAAGAGTGACAAGTGGGAGCTGCTTCTGATTAACTCCGAGTACAAGGTAGCAAGTGATGAAGTAAATGAACAGATTGACTCCCTGAATACCATATTAAAGAAGTACGACCCCACCGGCATGTTAATCGGCGAGGCACCCTGTATGAAGGATATGATTGAAACCACAAACCATGACTTCCAGGTCGTCAATGCGGTTTCCATCGTTGCCATCTTTATCATTATTTTAATCGTGGAAAAGAGTATTTCCCTGCCGGTTATCCTGATTGCGGTTATCGAGCTTGCCGTATTCATCAACTTGGGTCTGGCGCACTTTATGGGTCAGTCGCTGCCGTTTATCGCTCCTATCTGTATCAGCACCATCCAGTTAGGTGCAACCGTAGACTATGCGATTTTGATGACCACCCGTTACAAAGCGGAAAGATTATCCGGAAAGACCAAAAAGCAGGCTGTTTCCACAGCGCTGGCTACGGCAATTCCTTCCATTATTGTCAGTGGTATGGGACTGTTTTCCGCCACCTTCGGCGTAGCGGTTTATTCCGATATCGATATTATCAGCTCCATGTGTATGCTGATGGCAAGAGGCGCCATTATCAGTATGCTCTGCGTTATCTTTATTCTGCCGGCACTGCTGATGCTCTGTGAAAAGGTAGTTCTGGCTACGACACTTGGTATGAAGTTAAACAAAAAGGAGGAAACATCATTATGAAAAAAATGTGGGTAAAATCCCTTGGAATCGTTTTAACGGCTGCACTGCTGGCAGGCAGTGTGGGAGCCGGTGTATATGCCGCCGGCAATAAAGGCACGGAAACTGCCATAGAAACAGAAAGCGAAGAAAGCACGGAACCGGATACTTCTTCCCTTGATAAATTAGTGGAGGACGTCAAGGATGCTTCCGTATCCGACCTCATCCGAAAGGTAGAAGAGGACGGCAAAATCAGTAAGGATGAAACCGTTTACGTCATTGCCGGAGCAGACGGCAAGGCATCCCGCATCATTGTCAGCGACTGGATTAAAAATCCGGAAAACAACGATACCGTTTCCGACAAGACAGAGCTTTCCGATGCGGAAATCACCAAAGGCAATGCCTCCTATACCATGGACAAGGACAATATGAGAGTCTGGACCACGGACGGCGAGGATGTTTATTACCAGGGTACTTCCGACAAGGAGCTGCCGGTTACCTTAAAGGTGACTTACACACTGGACGGTAAGGAGGTAACAGCGGAGGAGCTTGCCGGCAAGAGCGGCCATGTGGTCATTCGTTTCGATTACGAAAACAACCAGTATGAAAATGTGGAAATCGACGGTAAGGAAGAAAAAATCTACGTTCCCTTTGCCGTTCTGACCGGCATGATTTTAGACGATGATGTATTCAGCAATGTGGAAGTGACGAACGGACGTCTCATCAACGACGGCAGCCACGAAGCGGTTGTGGGCATCGCCCTTCCGGGTCTTAAGGATAACCTTACGCCGGATGACGACAAGTTAAATATTCCCGATTATGTGGAAGTGGAGGCGGATGTGAAGGATTTTGCCCTGACCACCACCATGACCATTGCCACCAATGAAATTTTCAATAAGGTGGAAGTAGAAGATGTGGATACCGATTCCTTACGGGATGTGGCAGACCAGATTACCGATGCGTTTGAACAGCTTTCCGACGGCTCCGAACAGCTTTATGACGGACTCTGCACATTACTGGAAAAATCCAAGGAGCTGACGGACGGTATTGACAAGCTGGCAGCAGGCGCCAAAACCGTGAAAGAAGGCATGGCAACCTTAAATACCGGTGCGGCTAAGCTTGCAAGCGGGGCTTCCGAATTAAACAACGGTCTGCAGAAATTAAGCGCCAACAGCGCTACCTTAAACAAAGGCGCCGAAACTGTATTCAACAGCTTACTGGCACAGGCAAACAGCCAGCTTTCCGGTTCCGGTCTCGGACTTCCGGCACTGACTATCGGCAACTACTCCCAGGTGCTTACGGATGCCATTACCAAATTAAACGGTGCGGCAGGCACGTCCAGGGAAGATGTGGAGAAACAGGTAAGAGCCAACGAACCCCAGTTCCGCGCAGCGGTAACCGCAACCGTTAAGCAGTCCGTTACCGAAAGCGTAACCGCACAGTACCGTCAGGGTGTGGAAACCGCCGTACTTTCCGGTTACGGATTTTCATCCAAAGAGGACTATGACGCCGCAGTGGAAGCAGGCAGCGTGGACGAAGCAACCCAGACAGCAATAGAGAGCGCCATTGATGCGGGCATGGCATCCAAACAGAGTGAAATTGATGCCAAGGTAGCGGCTACCATGGAGTCCGATGCCATCAAGCAGAAGATTGATACCGAAACCGAAGACGCTATGCAGGCGAAGATTAACGAAACCATGAAATCCGTAGGTCAGGCATCAGGCGCCGTCACCCAGCTTAAGTCCTTAAAGAGCCAGCTTGACAGCTACAACCAGTTCTACACCGGCTTAAAGACCTATACCGCAGGTGTGGATGCTGCCGCTAACGGAGCCTCCACTTTATACAGCGGAGCCAATGAACTTGCCGCAGGCGCCGGAAAACTGGCGGACGGCACCACAGAACTTTCAGACGGCCTGGATACCATGCAGAAATCCGCTCCCGCACTGATTGACGGCATCACCGGGCTTCGGGACGGCGCCGGAAAGCTTTCCGACGGCCTTTCTACCTTAAATGAAAAAGGCATCGGCGACTTAACCGAGTCTTTGGGTGAGGATTTAGACACCTTTGCAGCCCGCCTGAAAGCAACGGCAGATGTATCGAAGGATTATAACAACTACGCCGGTATTGCAGATGACATGGCAGGACAGGTGAAGTTCATTTACCGTACGGAGGGAATAGAGAACTAAAGTTCTCTGGACTAAAGTCCTCAGAACTAAAGTTCTCAGAACAAATAAAATAATTAAGAGTTTTTCCTGTGGCAATGCCTATTCTTTTATGATAAGATATTTTACAGAGAAAGAAGTTATCCGGTAAATACCGTATCAGATAAAGAGGGAATTGCAATATGAGGAAGAAAATAAAAAAAGGCAGTCAGAACAGCATACAGAGGGGCATGGCGTTTGCCACCGTTTTATTGTGCGGAGCCCTGTTTGCCGGCTGTGGAGCAAAGACTGCCGATACCGAAATACAAAAGGGAATGCAGGCTGTTGCGGATATGGATTATGAAGAAGCAATGGCCTGCTTTTCTGCTGCCGAAAATAATGGGGAGGATGCCCGGCTGATTGCCAGGGGAAGGGGCATTGCCAGCATCGGTCAGACCAACTACGAGGATGCCGTTGCCTATCTGGAGGACTGTCTTGCCCTGTCGGACGGTGTGGTGGAAAAAATGGATGTGGATGTCAACCTGTATCTGGCAACCGCATACCAGAAAACAGGAAATAATGAGAAGGCAAAGGAAATTTACGATGCCATACTGGAGTTGTATCCCAATCACACGGATGCCGCCTATTTACGAGGTTATGTGGAGCTTGTGTTAAACAATTACCAGGGGGCAAGGGCAGATTTTGACCGGGTAATCAGATTAGAGCCGGAGAACTATGACAGACTGATTCATGTCTATGAGGTGCTCCGCGACAACGGCTACCGGGAATGGGGCGAAGAGTATTTAAGCCAGGCGCTGACGGAGCGTTCCGCAAAAATGAGCGCCTTTGACAGGGGACGGATCAATTATTACCTGGAAAATTACGAAACGGCGCAGCTTGATCTGGAAGAAGCCAAAAATGCAGCTCCGGGTGATTCCGGCGTCTATTTGTATTTAGGCATGGCATACGAAGCCACCGGCGACTACAACTATGCCATTACCAACGTGTACACAGCATATCTGACACAGAAGGACGGCACCGCAGAGCTTTATAACCAGCTGGGGCTCTGCTATTTAAAACAGGAGCAGTATGCACCGGCACTGGATGCGTTCCAGAAGGCAATGCAGATACCGGACAACGGCATGATGCAGACCCTTTCCTTCAATGAAATCGTGGCATACGAATACTTGGGAAATTACAACCAGGCAGCCGCACTTTTGCAGAATTATCTGGCTACTTACCCGGATGACGAGACCGCAAAGAGGGAATACGGCTTTTTGTCCACCCGTTAGCCGGTAAAAAGTTTAAAAGCCCCAAAATGCCGCAAATATGCATATTTTGCGATTGTGAAATAATTAACCCACAATATCTTGTGGGTTAGCATTGACTTCCCTAAGACGAGATGATACTATAAGTGCATAGCGTTTGAAAGGGAGGGACTTTCGTGTTACAGGTTATTAAAAGAGATGGTGAAAGGGTGGACTTCACATTAAGCAAGATTAACGATGCCATTATGAAGGCATTTACGGCTACGGAAATGCAGTACTCAAACGACATCGTGGACCTGCTTTCACTTCGTGTGTCTGCGGACTTTCAGGACAAGATTAAGGACGGAGCTGTCAGCGTGGAGGATATCCAGGACAGCGTGGAGAAGGTATTGGGACAGGCCGGCTATGAGGATGTAGCCAAGGCTTACATTTTATACCGCAAACAGCGGGAAAAAATGCGTACCATGAAGTCCACAATCTTAGACTACAAGGATGTAGTCAACAGTTATGTAAAAGTGGAAGACTGGCGTGTAAAAGAAAACTCAACCGTTACTTATTCCGTAGGCGGTCTTATCTTAAGCAATTCCGGTGCGGTAACAGCCAATTACTGGCTTTCCGAAATCTACGACCAGGAAATTGCGGATGCACACCGCAATGCGGATATTCATATCCATGATTTGTCCATGCTCACAGGCTACTGTGCAGGATGGTCACTGAAACAGCTTATCAAAGAAGGACTCGGCGGCATCACCGGCAAGATTACCTCTGCACCGGCAAAGCATTTATCCGTGCTCTGCAACCAGATGGTAAACTTTTTAGGCATCATGCAGAACGAGTGGGCGGGAGCACAGGCCTTCTCCTCCTTCGATACATATCTGGCGCCTTTTGTCAAGGCGGACAATCTGGCTTATCCGGAAGTAAAGAAGTGCATAGAAGCCTTTATTTACGGTGTCAATACCCCCAGCAGATGGGGCACCCAGGCACCCTTCTCCAATATTACGTTGGACTGGACGGTTCCCGATGACCTGGCAGAGCTTCCGGCTATCGTAGGCGGCAGGGAAATGGATTTCAAATACAAGGACTGCAAGAAGGAAATGGACATGGTCAACAAGGCATTTATTGAGACCATGATTGAAGGCGACTCCAACGGACGCGGCTTCCAGTATCCCATTCCCACCTATTCCATTACGAGGGATTTTGATTGGTCCGACAATGAGAACAACCGTCTTTTGTTTGAAATGACTTCCAAATACGGCACCCCGTATTTTTCCAACTATATCAACTCCGACATGCAGCCTTCCGATGTACGAAGCATGTGCTGCAGACTGCGTCTGGACTTAAGAGAGCTTCGCAAAAAGACCGGCGGTTACTTCGGTTCCGGCGAAAGCACCGGCAGTGTGGGTGTTGTTACCATCAATATGCCCCGTATTGCGTATCTGTCCGCCAATAAGGACGAGTTCTACGCAAGACTGAATCGTATGATGGACATTGCGGCGCGTTCCTTAAAGATTAAGAGAGGCGTAATTACCAAGCTTCTGGAAGAGGGCTTGTATCCTTACACCAGAAGATACTTAGGCACCTTTGACAACCATTTCTCCACCATCGGTCTGATCGGTATGAACGAAGTGGGACTGAATGCCAACTGGCTCCGTGCGGACATGTCCGACAAGAGGACCCAGGAATTTACCAAGGAAGTGCTGAATCATATGAGAAACCGTCTGTCCGATTATCAGGAGCAGTACGGCGACCTTTATAATCTGGAAGCGACACCGGCGGAAAGTACCGCATACCGTCTGGCAAAGCACGACAGAAAGCGCTGGCCGGCAATCAAGACCGCAGGCAAGCCGGGAGATACCCCTTATTACACCAACTCCTCCCATCTGCCCGTGGATTACACCACCGATATTTTCGATGCACTGGATATTCAGGATGATTTGCAGACACTGTATACCTCCGGCACCGTATTCCATGCGTTCTTAGGAGAAAAGCTTCCCGACTGGAAAGCGGCCGCAAATCTGGTAAAAACCATTGCGGACAACTATAAATTACCTTACTATACGCTTTCTCCCACCTACTCCATCTGTAAGGAGCACGGTTATCTGGCAGGAGAAGTGGCAGTATGTCCTCACTGCGGACAGCCTACCGAGGTTTACAGCCGTATTACCGGCTACTACAGACCGGTACAGAACTGGAACGACGGCAAGCTGCAGGAGTACGCAAACCGTAAAGAGTACGATGTGGATCATTCCGTTCTGAAGCGTCCCGTAAAGACCATGGTAAAGCTGACCAACTATGCGGACGAGGTAGAAGTTTCCGTAGAGGAGCCTAAGGATGTGAAGTACCTTTTCACCACCAAGACCTGTCCGAACTGCAAACTTGCCAAGGAATACTTAAAGAATGAAAAGTACGTGGTAATTGATGCGGAAGAAAATATGGAGCTGGTACAGCGTTACGGCATTATGCAGGCGCCGACTCTCGTTGTGGTAAACGGCGACCACTTCAAGAAGTATGTCAATGCCTCCAATATTAAAAAATATGCAGAAGAAGCCGCTATGATGGTATAGGCTTCCTGTATAAAAAAGATAAGAAAAAAAGACTGTTCCCGCGACGGATACCGGAGAAGGGTATCTGCTGCGGGAAATAGTCTTTTTTATTTTTCGTAAATTTATGCTTGCACAATCAGACAAACTAAGATATACTCTTTTTCATAAGCAGATACTTCTTTTTTCTAATTTTCTTTTGCCGGCGCTCACCGGTGTCTAAAAATTCAAGAATTCCTGCTTAGAATCCAATGAACAACAAAATTTATCTAAGGAGGAAAACAGCATGAGCCATATTCATCTGACCAAAGAGGATATGATGGGAAGCCAGCCGTGGAGGGGAGGACTGGATCTGTTCCATATCGTTATGATTGGGATTGGAAAAGACCTGCCCGGACAGGAAGAAAACTATGAACTGCACCGGTTTTTGGGAACTATATTTTCCCAGAAGCTTGCGGTGGAAGAAAAGTTACATATAATGAAAACAGAGTATGATATATCAGAGGAAGAAGATTTTAGAAAGGATGTGAACGAGATGTGCAACTTAGGTGAAGGGATTATGGAAGAGGGCATTGCCATTGGAATGGAAAAAGGCATTGCTATCGGAGAAACGAAAGGACGTATGGAAGCGCATGAAGAGCTTATCCGAAGCATGCACAAAAACGGCTTCACAGCAGAGCAGATTGCGGCGGCTACGGACAAGGCGCTGGATGAGGTGAAAGCTATTTTGTCATAAGGAGCGGATAACAGTACAGATAAATGCAAAAAAGCCACAGAAATACAAACATACACAAAAACGGGAGCCCCGGAAGGCTCCTGTTTTTTATGCTTTTCATTTGTATATAATAGCTTATTCCAATTCAAATGCACCGGTGTAGAGCTGGTAGTAGGTGCCCTTCTTGGCAATCAACTGGTTGTGTGTACCGCGCTCAATGACTCTGCCGTGGTCAAGAACCATAATCACATCGGAATTCATGACAGTGGAAAGTCTGTGCGCAATGACAAAAACGGTACGGCCTTCCATCAGCTTATCCATACCGCGCTGGACGATGGCTTCCGTACGGGTATCAATGGAAGAAGTGGCTTCGTCCAAAATCATAACCGGCGGGTCTGCTACGGCAGCACGGGCAATGGCAAGAAGCTGGCGCTGTCCCTGGGAAAGGTTGGCACCGTTGTTGGAAAGTTCGGTATCGTAACCGCCGGGGAGTCTGGTGATAAAATCATCGGCGCCGGCAAGCTTGGCGGCAGTGATGCATTCTTCGTCCGTGGCGTCTAAGTTTCCGTAGCGGATATTGTCCATAACCGTACCGGTAAAGAGGTTGGTATCCTGTAATACAATGCCTAAAGAGCGGCGAAGGTCCGCTTTCTTGATTTTGTTGATGTTGATGCCGTCGTAACGGATTTTACCGTCTGCAATGTCATAGAATCGGTTGATTAAGTTGGTAATAGTGGTTTTACCGGCACCGGTAGCGCCCACAAAAGCAACCTTCTGACCGGGTTTGGCGTAAACGGAAACATTGTGAAGCACCGTTTTTCCCTCTACATAACCAAAGTCCACATCATTCATCTGCACATCACCCTGCAGGGCGGTATAGGTAAGAGTGCCGTCACCGTGGGGATGCTTCCATGCCCAGCAGCCGGTGTGCTTATCGGTTTCCGTGATGGTGCCGTCCGGGGCAATATTGGCATTTACCAGAGTAACATAGCCGTCGTCCGTTTCCGGTGTTTCATCCATCAGGGCAAAGATACGCTCGGCACCGGCAAGACCCATGACGATGGAGTTAATCTGCTGGGACAACTGGTTGATGTTGCCGGTAAACTGCTTGGTCATGTTTAAGAACGGAATGATAATGCTGATACTGAAGCCCAGTCCCGAAATACTGATGTTGGGAACACCGGACAAAAGGAACAGACCGCCTGCTACGGCAATCAGCACGTAAATGATGTTGCCGATGTTCATAATAATGGGACCTAAAATATTGGCATAGGCGTTTGCCTTGCAGCTGTCGTCGCAAAGCGCTGTATTGATTTCTTCAAAATCGGAAATACATTCTTCCTCGTGGTTAAAGACCTTGATGACCTTCTGCCCGTTCATCATTTCCTGGATAAAGCCCTCTGCCTTACCGATGGACTGCTGCTGTTTGATAAAGTATTTGGCAGAACCGCCGCCGACTTTCTTGGAAATAATCATCATGGCAGCCACACCCACAAGAAGGAGCAGCGTCATCCAGACACTGTAATACAGCATGATGAAAAAGACGCCGATGACAATGGCAATGGAGCGGATTAAAGCAGGCATGGACTGGGAAATGAGCTGACGCAGTGTATCGATATCGTTGGTGTAATAGCTCATGATGTCGCCGTGCTTATTGGTGTCAAAGTATTTAATCGGTAAGTTCTGCATGCCGCCGAACATGGAGATACGCAGCTTGCTTAAGTATCCCTGCGTAATGAAAGCCATCAGTTCGGAGTAAACCGTGACGGCAATAATGGAAATCACATACATGGAAATCAGAATGACCATTAACGGCGTAATTTCCTTTACGGCTGCCGTCCAGTTTTTGTCCGGCTGCCATACTTCGATAATAGCGATAATCTTCTGGATGAAGATATCGGGAATGGCGGCGGCAATCGCGGAAAACAGGATACAGAACACAGTTACGGGTACGAGTACCGGGTAGTAACCGATGAGAGTTTTCATAATACGTTTGAAGGTATGAGGATTGACTTTTTTATTCGGTTTATTCATTTTCGTTTCCTCCCTTCGTCTGCTGCTCGTAAACTTCTCTGTAAATATCGCTGCTCTGAAGCAGGTCTTCATGCGTACCTGCGGCGGAAATGCTGCCGTTGTCCATGACGATAATCAAATCGGCATCTTCCACGGAGGCAATACGCTGGGCAATGATAATTTTTGTGGTATCGGGAATGTAATTTTTGAAACCGGCGCGGATTAAGGCATCTGTTTTAGTATCCACGGCGCTGGTGGAGTCATCCAAAATCAGGATTTTCGGTTTCTTTAAGAGGGCTCTGGCAATACAGAGACGCTGCTTCTGACCGCCCGATACGTTGGAACCGCCCTGCTCAATGTAGGTGTCGTATTTATCGGGGAAGGTCTGGATAAATTCATCTGCCTGGGAAAGACGGCAGGCTTCCATGATTTCCTCGTCCGTCGCCGTTTCATTGCCCCAGCGCAGATTATCCTTGATGGTGCCGGAGAACAGCACATTCTTCTGAAGCACCATGGCAACGGCACTACGGAGTGTGGGAATATCGTAGTCCCGTACATCCACACCGCCCACAAGAACGGCACCCTCCGTTACATCATAAAGTCTCGGGATTAACTGTACCAGAGAGGATTTACTGGAACCGGTACCGCCGATAATACCAACGGTCATACCGGAACGGATGGACAGGTCAATACTAGACAGGGCATATTTTTTCGCCTTGGCGGAGTACTTGAAATTCACATTCTTAAATTCGATGGAACCGTCCTTTACTTCCATAACCGGGTGCTCCGGTTCTTTTAAGGAAGGTTCTTCTTCAAGCACTTCGCAGATTCGCTTGGCGGACTCCGCAGACATGGTAACCATGACGTAAATCATGGAAAGCATCATTAGGGACATCAAAATCTGCATACCATAGGTCAGCATACCGGAAATCTGTCCCACATCCAGGGCGGAACCGCCGCTGGTTATGGCAAGCTTGGAACCCACCAAAAGAACCACCACCATGTTGATATACATGCAGAGATTCATAAGAGGGGTATTCAGAGCCACGATACATTCGGCTTTTGTAAAGTCCTTACGGATGTTGTCCGCCGCCGTATTGAATTTCTGCTTTTCGTATTCTTCCCGGGAGAAGCCCTTTACCACACGCATACCGCGGACATTTTCTTCAATAGACTCGTTTAACCGGTCATATTTCTTAAACACACTGCGGAAGGCAGGCATGGCTTTTTTACCGATGGCAAGAAGACCAAAGGCAAGAATGGGAATTACCACAACAAAGACAAATGCTAATTTGCCACCCATGACAAATGCCATGACCGTGGAGAAAATAAGAAGCAGCGGGCTTCTTATGGCAATACGGATTAACATCATAAACGCCATCTGCACATTGGTAACATCCGTCGTCATACGGGTTACCAGGGAAGATGATGAGAATTTGTCGATGTTCTCAAAAGAATAAGTCTGGATGCGGTGGAACAGGTCGCTTCGCAGGTTCTTGGCAAAGCCGGTGGAGGCTTTTGCACAGGTAAAGCCGGCAAGACCGCCGCAGACCAAAGAGATGGCTGCCATTATAATAAGAAGAAGTCCCACTTCCATAACGCTTTCGATGGAAGCGCCTGCCTTAATCCGGTTGACCAGATTGGCGGTGATAAAGGGGATAATCGTCTCGATGACAGCTTCGCCTACAATGAAAATGAGCGTAAGAATGGTAGGTCTTTTGTATTCTCTTACGCATCCGGCAAGTTGTTTTAACATACTTTTTTCCTCTTTCTATAAATTGTGCTCTAATATTTTACTATAAAGCTTTGCGGAAAAAAAGGCAAGGGAAGAGTTGCTAAGGCGGCTTTTTTATGCTAAACTTTTCACAAGTGAGTAAATTTTTACAACTAAAAATTTATAATAGAAAACGGAAGAAAGGTTCAAATCATGATTAATAAACTGATTGCCAACATCAAAAAAACCAATGCCCCTATTGTAGTGGGCTTAGACCCCATGCTTTCTTACATCCCGGAGCATATTCAGAAAAAAGCGTTTGCCGAATACGGTGAAACACTGGAAGGTGCCTCAGAGGCTATCTGGCAGTATAACAAAGGTATTGTGGATGCCGTAGCGGATTTGATTCCCGCCGTAAAACCGCAGATTGCCATGTATGAGCAGTTCGGACTTCCGGGACTGAACGCTTTTGTGAAAACCGTAAATTACTGCAAGGAAAAAGGTCTTGTGGTTATCGGGGATATTAAAAGAGGCGACATCGGCTCCACTTCCGAAGCATATGCGGCAGGTCATCTCGGCAAAGTAGCTGTGGGAAGCAAGGCATATTATCCGTTCGGCGAGGACTTTGCTACGGTCAATCCCTATCTTGGTTCCGACGGCGTGAAGCCCTTTATTAAGGTATGTAAGGAAGAGAAAAAAGGCATCTTTGTCCTGGTAAAGACTTCCAATCCCAGCAGCGGCGAATTCCAGGACCGCGAAGTGGATGGCAGACCGCTTTATGAAATTGTAGGAGAAAAGACGGCAGAGTGGGGCGCCGAGTGCATGGGCGATTCCTACAGTTATGTAGGCGCCGTAGTAGGTGCCACTTATCCGAAGCAGGGCGAAATTTTAAGAAAGATTATGCCGAAGACCTTTATTTTAGTGCCCGGTTACGGTGCACAGGGCGGCAAGGGCAAGGACCTGGTTCACTTCTTCAATGAGGACGGACTGGGCGCCATCATCAATTCCTCCCGCGGCATCATCGCAGCCTACAAGCAGGAAAAATACGCATCCTTCGGGGCGGAAGCTTATGCCGATGCCTCCCGTGCAGCCGTGCTTGACATGAAAGAGGATATCGAGCAGGCATTGGAAAGCAGATAGAAAAGAAAATAGGAATTAAAAAACAGGAGAA
>ERZ1035006.695-NODE-695-length-25725-cov-68.877717_pt1 | contig 25725 bp, 14 predicted proteins | sample MGYA00520694_ERZ1035006 | MGnify/ENA primary metagenome ERZ1035006 (study PRJEB33766, sample SAMN09781746) | gut metagenome | biome: gut microbiome | host: Homo sapiens | place: Madagascar | study: EMG produced TPA metagenomics assembly of the PRJNA485056 data... | reverse complement strand
TCATGCTTCTTATCACGTTCTTCATGCTGTGTACATCTTTGAGCAAACCTCAGACAATGGAGCTGACTATGCCAAGTAATGATGACAACCAACCAGAGGACAAGAAGAACGAGGCGAAAGCTTCTGAGACTGTTACCCTCTATGTAACAGCTGACAACAAGATTTACTACGGTGCTGGTATCCCTCAATACAATGATCCTACATGGATCAAGGAAACCACATGGGGCACCAATGGTATCCGCAAGGTCTTGAGAGAGCATGCTACAGAGAACGGTACACGTCCAGTAGAGAGAATCTCACTCGCTGTTAAGGAGTTAAACATGGAGCGTTCTAAGAATCCAAAACAATATCCTGACAGCATCTATCAGAAGAAATTGAGTGACTTGAAGGCAGGTAACTTAAAGGATGGTAAGATCCCAACCCTGACTATCGTCATCAAGCCTACTGATAATGCTTCGTACAAGAATATGGTTGACGCACTCGATGAAATGCAGATTTTGAACATTGGTACGTATGTCATCGACAAGATTAACGCAGATGATGAGAAACTTCTCAACTCTAAGGGCGTTAAGATGTAAGATGAAATACTAACAATTTAAAACAAGAACAAAAATGGCAAAAATAGATCTTTACGATCCTAAATGGGTCGAAATGGTTTTCGCCGGAAAGAATAAGGAGTATGGTGCATACCAGCTCCGTAAGGGTACTTCTGGCCGAAACATAAAGTCTCTGCTCATCTTGGTCATTGCTGCAGCTCTCGTAGGCGGATTCTTGGCTTGGAAGGTTATCGAACAGAAACAAGCTGAAGAACAGCAGGCTTATATGGAAGCTATGAAGCTCGCAGAGCTCCAGGAGCAGGCTAAGAAAGAGAAGAAGAAACCTGAGCCAGTGAAGCCAAAGATTGAACCTAAAAAGGAGATACCTGTGGCTCGCGAGACTCAGAAGTTTACTGCACCTGTCATTAAGAAGGATGAACTCGTAAAAGAGGAAAACCAAGTTAAGCAGATGGATAAACTGGACGACAAGGTTGCTGTCGGTACCGAAAACAAAGAAGGTGTTAAGGACCGTACAGTGGAAGCTGTGAGAAACGATATCGCTGTCGCTGCTCCACCTCCACCACCAGCACCAAAGCCTGAGGTTGCAAGCAAGGTCTTCGACGTCGTAGAGGAGATGCCTTCATTCCCTGGTGGACAAGGCGCCTTGATGTCTTACCTCGCAAGCAATATCAAGTATCCTGTCGTAGCACAGGAGAATGGTGTTCAGGGTCGTGTTATCGTATCATTCGTCGTAGAGCGTGATGGCTCTATCTCTGATGTTAAGGTAGCTCGCTCTGTAGACCCTTCACTTGACCGTGAGGCACAGCGTGTCGTTAAGAGCATGCCTAGGTGGAAACCAGGTAAGCAAAACGGTTCTGCTGTACGTGTTAAGTATACTGTACCAGTTGTATTTAGATTGCAGTAATAGAATGAAAAGAACATCTTATATATTATTTATAGGATTAACAGTACTATCAATGGCTTTCTTCTCGTCTTGTGGCGAGAAGAAAGCCAAAGATGGTAGAACTGATACTCCTACTTCAGGCACCATACAATTCGTGGCTGATGAGAGTCTTAGTCCTATCATTGACGAAGAAAGAAGTCAGTTTGAGTATGAGTATCCTAAAGCTAAGCTCAAACCAAAGTATACTGACGAAGTCACTGGACTTCAGATGATCAAGGATTTCAAGACCACCCTATTGTTTACTACCCGCAACTTGAAGGATAGCGAAATAGCTTACTTGAAATCAAAAAGCAATGTGATTCCTTCTGTTTTCCCTATCGGATACGATGGACTGGCATTCATTGTCAACAAGAACAATCCTGATACTTGCATCACAGTGAATGACATCAAGCGCATCTTGACAGGCAAAGCTACCAAATGGAGCGACATTGTACCAGGTTCTAAACGAGGTGATATCGAGGTTATCTTCGACAATACTCGTTCAGCAACTACCAACTACGTTGTAGACTCTGTTCTACATGGAGCCAAGATGGGTGCTCAAATCATGGCAGCCAAGACCAGTAAACAAGTCGTTGACTACGTCGATAAGAATCCAGGCTCAATCGGTGTTATCGGATCCAATTGGTTGAATGACCGCAGAGACTCCACCAACACAACTTTCAAGAAGAATATTCACGTAATGTCGGTTTCTATCAAGGACAAAGCTACTCCTATGAATAGCTGGAAACCTTATCAAGCATACTTGCTTGATGGTAGATATCCGTTCGTTAGAACATTATATGCTATCGTAGTAGACCCACACAAGGCATTGCCTTGGAGCTTCGCCAACTATATCTCCGGTCCTAAGGGACAGCTGATATTGTTTAAGGCTGGACTACTTCCATACAGAGGTGACATCACAATCAAAACGGTTGACGTGAAACGCTAACAAGTTGAAATAAAACTAAAGCGACGTAAAAAAGTAAACAATAGGTTTAAACCTACGTAGCAAAGTAACGTCAAAGATTCAAATTGAATTTAAAACGTAAATAAAAGTAGAATTATGAAAGCAGTTAAATATTTAGTAGCAGGTTTGCTCGTCATGGGTTTGGCAGCTCCTGCAATGGCTCAGGAAGTGAACTACAAGGATGCACTCAAGCCAATAGAGACAACATTGAAGGCTGGCGTTTCTGACGCAAAGGCTTTCGACAAGGAGTTGAAAGAGTATCAGAAGGTATTCAAGAAGGATCCTAAGGCTCTCGTAGCTCTCGGTAATGCACTCGTCATCGCCAAGAAGTATGACAAGGGTAACGCTGTAGCTGATGCTGTCATCGCTAAGTTTAAGAACTATGGTGATGCATACATCTTGAAAGGCGATATCTATGCTATGCAGGACAATGGTGGTGAAGCTGCCACATGGTATGGTCAGTGTATGACTATGGACCCAAAGAATCCTCAGGGCTATATCAGCTATGCTCGTGTATACCAGAAGATAGACCCAAATGGTAGCGCAGAGGCTCTCCAGAAGTTGAAGGAAATCAATCCTGACTATCCTGTAGAGGCAGAGAATGGTCACACATTCTACTCGAATGGTAACTATGAGAAGGCATACGAGAACTTCTCTAAGGCTAACCACGCAACTATGGAAGAGTACATCTTCTACGAGTACTGCTTCACAACATACGTTTTGAACAAGAAAGAAGAGTCTCTCAGCCTTTGCCAGGAGGGTATGAAGAAGTATCCAAAGGACACAGCATTCTTGATTCTCGGTATGCGCGCAGCTGTTGACACCCAGAAATATGACGAAGCTCTTCAGTATGCTAACACAATCATGAGTGACAACAACATCAAGAAGAACTCTTCTATCTACTCATACTATGGATTGGCTCTCAAGGGCAACAAGCAGTACAATGAGGCAATCGCTCAGTATCAGAAGGCTCTTGAGATGAAGGCTGATGATCCTAAGCCATTGCAGTACATTTCTGAAGCATACAAGGAGATGGGCGACGAGGACAAGGCTTTGGAGTACAACCAGCAGTATATGGACAAGAATCCTAATGCAGCTCCTACAGACTTCATGAAGCTTGCTGAAATCTACATCAATAAGGCAAAGAAGGATACAGCCAAGAAGACTGAGAATATCCAGAAGGCTATCGATGTATATGCTAAGTTGGCAGAGAAATATCCTACTCTGAAGTCATTCGCTAAGTTGCAGGAGGGTAACACCGCATTCCAGAATGAGATGGACGACCCAGCTATTGAGGCTTACAAAGAGGTTATCGCAGAATTGGAGAACAAGCAGTGTGACGAGGATGAGAACAGCTACTTGAAGCAGGCTTACCAGTATATGGGCTTCATCTACACATACGATAAGCAGGACTTCGAGACTGCAAAGCCATACTTCGATAAGTTGCTGAAGTTGGATCCTAACAACAAGATTGCAAAGGATGCATTCGAGAAGGCAGGTATCCAGCCAGGTGCATAATGAAATAAATGCAAAACAATATAAGATGGGATGCTCAAAGATTTTGAGCATCCCATTTTTTATTTGCCAACAGTTTATTAAATACACATATAATTAAATATTGTCAAAAAGAAATCCAACAATAAGTAGAAAAGAAAAGAGCGACTCCGAAAGGAATCGCTCTCCATGTTTTATGTAACTAAAAGTATCTATCCATATTTAATTATGGAAGACTGATTGCCTCATTAGGGCAAACATCTGCACAAGTACCACACTCTGTGCAAACATCTGGGTTGATTGAATACTTCTCGCCCTCAGAGATTGCACCTGATGGACACTCATCAATACATGTACCGCAAGCGATACAATCGTCACCAATTACGTAAGCCATAATAATAATGTTTTATAATGTTAATAATATTTTTGTATAATTTCTTGTTTTGTTTCTGTATAATATGTATAGGACTGATTACCTACTTTTGATGGTGCAAAGATAATAATTAATTTTCAATATACCTACAATTAGGTATATGTTTTTTTCTTTTTTAATTCTATTTGTACACAATCGAAATAACTATTTAAACAATATCTAGACACTTATTCCGTTTATTAGATATGAAATCAAAGATAATAGCAATCATAGCATACATAGCCATTACCATGCAAGCAATGGCTCAGGAAAGGACTGTAGAAAACCGTCCTTATACCGACTTGCGCCCATTCCACTTTGGAGTATTGGTGGGTACTCACCTACAAGACATAGAATTTCAAAATGCGGGACCTACATCATACATTGATGCAGACGGCATAGAACAAGCAAGCAATGTAACCATAGACCAAGACCGATGGGACGCAGGCTTTACAGTAGGCGTATTGGGCGAATTCCGACTCAACCAGAGCTTTCAGTTCCGTATAGCTCCAGCCATGTACTTTGGCACTCGCCATCTCTCATTCTATAATATGCTGGAGAAAGATGGTGCAGGCAATCCCATCGAGCAAAAGCAAGAGATGAAGACCGCCTATATCTCATCTGCTTTTGACATCATATTTGGTGCACAGCGCTTCAACAACCATCGCCCATACGTGATGGCAGGCATTAATCCGATGATGAACTTGAGCAGCAGCAATGACGACTATATCAAACTCAAGAAGACCGAAGTGTTCTTGGAATTGGGAGTAGGATGTGATTTTTATCTGCCTTTCTTCAAACTCCGCCCTGAGTTGAAATTTATGTATGGTCTCACGGACTCTTACGACAAAAAGCACATCAATAGCATAAAAGACAAAAGTGCGCTACCATATACTCTAGCTGCCAATTCAGCTCACAGTAAAATGATAGCGCTAACTTTCTATTTTGAATAAATCTCTTCCCAAGTGAATACACAGCCATTCTTCATGCCAGCATCAGCCCCTTGGAAATCGGCAGAATAAGGACTGCCATCCAGTGCATGCTTGCCCACATAACGTTGTGTCTTCATTGAGAGAAGCATGCAGCGGTTATAAAGCATATCCTGCCATACGAACTCCTCAGCTTGGGTGGCATCAGTCGTCAGGCGAACATCTCCAGAAAGACCGGCACCTGCGATATAAACATATCTACCATCAGCACACTTCAAGGCAACCTTACCCTGTCCTCTATCCTCTACGAAGAACTGCACCTGCTGAGACATATCCTTCTTGTTCCAAGAATCATGCATCAATCCATGCTTGGTTGCATTCATCAGATTGCCATCGGCAAGATTGAAGAATCTTACAATCTTTCCGATAGGCAAGTTGGCTGTTCTATCAGCCATTGGCTCCTCTACCATAAAGTCATCGAAGTCTGCCACACCACCATTCTGCTCATTCTTATTGAAGGCATAAAGAGCCACGCGCACGCCTTGGAATGTCTTCAATTGATATGGAGACAAGATTTGCTCACCTATATTCTCCCAGTTCTTACCATCCAAAGAGTAAGCATATTGCAGTTGGCTCTTGTCATAATCGCCCCAAAGTCGAAGCCAAACCACCTTCTTATCCAAAGATTTAATTACCTCCTTGTTGGTATTCTGATCGTAGCATCTCAAGGCCAATCCCTTATCTGTCTTCACTACGCCCAAAGAAGCGTATGGCATATTGATGGCACCAAGACCAGCCTCATCACCAATTTTCAAACGAGAAGCATCGAGCTTTACCGAGGTGTAAGACACAGGCCCCATAGCACGCTGGGTAAGCGAGTTCTTCGCCCAAAGCAACTGTTTGGCTGGCATAGCATGCAGACGAAGCCATCCCTTGCGTTCCTTATTGAGCGACCACATCTTATCGTTTGGATTATGACTCCACTGCCATACCGGTTTAAAGGTTTTACCTGAGAAATCATCACAACGATCGTATGTTGCTATCGGAGTTTTCACTGCATCATTTGGCTTAAACCAAGTACGAGGAGATCGTCCGAGGTTTTTCTCCAGTCCGAAATAAGGCCAGCCATCCACCCAAGTAATAGGCGAAAGACAAACGGTACGCCCCACAGCATTGAAGTCTTGCATAGAGACACCCCACCATTTACCATCAGGAGCCTCAACAATTCCACCTTGATGAATTGTGGCACAAGACAAACGTGTATCCTTAGCAGGGTTGTTTTTAAAGACAAAGCCATCCTCTGGCACTGGTCGCCCAAGCCCTACGTTACCAACAGTCCAAGCAGCCGAATAACCAAACGATTCTCGCTCGCTGATCACGCAAGTCTCGTAAGGTCCCCAGATACTCTTGCTTCTAGCGCATTGCATACGTCCCATAGGCGAATAATCAGCAGAGAGGATATAATACATACCATTGATCTTATAGATATGGTGTCCCTCGCCCATCGCATTGCCCTCCGGGATAACCACCTTGCTAGAGCCTTCCACTGGTCCACTCAGGTCTGGTTTCAACTCCGTAACCGTCACATTGCCGTATTTGTGGATGGCATATATCTTACCATCATCATCGAATAGCACGGAAAGGTCGTAGATATCGCCCTTGATCTGATGATGCTTCCAAGGTCCCTTGGCGCTATCAGAGATAAAGACTTGCAAGCCATGACCATTGATATTGGAGAAGATATAGAACTTGCCGTTATGATAACGGATGGCTGGAGCCCAAATACCCTGTCCGTATGCCTCCTTACCATTGCGGAGATTGAAATCATCAGAATCATCGAAACGGTCGAAGCAATAAGAGGAGAATTCCCAGTTGACCAAATCCTTGGAATGCAAGACTACCAAACCAGGCACACTATGCATCGTGGTACCCGCCAAGTAGTAGTCCTCCCCCACTCTGATGATGTCTGGATCAGAGAACTCATCATAGAAAAGCGGATTGGTGTAGGTGCCGTTTCCATTGTCAGCCGACCAAGTCTGTTTCTGTTGAGCAGAAACAGACAAAGAGCTAGCACATAAGGCTAGGCTAAAAGTTGCTACTAATAGTTTGTTCATTCTTTTATGAAGTTATTGATTATACAAAAGTTGCCACAAAAATACAAAAGATAACCGACCTGGAAGTGCATTATTTGCATTTTTATGGCAACAATCTGAAATTTTTACTTAATATTGTACGTTTTTCCAACTTCAGTATCCAAATCATACTCGAAAACAGAAGGAATCTTAGCATCCACTCCTGCATCAACACGCTGCTGTTCCATCGGTTGTTTGATGACTGCCGATTGCAACAAGGCATTCGTGCATGCCCCCTCAGCCTTTCTCAAGCCCTTGCCTGATAATGGAACATAGGAACGAATGCGAATGGTTCCACCGATGGTAGAGCGAATCTTGGCTGATACCAGCTGTTTGTTCTGCCACTTCATATCTACCACAAAGCCACCACGGGCACAGAGTCCCTTTACCTCGCCATCAGCCCAGGCTTCAGGCAAGGCTGGTAAGAGATGTACGGCTCCATCATGGCTCTGAATGAGCATCTCGGCAATACCTGCGGTCACACCAAAGTTGCCATCTATCTGGAAAGGAGGGTGCGCATCGAAGAGATTTGGGTAGGTACGACCATCTGGACGACTTGCCTCCCACTCATTATCCGAAACGGGCAGCAACTTGAGCATATTGCTAATAATCTTGAAGGCATGATTGCCATCCAGCATACGAGCCCAGAAGTTGGTCTTCCATCCCAAGCTCCACCCCGTAGCCATATCGCCACGCTGCTTCAAGGTATTAGCCGCAGCACGGAATAATTCAGGATGAGAGAAGGGAGAAATCTGGTTGGATGGATACAAGCCATAGAGATGGGAGATGTGGCGATGCTCATTCTTGGGGTCATCGGCATCTATCAACCATTCTTGCAGTTGTCCATACTTACCTATCTGCATCGGTGGAATCTGAGAGAGCAGAGTCTTCATCTGTCCACGCTCAGTCTCATCCACTCCTAACACTTCTGAAGCATGGATAGCATTGCTGAGCGCATCGAAGGCTATCTGATTGTCCATCGTGCAACCAGCAGTTACCGCCGTTTTCTTTCCCTTAGGTCCTTGTTCTGGGCTCACCGAAGGTACTGTAACCTTCCATGGCGTACCAGGCAATGGCTGCATATAGTCGAGATAGAATTCAGCTGCTCCCTTGAGCACAGGATACCACTGGCGCAAGAAATCCTTGTCGCCCGTATAGAGATAATGTTGCCACAGATGGGTGGACAACCAAGCACCGCCATTCGGAAACATGCCCCACTGTGCTCCATCCACAGGACCCGCAATGCGCCAAATATCCGTATTGTGATGAGCCATCCAACCACGGCAACCATACATTTCCCTGGCAGTCTTAGCACCTGTCTCACTCAAATCCTTGATCAGCGAATACAATGGCTGGGCATTATTGCTCAGATGAGTTACCTCAGCTGGCCAATAGTTCATCTCCGTATTGATATTGATGGTATACTTGCCATCCCAAGGAGCATTTTTGTTGTCATTCCATACGCCTTGCAAGTTGGCAGCCTGGCCACCAGGCTGAGAGGAAGAAATAAGCAGATAGCGACCATAATTGAACATCAAAGCTACCATCGCCATATCCTTGCTGCCATTAAACAGGTCCAGTCTCTGATCGGTTGGCAATTGCGAATTGACATCCGTAGGCAAACTCAACTTCACTGTATCAAACTGTTTTTGGTAAGCCTCCACATGGCGCTTCTCCAACTGCGCATACGACAAGTCACGCACCTTATTCATATACTCCGCATTACTCTGAGCCGCATTGCCCGAAACATCATGGTAATTGACAAAATTAGTGGCAGCACTCACAATGATGGTTGCCTCCGTGGCATCCTGCAATGCAACGCTTGCCTTGCCCCCCAGAGCCTGCGAACCATTCAGCACACTCACCTTACCATCAACAGAAACAATTTCTGCCACGCACTCAGCCGTCAAGGCAGATGGGATGCCTTCTTGATCTTGCCCTTTTACTGTGAGAAGAATGTGATTTCCATGCGCTTGAGCTTGATAATCAAAAGGCGCATCCAGATTCATGGCAAATGCCAAAGCCCCCTTCTTACTACTCTTGATGTGGCAAACGATGACTCCATCGGCAAGCGAGGCAAAGGTGGTACGAGTATACTCCACGCCGTTCTGCACAAAGCGAGTAGTCGCTACAGCCTTCTGCAAGTCCAAGTCTCTGACATATTTCTCTACTGGATTAGAAGAAACACTCATCTTGATATGCAAGTTAGCCATCGGCAAGAAACGCATACCATGAGGTCCTGGGATAAAGTCTTGGTTGATGAGAGCAGCGGCCTCCTCCTCTCTGCCATTAAAGATGAGTTCTCTCACCTTAGGCAGGGAAGCTAGCGACTTAGTGCTGTTATTCTGATAAGGTCCACCACTCCAGAAGGTTTCCTCGTTCAACTGGATGTTTTCATCCAGCGTACCTCCATACACCATTCCTCCCAAATGGGAGTTTCCAATAGGCAATGCCTCCAGCCAGTGCTTGGCTGGGGCTTGATACCAGAGTCGACAGCTATTGTCTTGCACTGCTTTCTTTGCCATCATCTGCATCGGCAATGCAAGAGACAACGCCATCGCCCCCAGCATGATAGTTCTAGGATTTATCATTTCATATAAAGATTATTTCTTTTTATATTCAAAGCTATCCACGTCTACATAGCCACCTGCATTCTTGGTAGCATAGTTATAGATGGCAAAGCGAGTGCCCATAAACAAACGGCGATAATCAAAGTTCATCTTAAAGTCGCTTACTGCCTTCGTCCATGTCTTTCCATCCAAACTATAAGAGAAGGTGGCAAGATCTTTATGGTCACGGAAGTCGCAACTGATCTTCAGATAAACTGTCTTCTGCTTCAACAGTTGGCGATATACCTCCTGATGCTTCACATCTGTCACCAGATGCTCTTTATCCGTCATGGCGACATCATCCTTGCTACCTATCACAAAGGTCTTATTGCCTTCCTTGACAACAGAAAGCAAAGCTGCATCGCCTTGGAAAGCAGCAAATCCTGCCACATCACCTTCCTTCATCTTGCTCACATCCATTTTTACCACCGCCTCACAGGTAGGACCTTCCATGCGGTTGGTCAATGTATTCGGAGCCATAAAGAGATTCTGTGCGATGCGAGATGTCTTCAAGCGGAGATAGCCCTTGCGCTCGCTGAGCGACCAAGCCTCATCCACAGGATTATGGTTCCACTGCCATTGCAAGTCGAGCTTGCCCTTGGCAAAATCATCACTATGCACGATGGTCTTGTCGTTGTATCCCAATACAGGCTTGCCCATCTGGAGAGGCACATTGCCCTTCTCATCACCCAAGATAGGCCAACCATCCTTCCAAGTACAAGGCTCCAAAGTAGGCACTCTGCCCACACCGCCACGGTCTTGGAAGATAAAGCCATACCATTTGCCGTCAGGCGCATCCACGATAGTGCCCTGACCTACTCCACCGAAGCCAGCAAACTCGGTCTCCAGAATGACCTTCTTCTCGTATGGTCCATAGATGTTGTCAGCACGATAGCATACCTCACGACGAGGATGTCCCTTGATAAATCCCGAAATCATCAGGAGATAATACTTGCCATCGTGCTTGATCATGCGAGAGCCCTCCAAGAGCCCTGTCTCCTCAGCATCACGCTCAAAGAGCTTGCGCTCACTACCAGGCACCACATCAGTAAGGTCAGCATTCAGCTGCACGATGTCGCCTGTTCCAAACACTACGTATGCCTTGTCATCATCATCGAAGAAGAGAGAGGCATCATGGAAATGGCGCAGACGGCTGTGGATGGTCCACTTGCCCTCGGCACTATCCGCTGTACAGATATAGGTATCACCGCCAGGATTGTCATTGGGAGCAAAGAGAGCATAAAACTTTCCTCTGTGATATTTCAGCGAGGTAGCCCATTGTCCTCTGCCATACACAGTTCCCTCCTTCATATCATATTTAGGCGAATCGGTCAATTTAGGGAAGATATAGTTCACCGTCTCCCAGTTCACCAAGTCCTTGGATCGCATGATAGGGGCACCTGGCATCAGATGCATCGTAGTGCTCACCATATAGAAGTTGTCGCCCACACGAATCACGTCTGGATCTGGCACATCTGCCCACAACACAGGGTTCTGGAAGTTCTTCTCAAACTTCCACCAGTCTAAGTTGAAGAGTTTGCTTCCCTTCAATCCCTTGAACACGAAGTAGACATCGTGCTTGCCTGTCACCTTCTTGAGCATCTGTGCCGAGAATGTCTTCCACTTTTCCCAGCCACCGGTCTTGGTTACGTCAATCTTTGCCACCAGTTCACCATCCTCCTTGTCGAGATGCACTTCCAGCGAGCCGCCCAATGAAGAGCAAGCAGCAGAGATGGCAAGCTGGTCTGGTGCCTCGTTGCCGAAGTCCACCTCGCGTACCTTCATATAATCACCGGTATGAATCTCCGAGATATAAACACCTGTTTCATCCGTCTGTTCCGACTTCACACCCTTGGAGTAAGCGATGGTCTCAGCCTCATTGCGCTTGTAAGGATTGAGTGTACTGATAGGAGATACTCCCTCCTGTGTATGATGGATGATTGGGAATGTGCCATCAGCATTATACTTGAATTCCTCTACGGCAACGCTGCGTCCGAATCCACCACCCAGTTTGCCTGTATGATAGAAGAAATAAGACTTTCCCTTGAAGTCAACCACACCACAGTGGTTCGTGAAGGAACCCGTTTTCTCCAATGGCATGATTTCTCCCTTATATTTCCATGGTCCGAGCGGTTTCTTGCTCATCGAGTAAGCGATATGCTCAGGCACACCACCTGCCGCATAGAGCATATAATAGTTTTTGCCACGCTTCATAAACCATGGACCCTCTGTATAGTTGTCCTTATATTTCACGGTAGAGTCACGGTTCTCCACATCAGGAGCGCCAAATCCATCCACGGTCATGTGGATTCTGCCCACCTGTCGCTTATCATCAATAGCCTCCTTCGGGTCCACTCCACCTTTTAGACTAATCATGTCGTCATTCAACTTGGCATAATAAAGATGTGGATTGCCCCAGTAGAGGTAAGCCTGTCCATCATCATCTATCCACACAGTTGGGTCGATATTGTCCCAGCTGCCATTATCAAAGAGCGGTTTGCCGAGCGCATCCTTGAATGGTCCCGTAGGCGAATCGCTCACAGCCACGCCGATGGCGATGCCCCCCGACAACTTGGAGTGGGCACAGATATACCAATAATATTTACCATTGCGCTTGATGGTTTGCGCTGCCCAGGCACGGTCATCCGCCCAAGAGAAGGATGAGAGATCCAGGGGAGAACCATGGTCGGTCCAGTTCACCATATCGGTAGTGGAATACACGCGCCATTCATTCATCCAGAAGAAGTCGGCTCCATCCTCGTCATGCCCCGTATAGACATAGAGGGTATCCCCATCCACCAGTGGAGCCGGGTCACTGGTCAACTGGGTTTGGATGATAGGATTCTGCGCATTCACCGCAGTGCTCATACTCATGCACAATGCCGAAGCAATCAAAAACTTATTGTTCATCGTTTATTCAAAATTATTAGTTTCTATTTTTTGAGTGCAAAGGTAACGAAAAATTTAGGCTTTTACTTTGTCCCATGTTTCAAATACTTTACCAAATCAACCTTTACGTAAGAAAAACGGTACATCTCTTTACGAAATGCACCGTTTTTACATTTTTACCTACAAGTTTTGCCCGAAATAGCTGTATCTGTTGTTGTCAGGATTGACAACCACTTGTTCCAAGACGATCTCTGGGTCTATCATCACGATACGAAGCGTGTGCTTGCCTGCTTTGACAGCGGATGATGAAGTGGCAGCTAGCCAGCGCTGGTTGTCAAACACCTCGTCTCTTCTTAGCTGTCGCTTTCCTTTCCACCAACCATTCAAGGCTAGCTTAGGCTGCTGGGGCAATGGCTTCAAGACCTTTGACACGGCTAGGTTCTGAGGAGTGTACTCCGCAAAGGTATCTACAAATCCCGCACGAGCATCCACTATTTGCAATGGTTGGTTATCTATCTGCACGCCGATGCGAAGACCTCTCGCAGGATATACATCCTGGGTAGGAAGCATACCTAGGGCGATGGTAAGCTGCTGTATGTCGGAAGAGAGTTCAAAGTCGTATTCCAGCGATGCCCCCTTGCCATCCGGCTCACTTGCAGCCATCACATGGTCGATGCCCATGCATCCCTTACCTCTGCCCAAGTCTGGCAGGAATATCCACTTGGCATTCTTGCCTTCCTTGATTCGGCTGTACTGATAGGCTGGAATGCCAATCTCCGTGGTGGAAACAGGTACATTCAACGGATGCTCTATCTTCATGCCCAAGGTCATCGGGTTGCGATTCTTGTCTGGGATAGACCATTGGGTATAGCCGATGTGATTGTCCATCATCATGCCTTTCCACTTGCCACCAGCCAACACATTATTATAATAGTCGCTCAACTGCTGGTCTTTCTTCATCAAGACCTCCACACCGAGGCTGTCGCCCATGGTGGCATGGTTGTATATCTCTGCCACACCAGCACTAGCCACCACTGGATAATAAACCAACTGGTAGAAAGCATCCTGCTTCTCCTTAGGCATTTGCTTGCGCAACAGCTCAGCTCTTTCCACCAACGACTGCCAACGCTGTGACATCACCAGCATCTCATGCTCATTAAACAAGCCTGGCACCTGAGCCTCAGGCTTTCTCAGGAGATTATACTTGCTGTATTTGGCTATCAAGTCGGCTGTCTCCTTGGCATATTCCTCGCCGAAGATGCTTGCCGAGAAACGTTCCAGCCAAGGCTGTTCGTCACCAGGTTTCACGGCATCTGGATTCCATGCATAATCCATGATGAAGTCGATAGGCACCTCCTTTGGCTTCAAGTCGCCCACGTTGATAATCCAGATGCGGTCGATGCCACTGGAGTATGCCTCATGCAGCTGCTCACGGAGTTTCGGAATGGTCGTAGTGTTCACCCAGCGGTCGTTCCAAGGACCACCATTCATGTCGATGTGATAATACAAGCCCAGTCCACCCTTGCGCTTGCGCTCTTCAGCAGTACCCTTGCGGCGAATATAGCCCCAGTTGTTGTCGCAGAAGAGCAGGGTTACGTCATCAGGCACGGTAAATCCCGCATCATAGTATCGCTGCACCTCGGTAAAGATAGCCCATAGCTGAGGCACGGAACTTGCCGGTTTGCCATAGCAATCCTTGATAATGCGACGCTGTGCCTCTATCACTTTTCCTAATGTCTTGATGTTGTCCTCGTCCTTGCCGCAGCCCATCGCCACATCGCCATCACCTCGCATACCGATGGTGATGATGTTCTCATACTTGCTGTTGCGCTTCAAGCCATCCGTGAAGAACTTCTCGATGCGTTCAGGGTTCTGTGCATAATCCCATGGACCCACCTCAGCCTTGCGATGCACATACTCTTTATGTGCCCTCATCATCGGCTCATGGTGGGAGGTACCCATCACGATGCCCATGTCATCCGCCAACTGTGGCGACTTGGGGTCATCCTCGTTAAAGCGTGAGTTCCACATCGCTGGCCAGAAATAATTGGCTTTCAGACGGAGCAACAGTTCGAAGATATGGCTATATGCCTTGGAGTTGATGCCGCCAAACTGGTTGCCGCACCATCCGCCAAAGGATGGCCACTCGTCATTGATAAAGATGCCACGGTATTTCACCTTGGGTTCTCCATCCGTATAAGTACCAGGCAAGACATAGAGCTGGTCATGATGAACGATAGGCGCATCCGCCATCCAATACCAAGGCGACACGCCTATCTGGCGAGACAACTCATAGATACCATAGATGGTGCCACGCTTGTCGGAACCAAGAATCACCAGTTGTCCCTTGTCAGTGAAAATGAGATATTGTTCCCACTTGCCCTTCAACAGCTTGGATTGCTTGGGATAATTCTTGGCGATTTCGCTCTTGCCCACCGTAGCTACCACGACGGGAGCATACTCACTGCCCGTCACGCTACGCAAGTCATGGCGCAAGTTAGTAACAGCCATCTTCACACCCTTCCAGTCGGAAGGACTATAGCGGATGGTATCCTTCGTGCCCGTCAAGAGCAGGGCATTTCCTGCCGAAGCCTTATCAAACTTCACAAACTGTTCTGCGGCATCCACAGCTGAGATTATCCCCAGCAGCATCCATGCCAATAAGACATATTTCTTCATAAAATCTAAAAATAATAAAGTTTTTGTTGTCACTATTGTCGCCATTGCCACTAAAGCCTTAACCAGGTGATAATCAGAACTAAAAATAGCGGCAATAAACCATATTTTATTGCCGCTAAATTGCCGCTATTGCCGCTAAAACTACGACTTTAGCTTATTTCTGAATCATCTTTTTACCATTTCTTACCACTACGCCCTTATAAGACTTGCTTACTCGCTTGCCTGCAACATCATAGGTTGCCTGAGCTGAAGAAGACTGGGCGTTCTGAATGCCATTGATACCAGTTGTGCCACCGAAATCGATGTCAATAGAACGAGAAGCTGCAGTAGGAAGAGCCGCAGTTGGAACAGAGATGTATGCTCTGAAGGCATCAATGCTAGCCTTATCGCTAGCACGTACAAACTTGCCATCTTTTGCACTGAATCCATAAACCTCCTTGCCTTCTGTCTTGACAGACTCCTTTGCCTGAAGCGTACCTACGAAAGAATAGCTTCCAGATACAGATGTCTTAGCCTCAGCAGGAACATCAGTGATGTCCTTGGTTACAGCAATATTCTCCAAGAGCTTACCATTAGCAGATGGTATCAAGAGGTATGGCGTGTAAGCCTCGATTGCTTCCACTGGGGTAAAGGTTGCCTTAGATCTACTTACTGCAGACAAGGTATAAGCCTTACCTACAGTAGCCAGTTCCTCAGCCTTCAAAGCAAAAGGCAAGCAAACGGTGCATGGCTGATTCATGGTGAAATTACGGTCGTAAGAGACTTTAGAGCCTGTGGATGCTGCGATAGCGAAAGGAGACTCTGTGTTGATAGCCTGATACTCACCGATGAAGTCGATGGAGGTGATTTCCTGCTCAACATTCTGCCCCCATCCACCACTCTTCAGTGATGTACACTTAGAGACGCTGCAAGAAACCAAAGTCTCATCGCCAGTCATTGTTATAGTGGCATGACTGTTGTCCGCACTCATCACACGGAATGTCTTGTTCTTGGCATCATCAAAATTGTTTACCTTTACAAGGAGAGCACTATAACCATTCAGATTGAAATAGCCCTCACCCTCACTGTTATTAGAGCCATATCCCCATAAAACAGACACTCCTGTCTTACCGATATTATTCTCCACGGCTAAAGTTCTAGGCTCAGTACCCTTGTACCACTTGAATGGGGTGTTAATATCAGAGCTTGCATCCACCGTGGTGGTAATGGTCAGAGTCTCAATATCATCTGTCTCAAGGGTAACATCAGCAGGCTTAAGAGTAAGGGAACCAACGCCATCTTGTGCACCAGCAATACAGATTCTATCTATGTCATTGATGGTCCAACCTTCCTTCAACTCCAATGTTGTAAGATCCAAGTCAACCTCAGTATCTGTATCTTGCATATACCTGATTACATTTTCATTACCCTTATAAAAGAGCAAACGATAGCCATGGGTTGCCTCTGTGAGATTGATTTTCAGATGCTTGTATTTAGAAGCTTGACCATTCAAGTTTGTGAACAAATTCATCCAGTTGTTAGAAGATGTTTTCCACTCAAATTTACCAGTCTCTGCATTATAGGTTGCATCAGAACTTCCTATACCGAAATTGCTCTTCAATATAGAGACCTTAGCAGATGCCCCCCCACAGAAAAGCATAAGGGCAGCACATACAGAAAGTATTATTTTTTTCATAATCTATTCTATTTCTAAATTAATAATTCAAATAAACAAATAACTTATTATCTACTTACCAGACACAAGCTTATCCTAACTGATTATCATAATATGCATCATCCTCGGGATAATACTCCTTCACCTGATTAGGATCCGAGGAGCCTGCCAACAATGAACACTGAAGTTGCATTTCATGCACATCCATTTCTGGTTTAAAATACTTTTTCTTCATAATCTTTAAGTTTTTGTAAAATTTAAATTGTTAAGCTTTTATTCGTCTATATTGATAGACTTTAGTTTCTATTTCGGTTGCAAAAGTACAGCAAAAGGCTAAGCAAGGCTTTGTTTTTTGTTCCAAAAACCTTGTTTCATGTTCCAACATATGCTCAACACGATAAGTTTTCAAAAAATAAACCCAGAAAGTGTGCCAACTACTACCTCGTAGTAGCTGAAACTACATCCTCGTAGTAGTGCCAACGACATCGAGGATGAAAGTTGAACGACATCGAGGATGAAAAAATCACTGCATCCTCGTAGTAATTTCAAAAGAATCAAAGACTATTTTACTCAATGCCTGCTCTTTTTCGGCTCATTTTTATAAACCTTTTATACAAAAAACGCCCTTTTTATGGCAATTTATGGCAATATATGGCAATTCTCAGAGAATTGCAATAGCTCGGAATGCCAATAAACACTGGCATTCCGAGACATTTCATGGCAATATGGCAATTCTTTTCAAAAAAAAATTTTATGTGCGCATAAGCTATTCTAAAGAAGACTCATACTACTCCTTCTCTTCCTCGCCCCCACCATACTTGATTTCATAATCCGTAGGTGACATACCGAAGAACTTTCTGAAAGTAGTAGAAAAGTGACTATAGTTGACAAAGCCTACGGCATAAGCCACCTGCGTGGCATTCACCTTATGTTCCTTGAGCAGGCGAGCCGCTTCGTTCAGACGGATATTGCGGATAAACTCAGCGGTGGAAACACCCGTCATCTCCTTGAGCTTGCGATGCAACTGGGTGCGGCTGATGCCCACCTCATCACAGAGTGCTTCCACATTGAAGTCAGAGTCGTCCATGTTGGCATTGATTGCCTTCATCACCCTATTCATCAAGTCCTCGTCGTAACCCTTGATGTTGAGTTTTTCCACCTTTTCCTCCTGCTTCAAGGCACCACTCACCTTGCCTTTCAGACGGCGCACATTGTCTATCAAATTGTCTATCGTGACATGAAGTTCCTCCAGGCTGAATGGCTTGGCAAGATAAGCATCGGCACCCAGTTTCAAACCCTTCAAGCGGTCGGAGATTTCCGACTTGGAGGTCAACATGATGACAGGCACATCGCTCACATTGGCATTGCCCTTGATGTTCTTCAGCAAGGTGATACCATCCATTTCAGGCATCACTACATCACTGATAACCAGGTCAAACTGGGTGGAAAGCAACTGCTTGAGAGCCTCCTTTCCGTTGTTACAGATTACGAAACGATACCAGTCGCTCAGCTCAGACTTAATGTATCGACAAATCTCTATGTCGTCATCCACCAGCAATATCTTGTTGTTACGATTAGCCGAAGCTCGCTTACTCTTCACCTCAGCCGTCTCCTTGCCTTCTTCCAGGTAAAGCTGGTCGGACGTGAGATGCGCCTTGCCCTTCAAGAGTTCGATGGTGAAACAAGCACCGCTCTTGCCGTCAGTCCTGTTCTCGGCATAAACCTCACCTCCATGCAGACGAACGATGGAACGGCAAAGATTCAGACCGATGCCAGAACCTCCCAGATGCATATCGGTAGAATTGCCTCCCTGATAGAAACGGTCAAAGAGCTTACTGGTGTCAGCTTTATCTGCAAATCCCCTGCCACTGTCGATGACATAGAGACGCACCTTCTTGTCATCATCCTGGTTGATACGCACGATGATTTCTCCACCATTAGGTGTATACTTGAAGGCATTGGAGAGGAGATTGGCTATCGCCTTGTCCAGTTTGTTACGGTCTATCCACACTTTCACTGGTTTTTCAGGCATATCCACTAACATCTGAATGCCCCGGAGATTGGCATTATAGGTGAAGAGGGAGACCAGTCCCTTGGTATAATCCACAAGATTGGTCTCACGACACTGCAAGTTCATCTGATGCTTGTCGATGCGACGCTTATCCAGGATTTGGTTCACCAGCGTGAGCAGTCGTTGCGCATTTCGGTCGATGGTATCGATGTCATCCTTGCTCTCCGCATCATCCTTCAGGTGCTCCTTCAATTTCTTCAGAGGCTCCATGATGAGGGTCAGCGGCGAACGGATGTCGTGGGTAGCATTGATGAGGAACTGCATCTTAGCCTCCTCCAAGTCACCTTTCTTCTTACGGAGGTACACATAGATGCATCCAGCAATGATCATCGTAGCCAGCAAGATGTAAAGGAGGATAGCCCAAAGGCTGACATACCATGGGGTCTGCACCTCCAGCTCTATCACCTTGCTGGATAAAGAATACTTACCGTTGCTATAGGCACGCACCTCGATGCGGTAATGACCGTATGACAAACCTGTGAAATTGAAAGAGTTGTCGCCAGCAGGATTGCTAATCCATGCACCGCCATTGATGCGATATTGGAACACCACATTGTCCATGCCTCGATAATCAAAGAGGGAGAAAGTCATCTCCACCGACTTGCAGTCGGAAGGCACCTCTATCTCATCGCTCGCTATCGACATCGCCCCCCCCATCAGCCAAGACACCCGAAAGGAATACATTGCCCAACTTGCCATCCTTCTCTCTTACCTCTGATGGATAGAAATAAGTCAAGCCATCAGAATGAGCATAGCAGATGGCACCATTGCCCGCCATTGCATCTGCTGCTTCCAGATATTCTCTGGTTATCAAACCATTGCCACGAGTAAAAGAGATAAAAGCCTTTGCCTTGGCATCATAGCACCAGATGCCCTGCGCCGAACTCATCCACAAATTGCCTATGGCATCAAGATGCAGGGAGAAGATTCTGAGTCCCTGGATGGACTCGGAATGAGGGAAGGACTCGAGCTTGCGAGTCTTGGGATGATAGAGATAAAGTCCCATCTCCGTAGCTATCGCCACATTGCCATCCTTCATCTCGATGGTGGAAAGACACACCTTGCCTTTCAAGAGGGTATGAGGGATAGCGGTGTCGAAGCGCATGGTCTTCGTATCCAGACAGGATACACCATAGACCGTGGCACACCACAGAAGTCCCTTGGAATCCAAGCGCATGTCTGCTATCCAGTTGTTGCACACGGTACCATAAGGGCGCTTCTCATCCATCATATACTGAGCATATTTTTGGGTCTTGGAATTATAGACATACAGACCGTTGCCTGCGCTCTTCATATAGTAGTAGCCACGGTTGTCGAATACGATACCGTCAAACGACTTGCCCTCAGAACGCAATATCAAATGAAAGCTCTGGCTGGAGAGATCATAGGCATAGATGCCATCATGAGCATATACATATATGTTTTTTTGCTGATCCAATGCCAACAGGCTAGGATTATCAGGGCAGTTGAGCTTCTGAGTCTCGCCTGTGCGCACATTGAGAAGGAACAAGCCATAGTTTCTGACCACAAAGAGCACCAAATCCTGCCCAATGCCCACCATAGAGGACACCGTCTCCATTCCAGCTCCCATATCAGTCAAAGAAACAGAGCGGAACACATCCTTGTCCTCATTGAGCAAGAAGAGTCCTTTCTTATAGCAACCAAACCATTGGTTGCCATCCTTATCCACAAAGATTTCGCTGACGTGGGCATTGCCAAAGTAGAAGGAATTGGTGTTCTGCTCCACCTTATGTACCTTGCGTGAACCACGAGGAACCATGAATGCGCCACTACCAGCCGAACCTATCCACAAATTGCCATGCTTGTCAAAGAACGAAGAGCTAATCAAGCTGGATTTATGGGCTTCAGAAAAATCAAGGTCATATTTAGAGAACCTAGCCTTGGCATAGTCATAGCGCAAGACACCCGTACCAATCACGACAAAGAAACCATGCTGATCCCTGGCAAATGGATTATGAAAGCCATAAGTACCTTGAATCGTATATTGCTTGACTAGCTTGATATGCTTGCCATCATATTTATACTTTCTGAGAATATCGGTATGGTTGAATTGCCACAAGTAGCCTTGGGCATCAAAATACATCTTGGAATAGAAATTGTCAACAGTGTTAGCAAAAGGCTTGTCCAGCTTGATGACGCTACCGGTAGCAACATCCAACTTATAGACACCATAACCTTCCGTGCCTATCAAGATGTTGTGCTGCTTATCCTCCACCAACTCGCTCACTCTTATTTTCTCAGACCTACCAGGTATTGGTATCAGCTCAAAGCTATTGTTGCTGTAAGAGTACCGATACAGTCCGTTGTTGGTAGCCACATACATGCTTTCCTTATCATAAGGCAAGAGCCTCACGATGCCATTGTCTTGAATAGACGTGGGGTCATTGGGGTTACACAAATAGCTTGTAAAGGTGTAACCATCAAACCGGTTCAAGCCATAATTGGTTCCTACCCAGATAAAGCCATACTTATCCTGCACAACGACCTTGATCTGATTACACGTCAGCTCATTGGAAGTATAAAGTCTACCCGTGTTGGCATAAGCCAGCGATGCAAATATCTGCATCAAGACCACATAAATAAATATCAGTAATTTTCTCATCAATTTTAAGCCCATGTTATTATGTAATATCTGCATTTAGTATTTATGTAATACTGCAAAATTAATCCATTTTCATGAAACTAATACCAGATGTAGCGAAATATTAGCAATTTTTAAAAGAGTTTTCTATATATCTAATCACAAGACAGAGAGCCCTTACTTTACGTAAGGACTCTCCTGCATTCCCAAGTGGGTAGTTTTGTACCCACCAAGATCTATGAGTATTTTCTCGAATACTATGCCTGGTTGCAAAGGGCGAACCACCAAGGTGTGCTCACCTTTCTGCTTGGCATTCACGGCAAGCCGGATCTTCTTCTCGATGATGCGAGATGCCGCCGTAGGATACATCAAGTCGTACTTATGCTCCCAGTTCAGATTCTGGTTCAAGCCTACGACCTCTTCCTTGCCGCCATCCAACGACACCGCCACATAATGACCGCCCAGCACAAAAGGCATCACCGCATCCGTAATCAGATGCACATCTATCGAATCTTGGTCAGACTGCATGCTCATCTTGTAGGTAAGACTCGCTCCATCCGTTGGCTGCGTATAAGGGAAGAGAGCGATGCCCGACTGGGTTCTGCCCAACCCTGGTATGATGCGCCACTGGGTTTGTCCGCTGCACTTCTCGGCATAGAGATGTTCTGCCTCCATCACCACCACATCGCCATCCTGACGGAATACATAACCTGTGCTTGGCTGGGTGATTGCCAGTGAATCTGCATGAGGCATTCTATATACAGTAGGCATCACCTGATGCTGAGGGGCATGCCAACTTGCATATCCGATATGCACCTGGTCCATCATGTGGTTCCATTTACCATCGGCTATATGAAGATTATAGTTGCTGCAAAGCAGGGAGTCTCTGCGGAAACATTCCTCCACCCTATCCGCCCAGGTGTTTGCCTCGACGCGCCCCTCTCGATAGAGTTTCTTGTTCATCGCCAAAGAGTAATACATATCATAGAGATTAGCCATGCCCTGTATCGGGAAGAGAACCAGCTCTTGATAGGCATCCTTCGCAACCTCATCCAGGGTGAGATACTGGCGCAGGGCTCGTGCCTCCAGTGCCAAGAACTCATCACACACAGCCTTCCATTCGCCCGTTTGCAGGTTGTAAGTCTTGTCATCCAACAACTCGGCTTGCACCCTAGACGCATATCTTCCATAACTCATCAAGAGACGAGCGGCCTCCTTCGCCTCTTTCTCACCAAACTGCTGGGCACAGAATCCCTGTGCATATTGCTCCAGGTTGCTGGCATCGAAGGCATCGGGATTCCATGCCATGTCCATAAAGAAGTCGATGGCAAACTCATGGGGCTTGATGTCGCCCACATTGAGCATCCAGAGTTTATCCACACCATGTTGATAAGTGGCTTGCAGCTGCTCCCACATCTCGGCGATATGCGACATGGTGAGCCACTTGCTGGCTCTCGGCGCACCATAATAGCCTACATGATAATACATGCCATAACCACCCTTGTGGAAATTCTTCTTTCTATCTGGGAGTCGGCGTGCATGGCCGAAGTTGTCATCGCAAAGCATCACGATGACATCATCGGGCACCTTGAGTCCCTGGTCATAATAATCGAGCACCTCACTATAGAGCGTCCAGACTTGTGGGGTCTCGGAGGCTGGCTTCCTGGTGACATCAGCTATGATTTTTCGCTGTTCAGAGATAATCTGTTCCATCAGCCGGAAGTTAGCCTCCCGACTGCCCGCATCGGTCATCGGACGGTCTTCGTCGCCTCGCATACCGATGGTTACGAGCTTGTCATAATCCTTGCCATTCTCGATTCCCTCTCTGAAGAAACGCTTGATGGCATTCTTGTTGGTGAGCCAGTTCCATTCACCGTTACCATAGTTCTTCTTATGTCGAATCCACTCTTGCTGGGAGCGTTGCATCGGCTCATGATGAGAGGTACCCATCACGATGCCATATTCATCAGCCAATCGGGCATTCTCCGGGTCATCCTCATTAAAGCAGTTGCCCTCATACAGTCCGTTCTCATCCTTCAATATAGGTACCAAAGGTTTGTATTCCTTGAACGAGCCCCACATGGCAGGCCAGAGGCAGTTTGCCTTGAGGCGAAGGAGGAGTTCGAAGACATGGGCATACATCTGGCTGTTCATGCCCCCAAACTTATTTCTAGCCCAGGTGGTCATACAAGGGAACTCATCATTGATGAAGAAACCACGATATTTCACCTTCGGCTCTCCACTCTCCACGAAGCATGGCTTGGCAAACACCTCCTCATGCTTGACTATCGGCGCATCTGCCCACCAATACCAGGGCGACACCCCCATCTGACGGGAAATCTCGTAGATGCCATAGATGGTGCCACGCATATCACTGCCAGCTACCACCAAGGCACGCTCCATGCCCTTGGCAGGATGGTCAACGGTCTTGATGACAAAGCTCTCCCACTTGCCCTTGAGCGAACGCTCTGGCAAGATGCCTTTCCTGGCAAGGCGAGTAATCGTTTCACTGACCCCGTATGTACCAATGAGGATGGGATAACGCACCACATCCTCACCCTGGCAGCACACTCTGGGTGAACGGCCCGTCACGGTATAGATATCCTTACGCAGGTCTTCCGCAGCTCTTTTCACACCTTGCTTTTCGTGAGCATCCACACAGATACCAGACATCTGAGAGGTGGTGGAAATAGGGAATGCTCCCCCTTGCTGTCGGAAGCTGATAAAGGAATCAGCCATTGCAGTGAGGGCGAACATCACAAAGCAACATTCCAAGAGATGTCTTGACCATGGGAAGTTTATCTTCATTTGAAATTTCATGCTGTGATTTTATTGTATATCTAGAGATATGATGATAATAGAGAGACAATGAAAATAGAGAGATGATGACAAATAGGGAAGAAGGCTTCCTCATCTTCTCCGAAGGCTAGTGAAAGCCATGAGGTGAGGATGAAGAAGCCTTCATGTTATACGGCAAAACTACTTATTAAAAATGAAGTAAAAATTCTGCCATTCATTACTTATTATTAATAACCTTAACTACCTTACCATTCTGGAGCTTCTTGATGACAAGACCCTTAGCGTTAGCATTCACCTTGGCACCAGCAGCATTATAGGTAGCAGCAACCTTGTTGTTATCAGCAGCCTGAATATCCTTAATGCCTGTAGAAGGACCATCAGAACCCTTGTAAAGGTAAATACCATCTATCTGAAGAGCACCACTCCATCCAGCCTTGATGGTTACCAAGTGAGCGAAGTCATCTACAGTAGACTCCTGATCAGGAACGGTACGGATCAAATCTTTCTTCAAATCAATGATAATAGAACCCTCATCATCAAATTTCTTATTTTCAATGGCAATCATACCACCATTAGCCTGCTGACCACCTGCTACGGTTCTATTGAACATGATACGAGGGGCACCACCAGAGCCCACGATTTCCATCTTTGAATACTCAGACAAATCTGCATAAATGGTCTCTGTCACTGTACTTGTACCGCACAGCACGGTACCACCTTCATAAGCTTCACCAGTGCCAATCTTCCAATCGCTGTAGCACTTCTCCTCTGTAGGCTGAGCATCCTTGCCTGTACCATCCCAAACATGGAACATATCCTTAGTCAACTCAACTGGCTCCTCTTCATCCTGAGCAGAAGCTGTACCAAAACCTGCAAACAATGCAATGGCTACCATAGCCATACTCTTAATTGTAGTTCTCATAATCGTAAAATTAAAAAATGTTTATTAATAACTAGTTATTTATAAAGTTTCTCCGTATAAGTTTTGCCGCTACGAAGATATACTTTC
>ERZ1035006.692-NODE-692-length-25738-cov-10.199782_pt1 | contig 25738 bp, 21 predicted proteins | sample MGYA00520694_ERZ1035006 | MGnify/ENA primary metagenome ERZ1035006 (study PRJEB33766, sample SAMN09781746) | gut metagenome | biome: gut microbiome | host: Homo sapiens | place: Madagascar | study: EMG produced TPA metagenomics assembly of the PRJNA485056 data... | reverse complement strand
CTCTAGCAGTGAAAGATGCACTTAGAATATTCCCCCTGGAAAGAAAAATCAAAAAAGTGATATTAAAAAAGCAAATAATTTATAGTATTTATCTTTTAAGAGCCTTAAAATGAAATCACCAAAAAACGAGTTATTAAGATAGGAGGTTCTGTTTACATGAAGAAGAGAATAATCGCAGTGGCTGCATTACTTGCCTGCTCCACACTTTTGGGAAGTGTTCAGGTATATGCAGAGGAAAATGAAAAGAACGTTGTTGAAACAGCGTACGGAAAAGTGCAGGGAATCAACAGTACGGATGAAAATTATCAGGAAGTTGTGGAGTTTCGTGGAATTCCCTATGCGGCACCACCAGTTGATGATTTACGTTGGAAACCACCGGTAGATCCGGAAAAATGGGATGATGTTCTTGTGTGCGATACTTACAAAGATATCCCGATGCAGGTATTGGGTGGAGCAGAGGTAGAGCCATATAAATCAGATATTTATTACGATGGGGTTCCTGAAATGAGTGAAGACTGTCTGTATCTGAATGTAATGACAACAGAAGATTCACTTTCCTCCACAGAAAAGAAACCGGTATATGTGTGGTTCCATGGAGGCGGACTGAACAGCTGCTATACCTTTGAGCCGGAAGGAAACGGAGAAGCCTTTGCAAAGAACGGAATCGTTGTGGTAACAGTGGAACAGCGTCTTGGCGTTTTTGGCTATCTGTCATTGCCGCAGCTTACTGAGGAACAGGGCCAGAGCGGAAATTATGGTCTGATGGATCAGATCAAAGCAATGGAATGGATCAAAGAGAATATTGCAAATTTTGGCGGAGACCCTGAGAATATCACAGTTGGCGGACAATCCGGCGGAACCACAAAAGCAATGGCAATGACTGCTTCTCCTAAAATGGATGTGGAAGTAGATAAATTAATCCTGGAAAGTGGATTAAAGTACAATATGGAATTCCAGACTCAGGAAAGTGCAGAAGAGAAAGGAACTGCATATCTTGGAGATTTGGGACTTGATGAGGCTACGACACTTGAGGATCTGAGAAATATGGATGCTGAAAAACTGCTTGACAGCACCAGCTCCAATTATCCGGGAAGTATGAACCAGGATGGTTTGTATGTCACCTATGAAAGCATTCAGGATTCCGTTAATGATGGAGCGTTCGATGAGATTTCTATATTGTCTGGAACAAACATGGGAGAGGGTAACTATCCGAAGGTATCCACAGCAGATGATTTCTATGCACAATACAAAGAAGCTCTTGGTGATTTGTATGATAAATACGATTTTGAGAATCTGGTAAAGGTTGATGACAATACAGCAGCTATGGTTAGCCGTCAGTTAGGAACTTATGGTCTTGGCACAAATGTCAGCAGAAGCCTTATGGTTAATCGTCTGTACGGAAAAATGATGTCAGAAAGAACGGATGGAAAAGCAGTAAATTATACATACTTATTCAGCCATGCGACACCTGAGAGCATATCAGATTTAGGAACAGACAGAGGCTGGGCGAACCAGTGGGCATGGCATACAGGTGAAATGTGGTATGCATTTAATTCTCTTCGTGAAGGCGTTCCGGAGGTAAGACAGTGGACTGACTGGGACTATGAGTTAGCAGAAAAAATGAATCAGTATTGGTCAAACTTTATCAAAACTGGAGATCCAAATGGAGATGGACTCGCATACTGGCCAGAAGCAGATGAAAATATGGGATATATTCAGTTGGGAGACGGAATCAGTACACATGAAGAAGAACTGACAGATTTGGAAAAACTGATGATGGATTATACAACCAACTATTTCAATTTTCCTGTAGCTGATTAATAATAACAAGGAATGCACCACAGCTGCGGCTGTGGTGCAAGTTTTTAGGTGGAAAATTCTGGAAGTTCACAACAAAGATTCAAATATTTTTTTTGCCTTCTCCAGATTCCTTTTTCCATTTACTTTCAAATAAATTTTTGTAATTTTAAGCGGCTCACCCATCTCACTGCAAAGCGCCTGTGCCTGCGATAAAGAAATATAGATATCTTCATTTTCCGTTACGGCAGCTGCTTTACATGGAAGATAAACCGTTTGCTGTTCATTTTCTTCGTGCCCAGTCAAGGATACCGGATGATCTGCCGCACCAGAAAGCTCTTTTGTATTTCCAGCGAGTGCATAAGAAATGGTCAGATTTTCTCCCATTTGCAGGTATTTTTCCTGTTGTTTTTTTGAAATGGAATGATTATTTGAGTCTTTCATGTTTTGCAATGCTTTACTTCCAAGCAACAACACCGGTGTATTTCCTAAATCATTCTGCTCTGGATTTTCTCCAAACGCATTCAGATCTATTCCCAAAAAGGTGGCTGTTTCCGTATAATCTTCAATCTTAATGGTTACTGGAATTTCCACAACGGGCCATACCTCTTTTATCCCTTCTATTTTTTTTGCATTTTTCAAAAAATCATCATCATAAGTAAGGTCTCCAAGGGAAACCAGTGCCGAGTATTGTTTTTTCCCGTCCTGTATTCCTGAAAAAAGCTTTATAAAGAAAAATAATGCCAATATCAGAAGAAAACCTGCAAAACAGGTAAAACTGTCTATTCTGTTCTTTTTCAATGGACATCCACCTTTCTGGTTTCTTCCAGAAGTATGTTTTTCTTATGAAGTTTGCCCAAAAGAAGTAGAATCACAGAAACAAGCAGTACTGCAATAACTGCAATAACGGAATACCACCAGCTGTTTGTTTCTTCCTGGTCATCCTCTATTTTTAAAGACTGGATTTTCGCTTCTTTAATCTCAGACTCAAACTCTGTACTTTCTTCATAGGAATTGCCGGCTGCATCCTCATAAGTAAGAATCAGTTTTCCGGTAATCCTGCCAGGAAAAGAACCGTCATCTTCTTCTGATTTTCCTTTTACATACACACGGAGACTTCCTTGTACTGCTGTTCCAGCTTCTACTGTTCCTAAAAAAGCGGACTCTTTTGGATTCAATCCGTCTGCTTCCAGCCGGACACTTGCATTATATAGCTTATCCCTTCCAAGATTCATTGCATTTACCGGAATTTCTACCGTATCCATGGTATATAAAACAGAAGGAATATCAGAAGCTTCCAGTTTTGCACGCACCGGCTGAGTGATCTGAAAGGACAGCGTTTCTGTACCTGTCGCTCCCGTCGCTTTTGAATCTTCGTAATCCAGAGAAAAAGAAACGGTTGCCTGACCTGGAGCACAGTCCTCTGCTATAGTGACCTTTTGCTTCAGGGTAATTGCTTCTCCTGGAGTCAGTCTCTGAACATAAAAAGAGTTTCTCTCAAATTCAATTCCCTTTGTATCCGCAGAAATAGAAATCTTTAGACCAAATACATTCTGGCTACGGCTTTTATTCCGGAATGTCAGTGACATTTCTGTGACAGTGCCTGCTTTTAGATTTTGTCCGGAAAGATTGTTATCCTCTAAAAGGACCTGCGGTTTATGCAGTATTTTCTCACCGGACGAGCTGGCAGAAGAACCGCCTCCGCTATACCCTCCAGCAGAATAATCCCCACTATCTATAACAGGATCTGTGATCTGTGTTCCATTATCTGTATCAGTATTTCCATTTTCTATTATGACATGGATTGTCTTCTTTTTGTCCTCAGCAGAAGCGTCTCCTGATATAAATCCATCCAGGTCAGAATTTTGATTTTCCGAATCCCTTTTTTCAGGAGTCTGTTCCTCAGTTTCCGGAATCTTCTCATCTGCAGGATCGTTTTTTTCCTCTTCAAAAGGCAATGTACTGTCTGCATCACCATAAGAAGCTGACTGATCTGCTTCCAGGGCAGACTCTCCCACAAAAGCAGCTTCCATATTCCCTGCATCTTCTGCAAAAACAGATGTCGGCAGAAGCATCATGAAACTTAATATTGCGAATGTGGTCTTCACAAATCTTTTTCCCATTTTCAGGCTGTCCTTTCTCTTAAAATTCCGTCATCCATCTCATATACGTGATCACATAAAATCCGGATATCCTCATCATTATGGCTTGCCAATAAAATGGTTTTTCCAGCTGCCTTTAAATCAAGCAAAAGTTCCCTGATTTCTGCCACGCCGTGTTTATCCAGACCGTTAAATGGTTCATCCAGAATCAGGAAACGAGGATCTTCCATAATGGCCTGTGCGATCCCAAGGCGTTGCCGCATTCCAAGAGAGTACTTTCCAACCGGCTTTTTCATATCCGGATCCAGTCCTACTTTTTTTAGGATCAGGCGGATATCTGCCTTTGAAATCATTCTTTTCATATCTGCCAGTATTTCCAGGTTCTTTGCACCGGTATACTGGGTAAGAAAGCCAGGCGTCTCAATGATGACACCAAGGCTTTCTGGAAAATCCACATCACGACCGATTTCTTTTCCGAATACACGGATGGTGCCTGTAGTAACAGGAAGGAATCCGCAGATACATTTCATAAGTACAGTTTTGCCAGAGCCATTATTTCCTACAACGCCGTAAACCTGTCCCACCTTTAAGGTAAGATTTACTTCTTTTAATACCAGGTCTTCCCCGAACCTTTTGGTTACGTGTTCTATTTTCACACAGGTATTTTGAAATTCAGATTTCTTCCACTTTTCCATTTAAAACACCTCCAAAAATTCCCATTAACACCAATAAAAATAATAGCAGAAATAACCACAATCCCGCTTTATCCGTTCCCCAGTTTCCGTCTGCCAGAATCCATTCCACTGGGTAAAACCAGATCTGGTCTTTGAAATAACGTTCATGAAGTATAATTCCAAAATAATAGCTGACAAAAGGAATCCCATATGCCATATAAGCTGAATTCCATAAGGTACCACAGATTCCACCAAAAGTGCTTAGAATACTTCCGATTAGTCCTATCCTAAGTGCTTTCATAAGCAGCTCCAGAAACTGTTCTTTTGGAAAGCCGCCTTTTATTTCCATAGGATAAAATATAACAAAATCAACAAGCAGCATGGTGCTTATAGCAAATATCCAGACAAAAAAGCCGGATAGCATAACAGAAAAGACTTTTCCTTCCACATATAGCCTGCGGTTTGTCCTGGGAAATGCCGCTTTTAAAAATCCACTTTTATACTCCTGTAAAAAAGAATCACTCCACGGCAGTACTGCAGCTACAGGGATGGCAAAAGATACCATCTGACTTTTCAAGGAACCATCCAGCAGGCTGATAAAAGTTCCACATGTTAATGCTTTTTTCAAACTTGGATAAGTCTGACCTGCTGCAATAGAAAAGCAGGCAATCAGCCATGCCGCCAGGAAACTCCTGCCAAAAAGCATACGTTTTGTTTCTACCCGCATAGATATTTCCCTTTCTGATTATGTTTTTTCTCCCAGAAATTCAAAGGGATATTTTTTCATCCTGCGAAGTGCCAGAACCATAAGAACAAATAAAATACCTGCAAAGAACATACAGGATTGCCAGATGGTCGGAAGTAATGGATCATAGCCAAGGTTATGTTTTCCATATACAGCCTGGTTCAAAGGACTGATCCAGCAGATCAGTACATTCACCTGATACATTTCATATTTTTCCTTATGTAAAATTGCGGCTACCACACTGGGTTCCAGTAAAAATCCAAATACACTGTAAAGTAGTCCAAACACCATGCCTTTTGTTTTTCCTTTATAAAGATTTCCAACAAGGATCACAAAACCAAGTGTCAGGGAATAGCAGAATAACAGGAGAAAAACCTGCAGCATACAGCCATACGGAGAGATACTCTCCATGACTCTTACTGTAGAGGGGACTTGCAAGTTTTTCCCCAGTTCAGAATATCCGAGCATGGCAGCAGTCTCGCTCCACAAGTTGCCCGGATAACTGTCCTTCATACACAGTACAGATGTAAATAGCAGCATCAATACTGTATAAAGAGCAGTCACAAGAATAATATAAATAAACTGTCCCAAAAGCCATTTTTTCTTTGTTGTTCGAATTAACTGATATGGAGTAACGGGTGTCATCTTTGGCAGGTCCGAGAACAACAGAAGCAACAGAAGAGAACTGAGCAGTACTGCTGTTCCATCCCCAAAGGTCCAAAGAAACGGCTCTACGGCCTGTACCGGTGTATCATAGTTTTCCATAACAATCATGATTCTTCCAGTGAGAAGAAAGCTAAGTACAAATTCCAGAAGGAAGGTAAAAATGACTTTCGGATTTCGAAAATAACCAAAGAAATTGTAATGTACAATTCCAAGTACCTGCTTCATATCAGTAGCCCAGATCCCTGTCTATAATACTGCCATCCACGGCGTTAATGGTAAGGAAGCTCCAGCTTGGATAGTCTGTGATGTCCGAGTAACTATTCCCATCATAGTCACCTTCCACTTTTCTGCTTCCAAAGAAATCCCAAACGGGAACCAGAAGACCTGTATGTGGATCTGTAGATGGTTCATAAATTCTGGCATAGCCCAGAACAATCCGGTCAATGTCATAAACTCTTGATTTTTCATATTCCATATTATCTGCATTGGTCACTACCATCATTTTTTCATATGTTTTCATAATTTCAGAAAATGGAAGAAGGTTTAAATTTTCTGTTTTTGTCTCTCCTATGGTATAAGGGTTTGAATAAGACATGCTTTCAATTCCATCTTTATCGACAAAGAAATAAAGACTTTCATAAGACCAGGTTTCCATGGTGCTGTCCATATCTTCCAAAGCACCTCCATCTGCCATTGTCTGAGTAATCGGAACACCGTTTATAGTACGTGTGTAATAAATCACATATCCGCTTCCAAGATTACTTAAACGATTATCCTCTTCAAGACTATTGCACAATGCATAACTCCAGTCTGAAAACTGCAGATCTGTAATCCCCATTTTATCTACTTTTTCCTGTACCATTTTTTGGGCTTCATCTAATGAAATCCCAATGGACTCCTCAGTAGGTTTTTCTCCTTCACTGGAAGAAGTATACTCAGACCAGGTCGTATCCACAGGCAGCTTTTCCCCGCCAGATTTTGCCGTTTTTCGGATTTTGACAGATAAGGTATCGGATCCGTAGGAAGATGTCTTGTAAAAATATTCCGTTCCATCCGGCATCTGTGCAACACCGGAGAATTCATTTTCCGCAGTACCATTTTCTGTCTCCTGGGAGCCTGCAACAGGTCTTCCTTCTACCAGAGTCTTCGTTTCCGGAGCAGCCTCATATTCCTGCTCATACAGCTCAATTTCTCCATAAATGTCATAAATATAATTTCCATCTTCATCTGTTCCATAGTTATAGGGATCCAGATTTCCGTTTGCTACATCTTCTTTTAGTTCATCCAACATTTTTTTGATTTCATCCTTTGTCTGGGTATAATAGCTATCCGATGTATACAGCTTTGCCTCTGAGAAAAAGGCATCTGTAATACGGTCAAGAAGATCCTGTGTAACTTCTGCAGGCGTGACAGAAATTGCGGATATCTTTTCTACATCCGGTATTTCTACGGTTGCATCCGTGTTCACTACAAGTTTTGCACTGTCATCTGTAGTCTGACTTTTATAAGTTTCCGGAGCATTGAGCAGGTCGCGAATAGTTGTTCTTACCGCTGTGTTCTTATCTTTTGCATTTTCAGAAGAACCCTCATTCACCATATCTACACCTTCAGCTTCTGTATACGCATCTTCTGCCTTGCTTCCTTTTGGTTTTACAAGGGAAGATTCCGGAGTCTGGGCACATCCCGTGAGCATTCCTATACAAAGTGTTAATCCTACAATTTTATTTATGTTTTTTCTCATGTTGAATAAATTCTCCTTCCTGTTTATGTCCACAAGTATAGCATCTTTCATTGCACCAAATCTTCCGCAAGTTGTAACTGTTCTGTAAATTCAAATTATTTACCATAAAACAGATACGATCGTTCCTTTTCCCAAATGGCTTGTAATTTCCAGCTGAAATCCGTGTATATCTGCAATTTTCTGGCATAGTGCAAGACCAAGTCCAACACTTCCCTTTACTCTGGAACGTGATTTATCGACCATATAAAAAGCTTCTGTTACTCTTTTCAGATCCTCCTCTGGAATTCCCTTCCCATAATCCTGAACGGATAAATGATTTTGGGTTGCCTCCAGTACGATTTTTGAATTCTCATCGGAAGCCTTGACTGCATTATCAATAAAATTTGTCACTGCACTCATCATAAGGTCCGGATCAAATGTTTTTCTAAGGTTCTCTGGATTACAATGAATTTCAAGACAAATATTTCTCTCCTGAAGCCTGTAAGTAACAAGTTTTTTTACATCTTCCAGAAATTGATTCATCTGAACTTCCACTGGAACAAATTCTGCTTCACCTGTTTCATATAATCCGGTAAGTTCCAGCATTTTCACAGAAAGCCTGGAAAGTCTTCGGCATTCATTTCTAATATAATCAAGCGCTTTCTCCTGCCTCTTGGGAGAAAGGCGTACCGTTAGAAGTGTATCTGCATATCCTATGATTGCGGTCATTGGGGTCTTTAATTCATGGGCCAAACTTCCAAGCAGCTGTCTCTGTGCCTGGTTTACGGAAGAAAGCGTTTCAATCTGCTCCCTTACTTTACCTGTCATAAGATTAAAGCTTTTCCCAACCTGTGCCAGTTCTGTCTTTCCCTCTGATGGCACTTTTATCTCGTAATTTCCATTTGCCACACAAACAGCTGCTTCTTTTAGCCTTGTAAGCGGTGCCATAATTTTCCGCAAGGTTAAAAACAGGAGAAAGCCCACAAACAGAACCAGAAACAGGGTAAACCCTCCTGCCTGATAAAACAGTGTCTGACTCTGTTTTTGTACACTGGTAATATCTTTGTAGGTGACAATCTGATAGTTCATGTCTGTAGAACTGTAACTGGAAAAATAAAAGAGCAAAAATACGTTGCCATTTGTTTTGCTGATCAGTGGTTTCTCGCAATAGATGTCATTTTCGAATCCATCATGTTTGTTTTTTGTTAGGTTTCTGATATTTTGCAGATCAAACTCATATTTTGTCCCATTATATTGTTCTTTTCCATCCTGATATAAAACGGCACTGTCGTGGAATACCTGACGAAAAGTATAAATAATCATTTTTTCCCGGATTTTATCATCAGAGTCCTGTGTTTTACTTTTAATCCGCATTAGCATGTTTTCAAACTTAGAAATATTTGTTTGAAACCTGCTATTTTCATAACTGTTGATATTCTGTATGCTCTGATTTTTCCACCTGTAAGTTGTATAGAAAAAAATTCCAGATGACAACAGAAGCACCATGCAGATTACCTGTAAAAAAATTTTCGTAAATAGCTTCATAAATCCACCTCAAGTCGATAACCAATTCTGGGAATGGTTTTGATTTTATCCTGCCAGCTTAGTTTTTTTCTGATGCGTCCAACGTGTGCATCCACAGTTCTTGTTTCTCCGCAGAATTCCTCATTCCACAGTTCCTGCAAAATCTGGCTTCTGGTAAGTGCCTTATTTGGATTTTTTACGAACACCATAAGGCAGTTATATTCCATAGGTTTTAAATATATTTCTTCTCCATTTTTCGTAACTATGTGACTTACGGTATCAATTATGACATCGTCTATCTGAATCTGTTTCGGTGCCGTTCCATAACGATCTAATACTTTTTCCAAACGCACCATTACCTCCAGCATTTCAAAAGGCTTTACGATATAGTCCTCGGCTCCGTCTTTTAACCCTTTTACTTTACTTGCAACATCAGCCTTTGCCGTAAGAAATATAACCGGAATACCAAACTTTTTTAATTCCGGCAACAGGGTATAACCATCCTTTCCAGGAAGCATAATATCCACAAGTGCGCACTGAAATTCATGGTCCTGTGCGACGCCTTCACTTGCATCATTTCCATCCAGATAACCTACTGTTTCATAGCCAGCAGCTTCCAGATTCATACAAAGCAGATCATTGATTGCCATTTCATCTTCTATCACCAGTATTCTTGCTTTCATAATAATGTTCCTTTCATTTTACACAAATCCGATTATTTCTTTATTATTGTGCGTGATTTTTACTATCGCCATTATACACCAGTTTCAGTCCTGCAAACGTAACCAATTTGTAAAGAAAAGGAATCGGGAATCTTTTCTGGAAAATACAAGCTGACCTTGTGACGAAAATGTTTTCATGGTATCATTAGAAGCGGCCGGATTGGAGAAAGCCTGCCAAAAGGCAATTCAACAAATTAAAGACAGAAGATATTCTGAATATCTGAAAAATGATGGCCGCCATAATGTGATGTTTTATGGTATCGCTTTCTACAAAAAGAGATGTAAGGCAGTAGTTCACAAAATGAAGGAAGTTTGAAAAATTATTTCTGCAATCTGCACGCCCCACTTTGCGGTATATTTCATCCGAATTCGGTTGCCGTAGCCCGCTACGGCGCCCTCATCCGGGTGAAATCTCCCACAAATTGTGACGCACATCTTGCAGAAAGCATTTTCCAAACACGCTCTAAAATGAAAAGAGGAATATTCCTATGAAATATGCGGAAAATGATTTAGTAAGAATTGCAAAGCGGGAAAACAACACAAAGAGAGGCTACCTGGTGGTGAATCCTCTTCAGGGAAAGCATATTCCCGTCTCACCGTCTAAGGCACTGCAGCTATTCCAGGATCTTGCAGACGCCTTTAAGGAAAAATATAAAGAAGAGAGTCTGCTTCTTGTAGGTTTTGCGGAAACAGCCACTGCCATTGGTGCTCAGGCAGCCATTTCCGCTGGAGCCAGATACATTCAGACAACACGGGAGGTGATCCCCGGTGTGGAATATCTGTTTTTCTCAGAAGAGCACAGCCATGCAACAGAACAGAAGCTGATAAAGGATGACATGGATGCAGTGGCAGATGAGATTGACCGAATTATTTTTATTGAGGATGAGGTAACAACCGGAAAAACCATCTTGAATATTATTTCTGTTTTGGAGAGTCAGTATTCTGGAAAATTTAAATTTTCTGTGGCTTCTATCTTAAATGGAATGAATGAGGAAAGTCTGAATTTATACAGGGAAAGAGAGATTCCTCTTCATTATCTGGTAAAAACAGATCACAGCACTTACGAGGAAAAAGCCAGGAAGTTTGCTGGTGAAGGAGAGTATTATGCACCTGTGGAAAGCGAGGCAGCTGCGTATTCTTACATAGAAGTGAATGGTGCCTTAAATGCAAGACGTCTTGTGGAATCCAAACAATATTTGCAGGGATGTAGAAATCTATGGGAAAAAATTCAAAAAAATATTGATGTATTCACAAATAAGAAGGTTCTTGTAATCGGAACCGAGGAAACGATGTTTCCTGCTTTGTTCGTAGGTGCCAGGCTGGAGGCACTTGGCAATAAGGTGGCAACCCATTCCACAACGAGAAGTCCTATCGCAGTAAGCTCTGAGGAGGGATATCCGTTACATACAAGGTATCAGTTAAAGAGCCTGTACGATAAGAATCGAAAAACCTTTCTTTATAATATCGGATGCTACGATGAAGTGCTGGTTGTGACAGATGCTCCAAAGGAAGAGACAGAAGGAGAAAAGACTTTGATAAATGCTCTTTCGGAAAGAAATAAAAAAATAACTCTGGTAAGGTGGTACTAAGTTGAGAAGTTCTTATTCTGAAAAAGATGTGGTGCTTTTGTTAAAGGACATTACCGGGCTGGTGAAACCTCAGCCCACACAGGAGCGGGAGAAGCTGATCCAGGCTGGAAGGCATTACTGCGAGATGCTTCCGGTGGAGTATGTTCCTACAGAAAAATATATGCAGGTATATGACACTGCGCTGAAGAATTATGCCGGTGATGTGGCAAATGCGGTGGGAAATCTGGCAGATAAGGTGGTAAAGTGCCGGGGAGAAGGCATGGTTCTGGTGTCTCTTGCCAGAGCCGGTACACCTGTAGGAATTTTGCTGAAACGTTATATAAAGTATAAATATGGATTGGATGTTCCTCACTATTCTTTGTCTATTATCAGGGGCAGGGGGATTGATCACAATGCCATGAAATTTTTGCTGGGAAAATATCCGGCAGAGCAGCTGCTTTTTGTGGATGGCTGGATCGGAAAGGGTGCAATTTTAAATGAACTAAAAAAGGATCTGGCTGCTTATGAGGGTGTGTCTCCGGAAATCGCAGTGATTGCCGACCCTGCGAATGTAACGGAGCTTTGTGGTACTCATGAAGATATTCTCATTCCCAGCTCCTGTCTGAATAGTACAGTTTCAGGTTTGATAAGCAGGACTTTTCTTCGGGATGATATTATAGGACCTGATGATTTTCATGGGGCTGTTTATTACAGTGAACTGAAGGGATCGGATCTTTCTTATCCGTTTATTGATGCTATTGAAAAGCATTTTTCCAGGGAAGCGAAGCCTGATGATTTTAAACTGGAAGGCACTGGAATGGAGGAAGTGCAGGAATTAGCCAGAAGGTATGATGTGGATGACATTAATCTGATAAAGCCTGGAATCGGGGAAACTACAAGAGTGCTGCTTAGAAGAGTACCCTGGAAGGTACTGATTGACGAGAGACACAAAGAGGATCCACAGCTGGAGCACCTGGTGAGACTTGCATATGAAAAACAGGTGCCTGTGGAATATTGTAAGCTAAGACATTACAAATGCTGCGGGATTATTAAGAAGCTGGCAGATGCGTAGAAGAAAGGGACTGAATGAACAAACAGTCCCTTTTTTACGGTGAAATTCCAAATGCCTCGGCAAGGAATAAGGTCTGCCTTGCCCAGTTTCCATGTGTTTTATACTCATTCATCCGTTCTTTTGACGCACTTCCGGAAACCAGGGAGCTTGCATTCTGATCCCAGCCCAGGATTTCCCTGGCGTCATCGAAATCCTTCTGAGATACTTTATAGGCGTCATTTACAATGGAAATCTGATTGGGGTGGATTACGGTTTTTCCGGTAAATCCCATCAATTTATCTTCTTTTAATTCCTGTTTCAATCCAATGTCCCATTGATCACCCTGATAATATTCCCATACAGGACCGGAAATCACGTAGTCCATGCCATAAACCGTAATGATGTCAGAGAAGATATCTGCAACTGGTCGGATCTGATGGATAGATTCATCGGCATGACGTCGGAAACCAAAGGAGTGGCAAAGGTCATTGCCGCCTACACGGATATTCAGAACACGATCTTCGATAGCAGAAAGAGAATCCTTTAAACGGTACAGAATATCAATGCGGTTTCTAGGATCTATGATGGAAGAATGCTCATAAATAGGCATCATGTATACAGGTCTATTGGTCTGCTCGTTTGCTGTAATGATGGCGGAAATGTATTCCAAAGCATTTTCAGGTATGAACTTCGGAAGGATAAATCCAGTGACGATTTCCATAGCTGCTCCAAAAGCTTTGGTCAGCCGGAGAATTTGCAGGGAATTTCTTACACGGACAAAGATTTTGGGCAGATAAAAGGCTTGCAGCTGGCTTTGCTGATAAATTTTCTGGAGGGATTGGTTCAGGATTCTTTCTGCCTCTTCAACAAAATTATCATTTATAGTATCTTCCAGACACAATGCCAGAGAATACTTTGTTCCAAATTTTTCGGAAATAACAGAGTCTGCAAGATTCTTTTGGTTGGCTGGACAGTACAGTAGTGCACCCACGCTGTAGTAGATAACGTCGTTTTTCAAAATAGTTGTTCCCCTTTTTCTGATTAATGCCTGCTTATTATAGCACATACAATTATAAATGTGGTATAGTGTATTTCATATACTAAATTTTTTATGGAGCGGATATGATACTTTTTTTAGATTTAGATAATACCCTTATTTATTCATATAAACATGATATTGGTCTAAGAAAAAGGAATGTGGAGCTGTATCAGGGCCGGGAGATTTCTTTTATCACAGAGGATACCTGGCAGTATCTTAAGAGGTTAAAAGCAAGGATTGAGATCGTTCCTCTTTCCACAAGGAGTGTGGAACAGTATCAGCGAATTAACCTGGGAGTGGGAGAGTTTCCATATGCATTGGTATGCAATGGCGGTATTTTATTAAAGAATGGCCAGCGGGTGGAAAGCTGGTATGAGAAGTCTCTGGAAGAAATAAAGGACAGTAACGAGGAAATAAGAAAAGGACTTGCACTTCTGGAAAAGGATTCCAGGCGGAGCTTTGAACTGAGATATGTGGAGGAGCTTTTTGTATTTACCAAGTGCGCAGAAGCAGAAAGGGTAGTTCTGGAGCTGAGAGAGAAGCTGGACTGTGAGTATGCGGATGTTTTTCACAATGGCGCCAAGGTTTATCTCGTTCCCAAAATGCTTACCAAAGGAAGGGCCCTGGAACGATTCATGGAGTATCAAAAAGAGCACTTCTCAATAGCAGCAGGTGACAGCGAATTTGACATTTCCATGCTAAAAACTGCAACCCTCGCCCTTGCCCCATTTGGCTTCCGGGAAAATTTTTCTGTGGATTTTCCTGTGGAGGAAATGAGAGAAGGAAAGGTGTTTTCAGAGGAATTGTTGGGGAGGTGTCTTGAAATTACTGAGAAACAGTGAGATGGCTGCTGAAGGATATTTGGCATTGATGAAAAATTTTCGAGAGTTTGCTGCGTATGGTTTTGGCAGCAAACCCTCGATTATTTTTACTGCAGGCCACGAAGCCACTGAGAAAGCCTTTTTCAAACCCGCTCTAGAGGGTATGGTAAAGTCAAGGAAAAAGAGGACGAAGGGATGGGATAAAATAAACTTATTAACTCCTGATTTATTTGACAATTGCATCTAAAATGTTATATGTTATGTACAGAATATTTTTTTACGGAGCGAAAGAGGATGGACATCAGTATAGAAGAAATGCGTCAGGAAAAATTGGATATTCTCCAGGGGAGTCCTACAGAGGAGAATTTGTGGATGGCGGTGATTGCGTATCAGGGGTATCCTTTTCATACAGCGTCGGGGCTGCCTTTTCAGTATCAGCTGAAGGTTGGGAAAAATGGTCAGTGGAATCGGGAGCTGCTGATCGACCGCAGGGAGAACAGCAAAAGTCTGGCATGGAGCAGTGTGAAAATGGCTTTTAAGAATTGTCAGGAAATGGCTCAGACGGAAGAGGTTGTGAAACGTCCGAAGAGCCTTGGTGACATCAGGGGAGTTTCCTATATTTACCCATTGTTCTGGAAATTTGGACTGATTCGGGTGCCGGAAAAGGTTGCTGAGAAAATGCAGGGAAATGAAATTGTATTAAACAAGCTTCCAGGGAATGATTGAAATCATCTATAGTGGAAAGTGATTAATATATTGTTACGAAAAAATTAAAAAAATATTTAATCTCATATTTCTATCAAATTTAAATGTTAACATATTATAGTGCATATAAATCCAGTTTACCAAATTATTGTGGAGCGGTTATTGCGAGTATCCAATTGACGCTGCATTGTAAGAGGACACAGGATAAGGAGAAAACAGACAATATGAAGAAATGTGAGAGGAAAAGGGCAGCAGTGGTGCTTTGTGGAATCTCTGCTGCTATTTTTTTGAGTCAAATTTGGGGAAGCGAGACTTCTCAGGCTGTGGAGCGAAAGGCTTTGCCGCAGAATGTGGTGATGGACCAGCAAAGACTGGGATATTACGATCAGAAGGTGGAGGCTTCCATGGATTTGGAAAACAACATATCTATTCAGGAGAATGACAGCACTGCCGAAGAAATCGAGACAACCATTCCCAAGGAAAAGAGTTTGGTTGGAACCTCCTATGAGATAGACCAGCAGATAAATGCAGAATTGGAAAAAGGGTATACCTGGGAAAAACCTATGGTTATCCTCAATCCATACCAGATTTCTCCGCTGTCAGCCTACATATTATTTAACACCCAGGAAGAATGCGCAGTGCGTGTCACGGTAAGGGGAAAAACAGAGGCAGCGGATATCTGTTTAGAGGTAGAAAAGGCCACTTCCCACAGAGTCCCTGTAATAGGACTTTATCCGGATATGGAAAACACAGTTTCAGTAGAATTGCTGGATGAAAATGGAAATGTGACAGATTCTATGGAATTGAAGCTTCAGACCGATGCACTGCCGGAATCCTTACAGGATGTGGTGGAGCCTGTGGAAAGCAGCGGAAGCTCTGCATTTGGACTGACAATGGTATATGGACAGCAGACTTTCCAGCCATTTGCCTATGACTGTATGGGAGATGTTCGCTGGTATCTGACTCGCAGTATTGCCTCTTCCGGAGTTTTTACCCTGTCAAATGACCGCTTTATTTTCCAGGACGACCTGGCTTATGTGCCAAGCACCTCCAAGCCCCAGGTGACCAATCTCTGTGAAGCGGATTACCTTGGCCGTGTGTACAAGCTGTACTATGTGGCAGGTGGAACACATCATGAGGTGATAGAAAAAGAGCCAGGTGGCAACCTTTTGGTTCTCACAAGTACAGTACTGTCCCATATTGAAGATAAAGTGGAGGAAATTGACAGGCAGACCGGAGAAGTGGTGAATGAGCTTTATCTCCAGGATATTCTGGACTGCAAATATGTGAACAAAATTGACTGGGCTCATTTAAATACCGTGTCTTATCAGCCAGAAGAGGATACCATTATCATCAGCCCCAGAAACCTGGAATCTGTAATAAAACTGAACTGGACAACAAAGGAAATCCAGTGGATTTTATGTGACCCCAGATTCTGGGAGGGTACAGGATATGAGCAATATGTCCTGCAGCCTGAGAGTGATTTTGTCTATCATTTCCAGCAGCATGCGGCTTATCAGTTAGATACGGATCTGGATGGAAATACGGATACAAAGGAAATCCTCATGTTTGACAATCATTCGGTAAAAGTCAGACAGGATGACCTTCCTTATTATGAAAAAACAGGAGAGTCTTATGTGCTGGTTTATGCAGTGAATGAAGAGGAAAAAACAGTACAGCAGATAAAGAAGATTCCTACCATATGGTCAACGATCACCTCTTCCTCCATTTACGACGAGGAAAGCAATCACATATTTGGTATGTGTGGAACTCTGGAGAAATCAGCAGAGAGGAGAGGCATGGTCTATGAGTTTGATTATGATACAGAGGAGATTTTGAACCAGTATAGCATTAAGACCACTTTTTACCGTGCAAGTGAAATGAAAATCGATGCCAATGATCTGGCTGCGCCTATGACAGTGGATGAAAATTATATTGCCGGGGAATTATGGCAGCCAGTGGAATTAGAAGAACGTGCAGAACTTGAGAAAGCCCGTAGAACCATCGGAACAGAGGAACTGGAGCTGCATATCACAGGTCAGGTTCTGTATGCAGGCACCCTGGATCACCATATTTCTCAGATTATTTTCCAGGGAGAACATCACACCTTTGTGTATGATATTTCTCAGATTCCCCTCCATGGAGAAGAATACCTCAGTTTTTATGAGTGCATTCCGGTACCGCTGCAGGGACTTGCCGCAGATGAATATGAGGTGTATGTGGTATATGAAAATGAACTGTGTGATACAGAGCAGCAAATTGTAATAGCAGGCGGCGAGCAGTAAGCACTTGCCGGTAATAAAGAAAAGCCCTGCAGGCCAGGATCCTGAAATGAAATGATCAGAATCCGGTCTGCAGGACTTTTTCTTATTATCATTGAAACTTCTTACTCTTTTCAAATTTCGGTTCGCAGGTAAGATCTACACCCAGTTTACGGAATGCCAGGATATCAACAGAGGACAGCATAACAGAGGTATGAACCTGGCAGTCCTTCAGTTTCGGAATCTGTTCAAGGGCAAGTCTGGCATCCGGGTTGGTTGCAGCACTTACAGAAAGAGCGATCATCGTCTCATCTGTGTGAAGTCGTGGGTTTTTACTTCCAAGATAATGTGTTTTCAGCTCCTGGATCGGGTGGATGGCATCTGGGGAAATCACATGAACCTCATGAGGGATTCCCGCAAGCTCTTTCAGTGCATTCAAAAGGAGTGCAGCAGAAGCGCCAAGAAGGTTAGATGTTTTTCCGGTAATGATCCTTCCGTCTTCAAGCTCCATGGCGGCAGCCGGAGCACCGGTTTTCGCCTCTAATTCAAGGGATGCAGGAACAACCTTACGGTCATCCAGAGTAGCGTGAGCCTGTTTCAGAAGAAGCTCGATCTTGTAAACCTCCTCTTCCTTTCCGGTACCTGAGATCAGAGCGTCCATACTCTTGTAATATCTGCGGATGATCTCCTGACGGGATGCTTCCTGGCAGACTTCATCATTAACGATACAGTTACCAGCCATATTAACACCCATATCGGTAGGGGATTTGTAAGGACACTCGCCCATGATCTTCTCAAACATTGCCTGTACAACCGGGAAAATTTCCACATCACGGTTGTAGTTTACCGTGGTAATGCCATAGGCCTCCAGATGGAAGGGGTCGATCATATTCACATCATTCAGATCCGCTGTGGCAGCTTCGTAAGCAAGGTTTACCGGATGCTTCAGCGGAATGTTCCAGATCGGGAAGGTCTCAAATTTGGCATAGCCTGCACTTACGCCACGCTTATATTCATGGTAAAGCTGGGAAAGACAGGTAGCCATTTTTCCGCTTCCAGGTCCAGGGGCAGTGATGACTACCAGAGGGCGGGTGGTTTCAATGTAATCGTTCTTACCGTAACCTTCATCACTTACAATGAGAGAGGTATTACTTGGATAACCTGGAATATTGTAAAGGGTGTAAACACGGATGCCAAGCTTTTCCAGACGCTTTTTAAATGCATCTGCGCTGGCCTGTCCGCTGTAGCGGGTGATGGCTACACTTCCCACATAAAATCCTCTGCTGGTAAATGCCTGGCGCAGACGGAGAACGTCTTCATCGTAGGTAATGCCAAGATCACCACGGACCTTATTTTTCTCAATATCAGGGGCACCGATCACGATCACGATCTCTGCCTGATCAGAAAGCTGCATGAGCATACGCAGCTTGCTGTCCGGCTCAAATCCTGGAAGGACGCGGGACGCATGGTAATCATCAAATAATTTGCCTCCGAATTCCAGATAAAGCTTGTTGTCGAATTTGCTGATACGCTCCCGGATATGTTCGGACTGCATTTTTAGGTATTTGTCATTATCGAATCCAATTTTTTTCATACTGACTTTCCTCTCTCTCTTGTATTCTCATCCATATATGTACGCATTGGCGCCTGCTCCCAAAATCATTCCGGCAATCTGCACAAAGGGAAAAGGCACATCCAGCAGAAAGTATTTTTCAAACATATTCTAGTATACTACAGTTCCTTCCGTAAAAAAAGTATCTATTTTTGGAAGTATCTATTTTTGGGACAAATTTTTTCAAAAAGGAAGGTAATTCATAAGAACCAGGTTGATTTCTCAAAGGTTTATCTTTATAATAAAAAGGATAGTAAGGAGGAACGAAATGGATAATAATTTGGACAATAACCAAGGAGATCGACGACCTGACAGAGATCCCAATCGGCAGGACCCTAATCGTAATAAGAAGAATCATCAGTCCATTCTGGCTTTTCTGATATGTCTTTTGGTTACTCTGGTGTGTTTCAGCCTGTTTACCAATATGCTGCAGGATAATTCCAGTGAGATTACGTATGACAAATTTATTAGTATGGTAGAGAAGGACGAGATAAAATCTGTGACATTACAGTCCGACACTCTGACCATTGTGCCGAAGAAGCAGCTGAATCCATATCAGGAGATCAGCTATTACACCAATCTGACAGAGGATGAGACGGCACTGACCAAACGTCTGGAAGGAACAGGCATTATTTTCAAATCCCAGCCTCCGGATGCTTTTGGGGAATTTGTGTCAATGATGCTCAGTGTACTTTTACCGTCTGTACTTCTTTTTGTACTGCTTATGTTCTTTATGCGTCGCATGAGCAAGGGCGGCGGAGGCATGATGGGAGTTGGCAAGAGCCGTGCCAAGGCCTATGTGCAGAAAGAAACCGGAATTACATTTAAGGATGTGGCCGGCCAGGATGAGGCCAAGGAATCTCTCCAGGAGGTTGTGGAATTTCTTCACAATCCTGGAAAATATGTAGAGATCGGTGCCAAGCTTCCAAAGGGAGCCCTTCTTGTAGGACCTCCGGGTACGGGTAAAACTCTTCTGGCAAAGGCCGTTGCAGGTGAGGCTCATGTTCCGTTTTTCTCCCTGTCCGGTTCAGAATTTGTGGAAATGTTTGTAGGTGTAGGGGCTTCCCGTGTGAGGGATCTTTTTGAGGAAGCTAAGAAAAACGCACCGTGTATTGTGTTTATTGATGAGATTGACGCCATTGGTAAAAGCCGTGATTCCCATTATGGTGGTGGAAATGATGAGCGTGAGCAGACCTTGAATCAGCTGCTTGCAGAGATGGATGGATTTGATACCTCCAAGGGCCTTCTCATTCTGGCAGCTACTAACCGTCCGGAGGTTCTGGATCCGGCTCTGTTAAGACCAGGACGTTTTGACCGCCGGGTTATTGTGGATCGTCCGGATCTGAAGGGACGTATTGATATTCTGAAGGTTCATGCGAAGAATGTACGTCTGGATGAAACGGTAGATTTTGAAGCCATTGCCCTGGCAACATCAGGAGCAGTAGGATCTGATCTTGCCAATATGATTAATGAGGCTGCTATTCTTGCTGTTAAGAACGGACGCCGTGCAGTTTGTCAGAAGGATCTGCTGGAATCTGTTGAGGTGGTTCTTGTTGGTAAGGAGAAGAAGGACCGTATTCTCAGCCCCCAAGAGCGCAGCATTGTGTCTTATCATGAGGTTGGCCATGCTCTTGTAAGTGCTCTTCAGAAGGATGCAGAGCCTGTACAGAAGATTACCATTGTGCCCCGTACCATGGGAGCTCTCGGCTATGTAATGCAGGTTCCGGAGGAAGAGAAGTATCTTAACACCCAGAAAGAGTTAGAAGCAATGCTGGTTGGCTATCTGGGCGGCCGTGCGGCAGAGGAGATCGTGTTTGATACTGTGACAACAGGCGCTGCCAATGATATCGAGAAGGCTACGAAGGTTGCCAAGGCTATGATCACGCAGTATGGTATGTCTAAGAAATTTGGTCTGATGGGACTGGCTACTCAGGAAAACCAGTATTTAAGTGGTCGTGCTGTTATGAACTGTGGTGATGATACGGCCACAGAGGTTGACCATGAGGTAATGGCGCTTCTTCATGACTCTTATGAGGAGGCCAAGCGTCTGATCGGAAGTCACAGAGAGGCACTGGATAAGATTGCTGCATACCTGATCCGCAGGGAGACAATCACAGGAAAAGAGTTTATGATCATTTTCCGTGCGGTAGAAAGAGGAGTGGAGATTCCGGAGAATCTGGATGCGGCAGGCCTGGCCGAGCTTGGCAGAGCTGTGAAAGCCGAGCAGGAGAGGGAAGAGGCTGCCAAGTCTGGAAGTGTAAATCTGCAAAAAGAGCCAGAAATGCTTCCGGAACAGAAGGAAGCCCGGCAGCCGGTGCAGAGTGCCCAGCAGGCTGACACCACAGAGCAGTCCATTGCCGCACAGCTGATTCCGGATGTCCAGTCAGATGACACGAAATCTGAATAATATTTTTCAAAAGCTGAAAATATAACCATAGTTTTACACATAACAACAGACAGAATACAAGAACCGGGAGCTTTCCCGGTTCTTTTCAGAAGGAGAGATGGTATGTTCCTTATTGAGGAAGAGCTGAAGAAACTTCCAGGCAAGCCTGGTGTTTACATTATGCATGGGGAAAAGGATGAGATCATTTATGTTGGAAAGGCTGTCAGTCTGAAAAACAGAGTGCGCCAGTATTTCCAGAGCAGCCGGAACAAAGGGGTAAAAATCGAGCAGATGGTGACGCATATCACCAGATTTGAATACATTGTCACGGATTCCGAGCTGGAGGCCCTGGTATTGGAGTGCAACCTGATAAAGGAACACCGTCCCAAATACAATACCATGCTAAAGGATGATAAAACCTATCCTTTTATCAAAGTAACGGTAAACGAACCATATCCCAGAGTTCTGTTTTCCAGAACAATGAAAAAGGACAAGGCCAGGTATTTCGGCCCATACACCAGCTCCACAGCTGTAAAGGATGTCATAGAGCTTGTGCGGAAAATCTACATGGTCCGTTCCTGCAACCGGACACTTCCCCGTGACTGTGGAAAAGACCGACCATGCCTGTATTATCACATGAAGCAATGCATGGCACCCTGTCAGGGGAATGTAAGTGAGGAAGCCTATAAAGAAAACATCACCAAGGTCCTTCATTTTCTCAATGGAAATTTTCAGGAAACCATCGACCAGCTTACAGAAAAGATGATGGCTGCTTCCGAGGAGATGCGGTTCGAGGATGCAGCAGGCTACCGTGATCTTATTAACAGTATTAAGAGAATCGGTGAGCGCCAGAAGATTACCACCTATGGCGAACAGGACAAAGACATTATCGCTGCTGCAATGGAGGAAAGCCAGGATCTGCGGGAACAGGATGCAGTTGTACAGGTATTCTTTATGCGTGGAGGAAAACTGATTGGAAGAGATCACTTTTTCCTCCGTGTGGCAAGGGGAGACACCAAGGCTCAGGTGCTTTCCAGCTTTCTGAAGCAGTTTTATGCAGGAACGCCTTTTATTCCGGCAGAAATAATGATGCAGGTAGAGATTGAAGATGCTGAAATTATTGAAGAATGGCTGTCCTCCAGGCGGAAACAAAAGGTTCACATCCGTGTTCCTAAGAAGGGAACCAAGGAGAAGCTGGTAGAGCTTGCAAGGGAAAATGCAGAAATGGTCCTTTCAAAGGACAGAGAGCGGATCAAAAGGGAAGAGGGCAGAACCATTGGTGCAGTGAAGGAAATCGAGGGCTGGCTTGGCTTATCCGGAATTGTCCGGATGGAAGCCTACGATATTTCCAATATCAGCGGTTTTGAATCCGTTGGCTCCATGGTAGTTTACGAAAAAGGAAAGCCTAAGCGCAGTGATTACCGGAAATTCAAGATCAAATGGGTACAGGGTCCAAACGATTACGCCAGCATGGAGGAAGTGCTTACAAGGCGTTTTACCCATGAAGCGAAGGGCGAATTTGACAGCTTTTCCAGACTGCCGGATCTGATTCTTATGGATGGAGGAAGAGGCCAGGTAAATATTGCCCGGAAGGTATTGGGAGAGCTTGGAATCCAGATCCCGGTTTGTGGTATGGTAAAGGACGACAATCATCGTACAAGAGGCATTTATTTTAATAATGTGGAAATCCCGATTGACACTTCCAGCGAGGGGTTTCACCTGGTAACCAGGATACAGGACGAGGCACACCGTTTCGCCATTGAATATCATCGTTCCCTTCGCAGCAAGGAGCAGGTGCGCTCTGTGCTGGATGACATTCCGGGAATTGGTGATGTCAGGAGAAAGGCTCTTCTTCGCAGATTCAAATCTGTGGAGAATATCCGGGATGCTTCTGTGGAAGAATTAAGTCAGACAGAATCGATGAATGTTCAGAGTGCAGAAGCGGTATATGTATTTTTTCACAACAATATTCATTGAAGTTATGAAAAAAGTTGTGTATAATATAAACGTTAGAGCTTTTGGAAATCTGGCAGAATATCATTAGAAAACAAAGGAGATAGGAAGCATGAAAGGTGTACAGCTTACCAAGCTGGCGCAGGAACTGAATCTGACAAACCTGACGCCTGATATTGACCTTACGGAAATTTGTGTGAAGACAGCAGAAATAAATCGTCCGGCTTTGCAGCTTACCGGTTACCTGGAGCATTTTGCAAACGAGCGTGTGCAGATCATCGGTTATGTAGAGTATACGTATCTGATGCAGTTAAGTGATGAGGAGCGTGCATTCAAATATGAGCGTTTTATCTCCAGCAAGATCCCCTGTGTAATCTTCAGCACCATGACAAGACCGTCACAGGACATGATCAATCTTGCATATAAGTATAATGTACCTACTTTCGTGACAGAGAGAACCACATCCAGCCTGATGGCAGAGATCATCAGATGGCTTGGCGTACAGCTTGCACCTTGTATCTCTATCCACGGCGTTCTTGTGGATGTATATGGTGAGGGCGTTCTTATTACAGGAGAGAGCGGAATCGGTAAGAGTGAGGCTGCCCTGGAGCTGATCAAGAGGGGGCATCGTCTGGTTAGTGACGATGTTGTTGAGCTTCGCAAGGTCAGTGACGTTACACTGGTTGGCTCTGCACCGGATATTACCCGTCACTTCATTGAGCTTCGCGGTATCGGCATCATTGATGTAAAGACTCTGTTCGGTGTTGAGAGCGTTAAGGATACTCAGTCTGTAGATCTGGTTATCAAACTGGAAGAGTGGGACCGGGACAAAGAGTACGACCGTCTTGGACTTCATGAGGAGTATACGGAGTACCTTGGAAACAAGATCGTCTGCCACTCCCTGCCGATTCGTCCAGGACGTAATCTTGCGGTTATCGTTGAATCAGCAGCGGTTAACCACAGACAGAAGAAGATGGGTTATAATGCAGCGGAAGAGCTGTATAAGCGTGTTCAGGCAAATATTGCCAGAAAAAGAGAAGAGTGATCCGCAGACAGCGGTTTACAGGCTCTGAGGCAGTTAATTGCATAGATTAGAAAGGATGGAAAATACAATGGGAATGTATTGTTTTGGAATTGATGTAGGAGGAACTTCCGTAAAATGTGGATTATTCCTTACCAATGGAACTTTAGTTGATCAGTGGGAAATCCCTACCAGACTGGAGAACAATGGTTCTTCAATTCTTCCGGACGTTGCCGAGGCAATTAAGAATAAACTGAACGAAAGAGGCATTACAAGGGATAATGTAGACGGTGTTGGAATCGGAATCCCAGGGCCGGTTAATGACAATGGAGAAGTTCCGATGGCAGTAAACCTTCACTGGGGATTTAAGGCCGTAGCAAGTGAGCTTAGCGCACTTACCGAACTTCCGGCAAAGGCTGCAAACGACGCTAATATCGCAGCCCTTGGCGAGGCATGGAAGGGCGCTGCTGAGGGTGCGAAGAATGTAATCCTAGTGACACTTGGAACCGGAGTTGGCGGTGGTATCATTGTAGATGGAAAAATTGTTTCCGGTCATCACGGCGCTGGTGGAGAAATTGGCCATGCCTGTGTAAAACATGATGAGGTTCGCCCATGTAACTGTGGAAATCATGGCTGTCTGGAGCAGTATGCATCTGCAACTGGTATTGTGCGTGTTGCAAATGACATTCTGGAAGAAGAGCAGGCGGATAGCAAAATGCGTCATGTGGAGAAGCTTTCTGCAAAGGATGTTCTGGACTTCTATAAAGATGGAGACGCTCTTGCAGTGAAGACAATGGAGTATGTGGGAGATGTTCTGGGAAGCACACTGGCGGTGTTTGCCTGCGTGACAGACCCTGAGGCAATCGTAATCGGCGGCGGTGTTTCCAAAGCAGGAAAGCCTCTTACAGACTGCATTCAGAAATACTATCAGAAATATGCATTCCCGTCCTGCAAGAGTACACCGATCATTCTTGCAAGCCTTGGAAACGATGCCGGTATCTACGGTGCAGCACGTATGGTAATTAAAGAGTGATTTGAGCGTACATAAGAATAAAGACCTGACAGATGCGATTCCTGAAAAAGGATGCGTTTGCCAGGTCTTTTTTACGGTAAGAATGCATTTTACAAATATGCTCTGGCAGGGAACGGAAATCGCTGCTTGCCAGATTCTTTTTCAAAATAAATCAGGGAGCTTGTCAGATCCCTGTCTGATAAGCTCCCTGATGAAATTACTGAAATCTGCCGGTTAATGAAAAATTAGTAATAATAAATATCATCTCCGGAATCGATATCTCCGCCGCCGGTGCCATCACCAGTACCATCACCAGTGCCGTCTCCGGTACCATCACCAGTGCCGTCTCCGGTACCATC
>ERZ1035006.689-NODE-689-length-25775-cov-9.406960_pt1 | contig 25775 bp, 16 predicted proteins | sample MGYA00520694_ERZ1035006 | MGnify/ENA primary metagenome ERZ1035006 (study PRJEB33766, sample SAMN09781746) | gut metagenome | biome: gut microbiome | host: Homo sapiens | place: Madagascar | study: EMG produced TPA metagenomics assembly of the PRJNA485056 data set... | reverse complement strand
GATGCGAAAAAAGCAATCACCTTATATAAGAATAGAGATGCGTCGGAAAAAGTATTTCGTGCAGATAAATCTTACCTGGGTAATAATTGTCTGAGAGTTGTTTCTGAGGAAGCTGCATCAAATAAAATATTTATTGGATTTATTGCCTTGATTATCCGATGCAAGTTGTATACAGCATTAAAGGATAAAGCATCCGAAATGGTTAAGAAACCGAATTATCTTACTGTTCCGGCAGCAATTCAGGAACTTGAGAAAATCGAAATGACAAGACAACTGGATAAGATATATCGCTTGGATCATGCAGTGTCAAAAACACAAAAAGTTGTGCTGAGTGCATTTGGAATTAGCGCAGAGCAGGTGAAATATAAAACGAATTACATTAGTGAAAATTTATGAGGAAAATAAAAATGGCCAGAAATATCAGTAAAGAAAGTTTAGAACAGAAAATAGCGAAAATAGAAAAGGCAATTAGCAAGAACCGTGAACAGTACGATCGGCTGACGGCAGAGTTGGAGGAGCTTCACAAAAAACAGAAAGCAATACAAAGCGAAGAGTTATTGAAAGCGATCGAAGGAAGTAGCAAGAGCTATGAAGAAATCTTAGATTTTATTCAAGGGAAAGAAAAAAGAGGTGAATAGGCATGGACGAATACTCTAGAATTATAATTGAAGAATACTGTATGAATCATCCAAAAACAAAAAAGGCTGATTTTCTATGGGAGCTGGTTCATATGTCATATGATGCAGCCTGTGAACCAGCCCCTTGGCAATTGATGCAACTGTCTCAATTAATATCAAGAGAAAGAAAACCGGAATTGAGAGAAGCACTGGAAGACTTGGATGAGTTTATGAACGGATACTAAATAGTGTGTTTTTGATCTGTATAGATTACATCAGGAGAAAATCAATTTAGTTGTAAAATTTCTGGAAGTTAACATTTTAAAAATAATTACTAAAAACCTATTGACATAGTAGGTTAATAGTGATAATATCCTGTTATCAGATAAAGAAACTATGAAATATGAAAAAGTGAACGGCAGTAACAGCCGGGAAAGGATCGGATATGGGATATTATAAAGGAACACTTGGACTGATCGGAAATACACCACTTGTTGAGGTTACAAACATTGAGAAGGAGCTTGGACTGGAAGCTACTGTACTTGTGAAGCTTGAGTACTTTAATCCGGCAGGAAGCGTTAAGGATAGAATTGCCAAAGCAATGATCGAGGACGCAGAGCAGAAGGGAATCCTGAAAGAAGGTTCTGTAATCATTGAGCCTACATCAGGAAACACCGGAATTGGTCTTGCATCTATTGCAGCAGCAAAAGGATACAGAATCATTCTTACTATGCCAGAGACAATGAGTGTTGAGAGAAGAAATATTCTGAAAGCATATGGTGCAGAGCTTGTTCTCACAGATGGAACCAAGGGAATGAAGGGTGCCATTGCCAAGGCAACTGAGCTGGCAGAAGAAATTCCGAATAGTTTTATCCCAGGACAGTTTGTGAATCCGGCGAACCCTGCAGTACACAAAGCAACCACAGGCCCAGAGATCTGGAGAGATACAGAAGGTAAGGTCGACATTTTTATTGCAGGCGTTGGTACAGGTGGTACTCTTACCGGAACTGGTGAATATCTGAAGGAGCAGAATCCAAATGTGAAGATCGTTGCTCTTGAGCCTTCTACATCTCCTGTATTATCAGAGGGAAAAGCCGGCCCGCATAAGATCCAGGGAATCGGCGCTGGATTTGTTCCGGATGTTCTGAATACTCAGATTTATGATGAGGTTTATAAAGCAGAAGCTGATGATGCATTTGCAGCAGCGAAGCTTCTTGCACATAAAGAGGGTATCCTGGTAGGAATCTCATCTGGAGCTGCATTAAATGCCGCAATCGAATATGCGAAGAAACCTGAGAATAAAGGTAAAGTGATTGTTGCACTTCTTCCGGATACAGGTGACAGATATTACTCTACACCACTGTTCACAGAGTAAAATCTGAGCAGCAGTAAGCTGTATCACAGTACAAAATCCAGGAGGCTGTCGAAGCCCGGTATGTTTAGGGGTGTTTCACCCAGAGCATTCTGGCTTCGGCAGTCTTTTTTGCGCAATAAAGGATACGGAAACCCAACTATAACTAATCAGATTGACATACTAGGATATCTTATAGTAACATATCCCCAACAGGAGGATAAGAGTATGAGTGAATTAACCGCAACCATAGAGCAGCAGAAAAAATATGAAAATTTAAAGGAGTATCTTCGCAGCCTGGGAAGTGTAGCTGTGGCATTTTCCAGCGGTGTAGATTCCACCTTTCTTTTAAAAACAGCCCATGATATACTTGGAGATCAATGCCTGGCAATTACAGCGATGTCCTGTTCTTTTCCAAAAAGAGAGCTGGAAGAGGCGAAGGCATTTTGTGAAAAAGAAGGCATCCGCCACATTACAGTAGAATCTGAGGAACTGGAAATCGAAGGCTTTTGTCAGAATCCCACCAACCGATGTTACATCTGCAAAAAAGAATTGTTTGAAAAAATCTGGGAAATTGCCAGAAGAGAAGGCTTAAATGCAGTAGCTGAGGGCTCCAACATGGATGACAACGGAGATTACAGACCTGGCCTTATGGCTGTTGCGGAGCTGGGTGTTAAGAGTCCGTTGCGCCACAGTGAATTATATAAAGCAGACATCCGTGCCCTGTCAAAGGATCTGGGCCTGCCAACCTGGGAAAAACAGTCCTTTGCCTGTCTTTCCTCCCGCTTCGTATACGGTGAAACAATTACCAAAGAAAAGCTGGAAATGGTAGACAAGGCAGAGCAGCTTCTTCTGGACCTTGGTTTCCACCAGCTGCGTGTGCGTATCCACGATAAGATGGCGAGAATTGAAGTTCTTCCTGATGAGCTTCAGAAGGTGCTCGATAAGCGGGAACAGATCGTAAAAGCGTTTAAAGAATATGGATTTACCTATGTAACAATGGATCTCCAGGGTTATCGTATGGGAAGCATGAATGAGACAATCAAAAGATAAAATCTGATGACAAATTAAACCCGAATTGTGAGAAGATGACTTGCAGTTCGGGTTTTTCTCTGGTAAGATGAAGTGCAGGATTTAACAAATTAAACACATTTTTCCCACAAAGTCAACACAATTTATTTCTATACTCTAAGCTATCAGTTGAAAGAAAATAAAAAGTTTCTAAAGGAGGGAACTTTATCATGAAGAATAAGAATGAAGAATTAAAAAGAAAAATTAAAAAGGCAGCAAGCATCAGTCTTTGTGCAGTACTTGCAGGAGGACTTGCAGCAGGAACTTATACAGGTGTTAATTATCTGACAGGATATGAGCAGAGCGTGCAGGCGGCAAGTAAGGATTCAGTTACATTATTAAAATCAAAATCTGATTCCGATTCCGAGGACAGCAAAGAGGAAGCAAAGGCAAAAGGAAGCCTGGATGTATCCGATATTGTAGAAGAAGCAATGCCAAGCATCGTTTCCATTACTACTAAATCTGTAGAAGAAGTTCAGAATTATTACGGAATGTTTGGTCAGTATGGAACTTATTCACCAGAGCAGAGAGAGGTTCAGGGAAGCGGTTCCGGTATTATCATCGGAAAGAACGACACAGAGCTTCTGGTTGCTACAAACTATCACGTAGTTGACGGTGCAGACACCTTATCTGTTGGATTTATCGACAGCACTGCCTGCGAAGCAAAGGTAAAAGGCTATGACAGTGGGAAAGACCTTGCAGTAGTTGCAGTATCTCTTGACGATATCGACAGTGATACAATGGATGCAATTTCTGTCGCAACAATCGGCAATTCCGATAACCTGAAGGTTGGTGAGCAGGTGGTTGCCATTGGTAATGCACTTGGCTATGGACAGTCTGTAACAACAGGTATTGTAAGTGCTAAGAACCGTCAGCTGAATTCAGATGATACAGTTGGTGATTATGACAGTGACAGCAATAAGACGACGAACCTGATTCAGACAGATGCAGCTATTAATCCAGGTAACAGTGGCGGAGCTCTTCTGAATATGAATGGTGAGGTTGTTGGTATTAACTCCGCAAAGCTTGCGTCTACAGAGGTTGAGGGTATTGGCTATGCAATTGCAATTTCAGATGTAACAGATACGCTGGAGAGCCTGATGAATGAGGAAACCAGAGATAAGGTTGAGAATCACGGTGTTCTTGGCATTACCGTTTCCACAGTAAGTGATGAGGCAAGTGAGGTTTACGGTATTCCGGAAGGTGTTCTGGTAAGAGAAGTAACGGAAGGTGGCGCAGCTGATGATGCTGGTATTGAAGCAAAGACCATTATCACCAAATTTGCAGGTAAGACTGTTACTACCAAAGAGCAGCTGGTTGATTTCCTTTCCTACTATGAACCAGGTGAGGAAGTTGAGCTTACGGTAGAAGTTCCGGATGGAAACGGATACAAAGAAGATACGATTACCGTAACTCTTGGAAAGAGCGAAGATACACAGAATACTGGTGATTCTGATTCCCAGGACGGACAGGAAAGTGACGGAAACCTTCTTGATGACTGGAGAAATGAACAGGGCGGTGCCGGACTTCAGTATGGTGAAGGCTGGAAATAAAATTTTTTCCTGACGGGCAGCTGAATAACAGAAAATAAAGCAAAACCAGAGAAGATTCATCTTGAATGATGGATCTTCTTTTTTTCTGCTTATTGCGTGGTTGGACGAAAAAAGGTATAATGAAACGTCAGGTTAGAGTTAAACAAAAGAAAAGAGTGTAAAATGAAGAAAGAACTTTCGTTTGTTTTTGATATAGATGATACTTTATACAGCCAGATGGAGCCGCTTCTTACTGCCTGTGAGGAGAGCCTGGGGAGAAAACTGGAGGATCCGGAGCTGTTTTACCGGATTTTTTGTAAAAGAAGTGGGGAAATGTTCCTGTTCAGCGAGAGTGGTCAGGTTTCCATTGAGCAGTCCCGTATTTACAGGATCCAGAATACCATGAAGGATATGGGAATCTCATTTACCACAGAGCAGGCGGTGCTGTTTCAGGCGAAGTATAAGGACAATCAGTCAAGGCTTCATGTTTCCTCCGTTTTGACAGAGCTTTTGGACAAATGTGCAGAAAAAGGGATTAAAATGGGTGTGATCACAAATGGCCCTTATGCACACCAGGTCCGGAAATTTCACACTTTAGGTTTGGATAAATGGTTTTCCATGGATCAGCTGATCGTGTCGGCTGGTGTGGGAGTTGCCAAGCCGGATATCCGCATTTTCCAGATGGCAGAAGAGAAGTGGGGAATGATACCGGAGCAGACCTATATGATCGGAGATTCCCTGGAAAATGATATTCAGGGAGCCAGAAATGCCGGATGGAAGACGATATGGATGAACCATCACAGATATTCGGTGCCGAAAGGTATGAAAGCACCAGATTATATTGTTTATACAGAAGAAGAAATGAAAAATCTGATTCTTGATTTATAAAAAAGTGTTGAAAAAAATTCTCTCATTACCTGGTTGTGACGGAGTCCAATGAAATTAAAGAAAGAAATGCCAAAGGTGCAGAAGTAGATAGGGAGGATCTGAAGCAGCAAATCCTGATCGTCGACGATTCAGAACTGAACCGGGAGATCCTGGCGGAAATGCTGCATTCAGATTTCAGGACTATGGAGGCCTGTAGTGGTGAAAAATGTCTCTCCATGCTTTATCAGTATGGCACTGGAATTTCGCTTGTCCTCCTGGATATTGTGATGCCTGGAATGGATGGCTTCGCAGTCCTTGAAGAGATGAACCGAAATCACTGGCTGGAGGATATTCCGGTAATTATGATCTCCAGCGAAGAGACGGAGTCCTACATACGCAAGGCATATGAGATGGGAGTGTCTGATTATATCAGCCGTCCATTTGATGCCAAGGTAGTATACCGGCGAGTATTTAATACTATTAAATTATACGTAAAACAGAGGCGTCTAATCACACTGGTAACGAATCAAATTCGGGAAAAAGAAAAAAACAGTCAGATTCTGGTAGATATTCTCAGTCATATCGTGGAATTCCGTAATGGTGAGAGTGGAAGGCCTGAAGGAAATCCAGGACCGCCTTCAGGAAGAATTAAAGAAAGGTCTGGACGAGAAAACATATACACAGCAGCTTTTGGGTGGAAAGAGGATGGAGCCGTTGTAAAAGATATATCGTACAGTATGATTTCGTCAATTACGATTTAGTAAATCGCAGTTGACGAAATTGCGGAGAAAAGCAGGAAACATATCATTTTGATGTGTGGTCCTGCTTTTTTGTTATTTTTTACCAGGACTGACATATATAGGATAGGAGAGGCTGGACGCAGATGGGGAGACTTTTTATTCCCTGAGCTTGCAGTTCATTCCCTGAAAATAAAATTGAAAGGAAGGGATGATATAATCATAGTATAGTAGAATCGGCAAAAGGCAACTATTAACCGTCTCATTATATTGCGAGAAAGGAAGGGATCGTTATGAGAAAAAAACATTTAATGCACGTTAGAAAGGCTATGGCTGCTTTTCTTGCTGTAGCGATGATCGGGCAGAATAGTCTTGTGACGACTGCAGAAAGCTATGTGGTGGAAGATCAGGCTATTGTTGCTCAGGAAGAAAATCAATATGAACAGGAACCGCAGGATGAAGTTCAGCAGGAGCAGCCTGCAGTTCAGGAACAGCCTGCAGCGCAGGAGCAGGTGCAGGCAGAACCGCCTGTAGTGCAGGAAGAGCCTGCAGCTCCGGCGGAGGAAGGAAAGACAGAGCCTCAGGGCGAGGAGCCTCCATCCGGGAATGTTCAGGAAAATCCAACTGTACCGCAGGAGAATCCGGAAAATCCAGAGGGAAACGTCCAGGAACCTGATGAGACAGAGAAACAGGGAGAAAATGCTGGTTCTGAAAATAATGGACAGGCAGCTTCCGAGAATTCGACTCAGGAAAATGGAGAGACAACTCCGGTAGAAACTACGTATCATGTCACCTTTGATTCTCATGCAGCAGATCATGGAAAAATCCAGATTCAGGGTGAGGCATCTCCTATAGAATCTGTTTCTGCTTATAACAAAGAGCTGAAAGAGAAGGAAAGATTTGCATTTTCTGTTATAGCAGAGGACGGCTATGAAGTAGAAAAGGTTCGCCTGGCAGATACCGGCGCAGAGCTTTCCAAGAATGCAGAGGGACAGTATGAGCTTTCAGCAGTGACGAAAGATGTTAAGATTGAAGTGCTTTATAAAGAGATTTCACAGCCAGCAGCGCAGGAACCGGAAATAAAAGAATCTCAGCCAGAAGGTGAGGCTCCGCAGGAAACTCAGAATCCAGAAGAACAAGAAAAATCAGTTCTGGAAGATCCGCTGATTCTGGAGCAAGATACCACAGCAGAACGAACAAATGACATTATAAACAGCAATGAAGAAATTCAGGCTCTGGAAAATAACGAAGATGTTTATACTCTGATTGTGGAGTATGAATATGAAGACGGCGGTCGTGCGGAAAACAGTTATTATGGACAGTATGAAGCTGGAACAGAATTTGAAGTAACAGTTCCTGTAAAAAATGGTTATACTATAACCTGCAGTCAGGAGGGCTATTATGATAGTTCAGCAGGAAAAATAAAGGGAACATTAAATTCTGATTTAACTTTGATATTAACTTATAGTCCAGATGAAGTCTCCTATAGGGTGAACCACAGATTTGAACAATTAGATGGTTCATTTACAGAGGAACCAGAAACTGTAGACAGTGTTGTTGGAGAGACAACAGCTGCACAGGTAAAAATAAGAGAGGGCTATACAGCAGTAACTCCAATTCAGCAGCTTCTGGTAGATAATAGTACAGTAATAAATATTGAATATTTTTTGAATACCTACAAAGTTATTTATAATACAGAAGGCGGTACCTATGTGGCTCCGGCTTATGTGAAACATGGTGGAGCAATTACTGTAAATGCAACACCTGCGAGAATTGGATATAAATTTGGCGGCTGGTATCTGGATGAGGCTTACAATACGGCGGCTGGTACGGAAATTACGGTAACAAATGATTTTACTTTATATGCAAAATGGGATGCTGAGAATGTGAATTACACAGTCGTATATTGGTACGAAAATGCAGACGATAATAATTATTCTTATGCATACTCAGAGCTGAGGCAAGCTGTGACTGGTTCAGAGCAGACATTAAAAGCTGCAACGCCGGCAGACAGTGTACATTTTGAGTTTAAGGACGCAGATAAAGTCACAATTAAAGCAGATGGTTCTACTGTAATGAATGTGCATTTTTCCCGCAAAAGTTACACACTGACATTCAAAGATGGCAGGAAAACAGTTGCTACAATTAAAGCAAAGTATAATCAGTATATTGCCGGAAAATTTAATGAGGCACCATTTAATACAACATATAATGGAAGAGCATGGTTAGATACGGGTTCAACCTATACCTATGCACTGCAGACATTAGACCGTATGCCGGATAAGAACGTAACATTTAACTTATATCAGAAGAGTAGCAATGTATTAAAAACGATTTATTATTATGTAGAATCAGTAGGGAAAGGTGAGGAACTCTTAAAGACAGTTAGTACGTATTTTAACTATATGACTTATGAAGAGGAATATCACGAAATAGCTGGATTTGAAAGGTTATCTCGTAGTGAGGCTGGCTTCAATAGAGAAAGTAAAAAGAATTTTAATCGTAATAATACAGGTGCCTTGTATTATAAGAGAAAATCCTTTAATCTGGTATTTATGAATGGTGGAGTAAGGGACAAGACGGAGTCTCTTAAATATGAAGCTCCTATTTCAGAAAAAAATTACATCCCTGACCGGCCAGAGGGAACACCTGATTATTATGAGTTTGCCGGATGGTATTACGATGAAGCTGGAATGAATGAAGTAGCATGGGCTACAGAAAAAATGCCATTGGATGGATTGGTAGTATATGCAAAATGGACACCAAGATCTTTCACAGTGACATTTGACACTCAGGGAGGAAGCAGTGTCGATTCCCAGCGTGTAGTTGGAGGAACAATGGCCAGCGCTCCATCTGCACCAACGATGGATGCATATAACTTTGTTGGCTGGTATGTTTCAACAGATACGAATGCCGCAGTTTTCGATTTTGGAATGCCGATTACTTCTGATTGCGTCGTGTATGCAAGATGGGAAAAAATAACAGTTGCCGGTTATACAATTAATTATTTCAAAAAGGGAACAACAGATCCTGTATTTGCTTCTGAAAGTCAAATGGGATATGTGGGTGCAAAAATAAATGCATTGGCAAAATTTGATAATAATTGGATTGTAGATGAGGTGAGCAAAAGTATAACTTTAGGCTGGGATGCAGATAAAAACGTAATTACTTTTTATTATGCAGAACCTCATGATGTATATTATAAAGTAAAATATGTTGATGCAGTTACCGGAAATGAAGTTGCAGCAGAAAAAATTCAGTCTACACGTATGGCACAAGTAATGGAAAATGCGGTGGAGGTTTCTGGATATGAGTATGATGCGAGAAGAAAATCTTTGGTACTTAACGATGAGGCAAGTGAACAGGAGATAAGCCACAACATTATTACTTTCACATATAAGCCAATTTTGGAAGTGACCATAGAAGGAAATACAAATACTGTAAAATATGATGGAAACGAGCAGAAGGCAGAGGGCTTTACCGTAAAAAATCTGCCGGAAAATAGTGGCATCGGATTTGAATTAAAGCCTGGCTATAGCGCTGAGGCAAAGGGAACAGATGCTGATACCTATTATATGGGATTGACGACAGAATCATTTGTACCTTCTTTTGGAACAACGAGCAGCTATAATGGAAATAACTGTGTTGTAAGAATTAAGAAAGTAACAGATGGAAAGCTGACAATTGAGCCAAGAAAGGTAACACTTACCAGTGCGTCCGACAGCAAGGTATATGACGGCCAGCCATTGACAAACAATAATGTAACTGTTGGAGGAGAAGATGGCTTTGTAAAAGGCGAGGGAGCAACTTTCAATGTAACTGGAAGCCAGACAGATGTAGGAAGCAGCTCTAATGAGTTTACCTTTGAATTAAACGAAGGAACCCTGGAGCAGAACTACAATATTGAAATTCATGAGGGAACTCTGGCAGTAACTGCAGATGAGAATGAAGTTGTAGTAAAAATTATTGAGCATGGTGCTACTGTTAAATACGATGGAATCGAGAAGAAAGTTACAGGTTACGATGTAGATATCAACAATTCTCTGTACACGACGGATGACTTTACTTTCAGTGGAAATGCCGAGGCTACAGGAATAAATGTCGGAACTTACGGAATGGATCTGAAAGAGTCTGATTTCGAGAATACAAATAGCAACTTTGAAAAGGTAATATTTGTTATCGAGCATGAAAACCTGGTAATTGAAAAGAGAGAAGTTGAGCTCATTAGTGCGGATGCCGACAAGGTATATGATGGTCAGCCATTAACAAAGAATATTGTAACTGTTAGTGGAGACAGATTTGCAGACGGTGAGGGCGCATCCTATTCAGTAACCGGAAGCCAGACCAATGTAGGAAAGAGTGATAATAAGTTCACCTATACCTTAAACAAAGGAACTTCAGCAGACAACTACATTATCACAAAAACCCTAGGAACTTTGGAAGTAACCCCAGTAACAGACCAAGTAACCGTAACAATCACTGGCAATAAAGCAAGTGTGAAATATACCGGAGAAGAGCAGAAAGTAAATGGTTATAATGTGGCTACTAATAATCCGCTGTACACTGTAAATGATTTCAAATTCAGTGGAACTGCTGTAGCAAGAGGAACAAATGCAAACGATTACGAAATGGGTCTGACGAAGGCGAATTTTGAAAACGCCAGCAAAAACTTTACAAATGTTGTTTTTGAAGTAACAGATGGAAAACTGACAATCGAGCCAAGAAAAGTAAGTTTCACTAGCGCATCCGACAGCAAAGTATATGACGGCAAGCCGTTGACAAATAATAATGTAACTGTTGGCGGAGAAGATGGCTTTGTAAAAGGCGAGGGAGCAACCTTCAATGTAACTGGAAGCCAGACAAATGTAGGAAGTAGCTCCAATACATTTACCTTTGAATTAAATGAAGGAACTCTGGAGCAGAACTATGACATTGAAACTCATGAGGGAACTCTGGCAGTAACCGCAGATGAGAACGAAGTTGTAGTAACAATTACTGAGCACAGCGACACAGTCAAGTATGATGGAACCGAGCATACAGTCAAAGGTTACGACGTAAATATCAGCAATCCTTTGTACACAGAAAATGACTTTACCTTCAGCGGAAACGATGAGATCAAAGGAAAGAATGCTGATAAATACGAAATGAACCTGACAGCAGACGATTTTGAAAACATTAACAGCAACTTTGAAAAAGTAACCTTTAAGATTGTAGATGGAAGTCTTGTAATTGAGAAGAGAGAAGTAGAACTCATCAGTGCAAATGTAAGTAAGGTATATGACGGAACTCCACTGACCAACGATACCGTAACAGTCAGCAAAGACGGTTTTGCAGAAGGCGAGGGAGCATCCTACAATGTAACTGGAAGCCAGACAGATGTAGGACAGAGCGATAACAAGTTTACCTACACTTTAAATGAGGGAACCTTAGCAGACAACTACGACATTACAGCAACTCCAGGAAGCCTGGAAGTAACACCTGTAACAGACGAGGTAATCGTAACTATCACAGAGAACAGCAAGACCTTTACCTATGACGGCAAAGAGAAGAGCGCAACCGGATATACAGTATCTATCAACAACCCACTGTATACCGAAAACGACTTCACCTTCAACGGATTTGCCGAAGTTAGCGGCATCGACGCTGGAAAATATGACATGGAGCTTACCCCAGACAATTTTGAAAACATCAATGGAAACTTTGAAAAGGTAACCTTCAAAATTGAAGATGGAGTCCTGGAAATTCTTCCGGCAGAGCTTACATTCCGAGCTGGCAGCGACTCCAAGAAATATGATGGAGAACCTCTTACCTGTGCGAAATATGAGCTTGTAAAAGGCGCAATCGTAGAAGGCCAGACAGAGCAGGTAACAGTAGAAGGAAGCCAGACTCTGGTTGGAACCAGCGCAAATGTAATTACAGCAGTCATGATCCTGGCACAGATAGACAAAGAATTTGTTGACGTAACCGATAATTACAAGATCATCAAGGAAAACGGCGAGCTGGAAGTAACAGACGGAACCGATGACGATCCTGTAGATCCAGGAAAAGTCGTTACCAAGACCCATGAAGAAAAAGCTTATGAGCTGGGCGAAAAAGTCACCTTTACAATCCGTGTGAAGAACATTTACGATACAACCAAGACTATCCGTATTGAAGAGCTTGCAGGTGTGACCATCAAAGGCGCAGCACCTGAAACTCCAAATATTTTGGAAGTACCGGATGTAGGAGCAGGCGAATTTGTAGAAGTAGAAGCAACCTACGTTGTCACAGAAGCAGACATTGCAAAAGGATACTTTGAAAATACAGTAAAGGTAGAATTCATAGGTGACAAACCTTTTGAAAACAAAGACACCGTAGTGACTGTAGACCCGGTTAAGAGCTATACACTGGAGAAAAAGGCAAGCGAAAGCAACCATGAGAGTGGAAAGTTCAAAGTAGGCGAGACAATCCACTACACTATCACAGTAAAGAATACCGGCAACCAGACTTTGGAAAAGATTGAAATCCAGGATACTCTGCAGGCAGCAGGAATCATTACAAACATTCAGGGCGCAGAATATATTCAGGATGGAAAAACAACAACCTTTACAATCCGAAATCTGGCACCGCAGACTGAGGAAACTCAGATTACCTACGATTATGTTGTACTGGAAGCAGACAAAGGCAATACCATCAGCAACGCAGTAGTTGGCTCACCGGCAGAGCCGGATGGCAAAACTCCAGAAGATGGTACCAGCACAGAAGTGGAAGATCCGAAGGTAGAGGTTAAGAAAGAAGTCGTTTCTATCACAGCAGCAGATGGAACCCAGAAAGATGTTGCTGGAAAAGCAGATAAAGACGACGTTATCACCTACAACGTAACAGTAACCAATACCGGTAATGTGAAGCTGACAGCTGCAAAGATTACAGATAGCCTGGAAGGAATCCAGCTTCCAGAAGGTCAGAGCTTTGAGCTTGGAGATCTGGAATGTGGTGAATCAAAATCTGTAACTTATACCTATGTGGTAAAAGAAGCAGATCTTGGAAAGAACATTCTCAATGTTGCAACAGCAACTGCAGAAGTTCCGGAGGATCCAGAAGAAACTCCGAAACCGGAAGGCAAGGATCAGAAAGAGGTTCCAACAGAAGATCCTGCAAATTGCAGTATCGTAGTTACCAAACAGCTTGTAAACATCCAGGGTGATCTGCTTAGCGTAGCATCTGCCCAGTTCTATGTATCTCTCTTTACAGACGAGGCAATGACCCAGAAGGTAGGAGAGACAAAAGCAATCATCTTTGGTGAAAACCAGGGAACTATGTCTGTAACATTTGATCAGCTGAAACGTGGTACCTACTATGTGGCTGAGACAGATGCAGAAGGCAATGTGCTTACAAGTGGAACCTATAACAATGGCTCTTTCGTACCACAGTACGGAAACGGCAACAAGGTAGAGATTACCGAAAACGGAGCAACAGCAGAGTTCAAGTTTGATAACCAGTTCCTGATTCTTCCAGACGAATACTACATGGTAAAGACAATTACCATTACCAAAAATGTTCTGAAGAAGAATGGCGAAAAGCTGAAATCTGACGAAACCTTCTATGCAGGAATCTTTACAGATGCAGAGCACACTCAGCTGGCAGACATGGTAAGCGAAAACATTGTTCCTCTTGCTATGAATGGAAAAGCAACAGCAACTAAGACAATCGATGTAACGGTTCCGATTGGTGGAGAAGAGGTAACTCTGTATATCACAGAGGTAACAGCAGACGGAACACCAGTGGAGAAGGACGATGCATTTGAATACGATGTAGAGGTTGCTGGGGATACCGCAGTCCTCTCTGAAAATTCCGAAAATGCAGAGGTGGTAATCACCAATACCTCCCGCAAGGATGAGCCTGCTGAACCGGTAGAGCCTACAAAGGCACCGGAAGAAACAACCATAACACCTGCACCAGAAAATGCAGTTCCTGTAAATGGCGTAAAGACTGGCGACGACACCCCAATCGGTGAGTTCACCGTAGTACTTCTCCTGTCAGCAGCATACCTTGTAATTGCCGCAATCAGAAGGAGAAAAACAAGTGGCAGATAAACCTTCATACAAGGCTAAATAAGCCCTTCCAGGCAGCCAGAAATGGCAGCCCAGCAACAAATAAATTCCTAAAAGGCTCGCAGAGTATAATGCTCTGCGAGTTTTTTTCTTCTTGAAAAGTGGACATTGGGCTGCAAAAGTGGATATTGGAGCTGTAAAAGTAGACATTCAGGAAACAAAAGTGTACGTTGAAAATGTGCTTTCCCCAAAAGGTAAGTATAATTTTCTAAAGGTTTTCTAAAATCTGTCCCGGTTTTGCCACAAGGCTGGTTTTCTGTGCTACAATGGCGGAAAAGATCTGGCAGGAGGTGCAGATACTATGAATAATATCACAAAGAATGCTCTGGAAGAGTCTCTGAAGAAATTTCTTCTTCAGAAGCCTCTCGATAAGATAACTATAAATGATCTCACCGCAGACTGCGGAATCAGCAGAATGGCGTTTTATTATCATTTCAAGGATATTTACGATCTGGTGGAGTGGTCCTGTATTGAAGATGCTTCACGGGCGCTGCAGGGAAAGAAAACCTATGATACCTGGCAGGAGGGACTTTTGCAGGTGTTTGAAGCTGTTCTGGAAAACAAGCCGTTTATTCTGAATGTATACCGCTCTGTGAGCAGGGAGCGGGTGGAAAATTATCTTTACAGTCTGACCTATCAGCTGATAGAGGGTGTGGTAGAGGAACAGAGTGCGGGCTTGAAGGTATCCGAGGAGCAGAAAAAGTTTATCGGTGATTTTTACAAATACAGTTTTGTGGGAGTAATGCTGGACTGGATCAAGCGGGGAATGAAGGAATCTCCCAGAGAAATGGCAGAGCTTATCAGCATGACTATGCATGGAAATGTTGGAAATTCTCTTAGAAATATGGAAAAAAAGAAATAAAACTTTACAAAAAAGGGCGGATGATAAAATTTTTGTCATCCACCCTGTTTTGTAAATTGAGGAAAAATAAATCTGGACGTAGAATACACTCAGAAACAGGAAATACTAAGAAATGAAAACATAGAAGCTAAGAAATATAAAAAGACTGCGCAGCGTCAAATTACAAAGAAAACATAAAAATTTGGAGCCGTCAGTCCTATAATTCAGAAAGGTGGTTATTTATATGTCAAAGAAAAAACATTCTGTATTAGGTATGGCAGCACTTGCAGCAGCAGGAGCCGGAGCAGCAGTTATCGCATCTAAAAGCCGTCAGGAGAAAGAGGTTACAGAAGCACACGTAGATCCAAACTACCGCAATACAGAGCGGGGTAAAAATGAGAAAAACAGCAAAGGAATTTATTATACAAACGGAAACTACGAGGCATTTGCCCGTCCGGAGAAACCAGAAGGTGTAGAGAATAAACACGCATATCTGGTTGGAAGCGGTCTTGCATCCCTTGCAGCAGCCTGCTTCCTGGTAAGAGACGCACAGATGCCAGGAGATCATATTCACATTCTGGAGTCTATGGACATTGCCGGTGGTGCCTGTGACGGTATCTTCGATCCTACAAGAGGCTACGTTATGAGAGGCGGCCGTGAGATGGAGAATCATTTCGAATGCTTATGGGATCTGTTCCACAGCATTCCTTCCCTTGAGAAACCAGGCGCATCTGTTCTGGATGAATATTACTGGCTGAACAAACATGATCCAAACTATTCTCTTTGCCGTGCAACAAAAAACCAAGGCAAAGATGCTCATACAGATGGCAAATTCAACCTTAGCCAGAAGGGCTGTATGGAGATCATGAAGCTGTTCTTCACAAAAGACGAAGATCTTTATGACAAGACGATTGAGGATGTATTTGACGATGAGGTTCTGAATTCCACATTCTGGTTATACTGGAGAACCATGTTCGCATTTGAAAACTGGCACAGCGCTCTGGAGATGAAGCTTTATATCCAGCGTTTCATCCATCATATCGGTGGACTTCCGGATTTCAGTGCCCTGAAATTTACAAAGTATAACCAGTATGAATCCCTGATCCTTCCAATGAAGAAATATCTGGAGGACGCAGGTGTTGATTTCCAGTTCAATACAGAGGTTACAAATGTTATCTTCGATATTCAGGATGGAAAAAAAGTGGCAACAGCCATTGAGTGCAAGGTAAAAGGTGTGGAGAAGGGCATTCTCCTTACAGAAGATGACCTTGTATTTGTCACAAACGGAAGCTGTACAGAAGGAACTATTTACGGCGATCAGAATCATGCTCCAAACGGAGATGCAGAGGTTCGTACAAGCGGATGCTGGAGCCTGTGGAAAAATATTGCGAAACAGGATCCGTCTTTCGGACATCCGGAGAAGTTCTGCTCTGACATTGCAAAGACAAACTGGGAATCTGCAACGGTTACCACTCTTGACGATAAGATCATTCCTTATATCACAGATATTTGCAAGAGAGATCCGAAGAGCGGAAAGGTTGTTACAGGCGGTATCGTAAGCTGCCAGGATTCCAGCTGGCTGTTAAGCTGGACCATCAACCGTCAGGGCCAGTTCAAGGATCAGGACAAAGATAAGGTTTGCGTCTGGGTTTACGGTCTGTTCACAGACGTACCTGGCGATTATGTAAAGAAACCGATGAAGGAATGTACTGGGAAGGAAATTACAGAGGAATGGCTGTATCACCTTGGTGTTCCTACCGATCAGATTGAGGATCTGGCAGAGAACAGCGCAGTTTGCGTACCGACTATGATGCCTTATATCACTGCATTCTTCATGCCGAGAGCAAAAGGTGACAGACCAGACGTTATCCCGGATGGCTGTGTGAACTTCGCATTCCTTGGTCAGTTTGCTGAGACTCCAAGAGATACTATCTTCACGACAGAGTATTCTGTACGTACTGCTATGGAGGCTGTATATGGACTTCTGGGTGTTGACCGTGGAGTTCCGGAGGTCTGGGGCAGTGTCTATGATGTGAGAGAGCTTCTGGATGCCAGCGTGAAACTGATGGACGGCAGATCTCCACTGGAAATCGAACTTCCTGGACCGCTGAATCTGCTGAAGAAACCTCTTCTCAGCGCTATTAAGGGAACCTTAGTTGAGAAAGTGTTGAGAGATCATAATGTGATCAAGGATTATATGATTGAAAAATAAAAGGATGTCACTTCAGGCATCGTGAAAAATCCGGTTGAGAAAAGTACCAGGTAAGAAAAGTGGCTGCGTTATGCGGCCACTTTTTTTGCTGTGCAGACTGCCAAAATCCACATACTTTTTGCAGTGCAAAATTACAGGAAATTACTGTTAATCTGATAAAATTGTAATAGCTTTTCATATAGCTATCTGATAAAATTAAAACACAGATAATTTTAACCGTGTTTAATCCCCGAAGGAGGCTTGAGGATGAGAAGAACGGCATTATTTATACTGATATTCAGTCTGTTGGGTGCCACAGGCTGTACAGGTGTATTATCAAAGAAACAGCAGGAGGTGAATGCAATGGGAAATGAGGTAGAACTGACACAGGAGAAGAAAGATTTTCTTACAGCAATATCCATGGATGAGGAGCGTGTACAGGCAGGAAAGCTGTATGATTGGCAGATAGAGGTGCTGCGGCAGTACGACTATGCAATGGATTATCTGGAAAAGAAGTATCCATCTCACAGCTTTAAGTTTACCGCCTGTAATCCAAAGGGAAGGGATAATAGTTTTTCCACATTCTGGTTTGAGGCTGATGGCGGAGAAAACAGCTATGAGCTTTATCTGGATGTGGATAATGATGGAAATTACAGCTGCGAAGATAATTATTATGGAGAGCTGCTGAAAGACAGCTATAATATAGCCCTTTTATCTCTTTTGCAGGAAAACATTCCAGAATGTATAGGCGCTGCCAGTGAGTTTAATACTGTCCAGGGGGCTGGATTTGGGGAAAAGATTACCGGAAAAGATGTTTTGGAAGGCAAGGATAAAGTATCCAATACTACATATATTTATGCTGTTCAGTCGGACGATTCCCAGGCACAGAGCACTGCTGAAAAAATTGAAAATTTTATAAAAGATAGAAAAATATATGGAAGCTATTATGTGGAAATCTTAAATTCTGATCCTGGAGCTGCATATGATGGAGATAAACTGAAAGTATATGCCCAGGAGGCTGGAAGCCAAAATGTGATATTGGAACGAAAGTTTAACCAGTTTGACTGACCGGAGGTGGCGGAATGGGACAATTATCTACGGAACAGGTTCTGCTGCTGAATAATCTGATGTATATGAACAGCAGGGAACCATTTAAAGATATGGAAAACTACCAGGGAAAAACACTGCGAGAATTAGTTAATGATATCGATACAGGGAAGTTTAAGAGCAACATAGACTATACCACATTTACCAATGGCGATGAGTGGAGAAATATTATAGAATCCGTTCGAAACGATGATAAGCTATGCAGTACAAGAATCGAAGCCAGCTATGATGATGGAAAAGGCGGAATGTCTATTTTGTTTAATAATACCACAGACAATGAAGCGGTAGTGGTATATCGGGGAACCGGTTCGCCCTCCGAATGGAAAGATAATTTCCAAGGCGGCAGCGTGACGAATCAGCCAGACGGCGTGTCTACCGCACAGCAGGAAAGTGCATTGAAATGGTACCAGTCGCAGGATTTAGACGGCTATGATTCGGTAACTGTGTCTGGTCATTCCAAAGGTGGAAACAAGGCAAAATATATCACCATTATGGACAATTCCGTTGACCGCTGTCTCTCCTTTGATGGCCAGGGCTTTTCTGATGAATTTGTAAATAAATATGAAGGAAAAATTGCGGAAAACCAGTATAAAATACATAATCACAATGTAGATGGGGACTACGTAAATATTCTTTTGAATGATATTGGTGATAAGACCTATTATAAAGGATATAACTATGGAGATGGGAAATTCCTTGAAAACCATTGCCCCAATACTTATATGAAATATGATAAGGATGGGAACTTTGTCATGGTTGAAACCAGCCAGAATCAGGATGTGCAGAATCTTGATAAGTTCCTGAACAGTTATCTTCGCAGTATTCCGGAAAATGAGCGGAAGGATACCATGAACCTGATTGGAACTATGGTGGAACAGGCTCAGAATGGAGGCTCTGCCAATGACCTTCTGTCAATATTTACAGAGGGAAACAATACAGATAGTGCAGCGAAATTGTTGGCTTATTTTATTAAATACGGACAGGAGAAGCCAGAGATGGCGGAATCTATCCGAAATGTATTAAATGAAATGGGCTATGGAGATTCTATCAAATATGTAGATTTGGTAGAAAATATCTTAAATGACAAAAATTTTGACAGATATGTAGATGTTGCGGATTGGATCAGCGGAAAGGTTCCAGATGGACTGCTGCAGCTGATATCCAGCTATATTTATAAGCACTATGGTATAAAGCTAAGTAAGGAGCAGCTGAGAAAACTGCTGGATATGATTCATACTGTAAACACGGAGATGGATAAGGTCCAGATTAAAGACAATGGTGAGGATATTAAGGTAAAGGACGCACCTCGTGATTCTTCTAGTGGCAGTGGAAGCCACACTTTCAGTGTTCATCCGGGAATTTTGAAAAATACTTCTGAAAGTATTCTCAGCCAGCAACGTGAACTCCAGCAGATGGCAGAGGGGATTGCAGCTATAAGAAAAAGGCTTAATTTCCATTATGCAGGTCTGATCGGTGCAATGGTAGTTCAGGAGCAGCAGATTGAAAGATATGGAAAATACTGTGAACAGCTGGGCAAAGCGTTGCAGGATATTTCCCAGAAATATGAATCTACAGAAACGAAAATTGCAGGAACGAAATAACCAGTCTGGAAGCTTACAATCTGGAAGTTCACAATTAAATATAAAAAAATTTTCAGGGGAATTTTATGGGAATAAAAAAATTTGGAAAATTATTTACTGGCGTTGTAATGACAGTGGAACTGAGCGTTTTCTGTCCAGGTGTAGAAAATCTGGCAGGGGCAGTGGAGAAGGTTTATGCAGCATCTTCTGAAAGTCAGGGACAGGAAAAGGCGAATACAGCAGCTGCTCAGACCGTCACCTGGAAACAAAAAGGCAGCAAACGTTACTGCTATCGAAACGGTAGAAAATTAACTGGCTTTCAGAAGGTTGGAAACAGCTATTACTATTTTGATTCTAAGGGAGTCATGTGTACAGGCTGGCAATTTGTAAAAAATCATTATCGTTATTTCGGCAGAAAAACAGGGAAAATGCGGGTAAATGATACGGTTCAGGGCAGAAAAATCGACAGTAACGGAATCTGGACTCCAGTTGTAGTTCTGGATCCAGGCCATTCTGGTGTAGTCAGCGGCGGATACGAGCCATTGGGCCCTGGCTCCAGCGAGAAGAAGTCGAAGGACACTTCCGGAACCGAAGGCGTAGCAACGAAAGTGCCGGAATACAAGCTTACTTTGAAGGTTGCCAAACAGCTTGCCCGTGTTTTGAAAAAGCAGGGCTGCAAGGTGGTTATGACACGAACTGACAGCAAATCTGCTCTCAGCTGTGTACAGCGTGCCAAAATAGCAAATAAGGCCAGGGCGGATGCATACTTGAGAATTCATGCCAACAGCATCGACTCTTCCAGTGCAACCGGTGCCTTGACCATCTGCGTTACAAAGAATAACCGTTACGTTTCCAACAAAATGTATAAGAAAAGCTACGCCCTTTCTGCCGCAGTCCTGAACGCTTACGTAAAGGCCACCGGCTGCCGGAAGGAATACATCTGGGAAACAGACACCATGAGCGGAAACAACTGGAGCAAAGTCCCCACCACATTAATCGAACTAGGCTATATGTCCAACCCAGACGAGGATCGAAAAATGCAAACCACCGCCTATCAGAAGAAAATGGTAAAAGGCATGGCGGATGGAATAAAAGAATATTTCCTGGGTTAAACACGCTCTGGCGTAACGGAAAATTTAATGCAGAAACAGGAAAAGTCCCTGCTGAACGAAAACATATCTTGAGGAAGGAATGAGAGATATGATTGAGGTTAGCGGGATTTTTCTGTTTTTGTTTGGGGGCTGACATTTGAGGAATGTTTTGCTATAATATAATTAAAATACTGGAAGGAGTGATGTGGACTGGAATTTGCTTCACATGAGATAAAATGTAAGATTTTTTGAATGAAAGCACAGTCAGATAAAAATAAAAAGTACATGAGATGACAATACTGAATTTGAAGAAGGGATTTGCTCATGTCAAATACGAAACATGAAGATGCAATCATGAAAATGGGGTTTAGATATTTTCGAGATCAGATACTGAAATTTTTGGGCGTTGATTATGATTATGTGGAAATTGGCCCAACAGAGCTGGTGGAACTGACGATTCATTCGATGTTTATGGATTTTACATTTTTGACAACTGAGGACTTATATGTCCATGTGGAATTCCAGACTACAGATGCCGGAGAAGAGGATTTGAGAAGATTCCATGCATATGAAGCTGTTTTTTCCTGTGAAACAGGAAAGAAAGTGCTTACATACGTAATTTATTCCGGCGGAATAAAGAAAGCCAGAGAAGTTTTAGAATGTGGGGCATATGTGTATAAGGTATTTCCCATATTTATGACACAGAAAAGTGCGGATGAGGTTTTGGATTATTTACAGGAAAAGAAAAGGGCTGGTGTGGCTCTTGGGGAGGAAGATTTTGCACAGCTGACATTGACTCCATTAATGGCCAGCAATCAGAGTAAAAAAGAAACTATAAAAAATGCGATTCTGTTAGCAAAACAAAATGATGAGGAGATGTCAGAAAAGACATTGGCAATGTTATACACGCTGGCGGATAAATTCCTAAAAGGGGAAGAGCTTGAGGAAATAAAGGAGGTTGTGGCAATGACGAGACTGGGACAGATGCTGTATGATGATGGTATTAAGGATGGCAAAAGAGAAGGAATAAGAGAAGGAAGTGACAGGATGGCGGCGCTGACGAAGGAATTGCTGGCGGCTGGGCGTATGGCAGAATTGCAGTTGGCAATAAATGATCAGGAGTATCGGGAGAAACTGATGGAAGAATATGGAATAAAATGAATGTAGCTTAAAGTTTATTGTAGGCTATTAAGGATAAAGGCTATTTCTTGTTTTTATGGGAAATAGTCTTTTCTTTCTATTCAGGAAAGATTGAAAAATAGTCTGAACAATGATACGCTATGAAAAAGATGTTACCAACAGAATTGAATTTAACAGGAGGATTGGTGTATGCGTTATATTGAATTTGGTGAGGGAAAAGAGAAGGTTTCAGAGTTGATCATAGGGTTGATGAGAATCGGGGAGATGTCTGTGAAAGAGGTAACAGAGCTGATTCAGACTGGCCTTGAAGAGGGGATTAATTTTCTTGATTTAGCAGATATTTATGCAGGTGGAAAATCAGAAGAGCTTGTGGGGAAGACTTTTGCAGAGAATCCTGGACTTCGGGAAAAAGTGTTTTTACAATCGAAATGCGGAATCCGCATTGACTCTGATTTCACATATTTCGATTTCTCAAAAGAGTATATTTTGGAAGCAGTAGATAAAATTTTGACAAGACTGCAGACCGACCATCTGGACAGTTTGCTTCTCCATCGACCAGATGCGCTTATGGAGCCGGAAGAGATTGCAGAAGCTTTCGATATACTTTATAAGGTTGGAAAAGTAAGAAATTTTGGTGTTAGTAACATGACCCCTATGATGATGGAACTGCTGAAAAAGGAAGTGAAATATCCTATCTGCGCAAACCAGATCCAGTTAAGCTGCGCAGTTACCCAGGTTTTTGATGCTGGATTCCACATGAATATGCAGTGTAATGCAGGCATTATGCGAGACGGCGGCGGTATCCTGGAATATTGCCGTATGAATAAAATTCCGATCCAGGCATGGTCCTCCTTGCAGTACGGTTATTTCCAAGGCGTTTTCCTCGGTTCCGAGAAATATCCGGAATTAAACGCAGTTCTTGAGCGCATTGCGAAAGAAAAAGGTGTCACTTCCATGGCCATTGCTCTTGCCTGGATCCTCCGTTACCCAGGTGCCACCCAAGCTGTTGTAGGAACCACCAAGCCAGCCCGCATCCACGAAGCCGCAAAAGCCGGAGAAATACAGATGACAAAGAAAGAGTGGTATGAGATTTATCTGGCGGCGGGGAATGATCTGCCGTGAGAGAAATGAAAAGAGACATTTATACTGCTGAACTTTTTTTCCCAGAGGCGTGGAGAGGGTTGAATTAATAGCTAAAAATTAGGGGGATTCAATGAATTATATAGCACATCGAGACGAAGAACAAGAACAACTATTATTGGAACATTTGGAAGGAACTGCGAAAAGAGCACAATATTTTGCAGGAAAATTTGGAAAAGAGGATTGGGGTTACTGTTGTGGACTTTTGCATGATATTGGAAAGTATAGTAAAAAATTTCAGAAGAAAATTCAGGGAGAAAATGAGCTCAGAGTGGATCATTCTACAGCCGGAGCCAGATTATGCTGGGAGTTAAAAGGCTTATATCCAATTATGGAATTCTGTATTGCCGGACATCATGCCGGACTTCCTGATAGGGGATCAGATTTGGATACAGGAAGTTTGCCTACATTAATGGGTAGACGCAAAAAGAAGATTGAAGACTATCAGGCATATAAAAATGAAGTCCAAGTTCCTGCATTAAAGACTTGTCCTATTGATGTCCAAAATACAAGTACACCGGAGTATTCCATAAGTTTTTTTATAAGAATGCTGTACTCCTGCCTTGTAGATGCAGATTTTCTCGATACAGAATATTTTATGAAACAGGGAATCACCGAGCGTCAGGGTGGAGAAACTATGTCCGAGCTTTTGGAACATTTGGAAAAGTATATTGCTGATTGGTTAAAGAACGAGGATATAGATTCCGTTAATGGCAGAAGAACGGAAATATTGAAACATTGCTTGGAAGCAGGAATCAACTCCAGAGGATTATTTCGTCTCACTGTTCCGACTGGAGGTGGGAAAACAATCGCATCCCTGGCTTTTGCTCTAAAGCACGCAGTAGAACATAATATGGACCGCATTATATATGTCATTCCATATACAAGCATTATAGAGCAAAATGCAAAAATATTCCGAAATATATTAGGGGAAAATAATGTGTTGGAAAATCATTATAATGTGGATTATGAAGGCTCAGAGGATTTTAAATCTATGCAGCTTGCTTCCGAAAACTGGGACAAGCCTATCGTAGTAACTACAAATGTTCAGTTCTTTGAATCCCTATATGCAAATAAATCTTCAAAATGTAGAAAGCTTCATAATATAGCAAATAGTGTTATTGTTTTCGATGAAGTACAAATGCTGCCAAATGATTACTTGAAACCATGTATTGCGGCATTAGAAGAGCTTATAAACAGTTATAGAGTAACTGCAGTCTTGTGCACAGCCACGCAGCCCGCTCTGAAGCAGTTTTTTCAGACAAACAGAGCTGCAATCGAATTATGTCCAAGAATGGAGGAGCAATTTTGTTTCTTCAAAAGAGTAGATTATTGTAATGCAGGGCTTCTTTCGCAAGATGAACTAAGCGAAAGGCTTTTAGAAGAGAAACAGGCATTATGCATTGTAAACACACGAAAAAGGGCGCAGTCGCTGTATGAAAACCTGGAAGGAGATGGTGTTTATCATCTTTCCACAAGTATGTATCCAAAACATAGAAAGCGTATTTTAAATCAGATTACAGAGCGGCTGAAAAGTGGAAAAAGATGTGTTCTGATATCTACAAGTCTTGTCGAGGCAGGAATTGATCTTGATTTTCAAACTGTGTACAGACAGCTGGCGGGATTGGATTCAATCGCTCAAGCTGCCGGAAGGTGTAACAGAGAGGGCAAATATAGTGCAAACGAAAGTAAAGTCTTTATTTTTCAGTTTGCAGAAAAAGAAAATGTTTCAGGTCAAAGGCAGCAGATTGACGTATCAGAATCTTTATTAAAAGACAATTGTGAAATTGCAGATCTAAAAACAATTAGTAGATATTTTGAAATGCTTTATCATATAAAAGGAGAAAGCCTTGATAAAAAGAAGATTCTGGAAGAATTTGAAAATGGACAATGCAATTTTGCAAAGGTTGGAAAAGAATTTAAAATTATAGAAGAGAATACGAAAACGATTTTTATTGGACAAACAGAAGAGGCGAAAGCAATTCTGGAAGAATTAAAGTTCCAGGGATTTACACGAAGCAATATGAGAAAGGCTGGTCAGTTCTGTGTAAGTGTATATGAAAAAGAATGGGATAAATTGTATAGTGCAGGAATGGTGAGGGTGATATCAGAAGATGCACAGGATTTTTATGAACTTACAGATCTGGAACAGTATACGGAGGGAATGGGATTAAATCTGGCAGTAGAAATTGGAATGAGCGTATTTATATAATAGACGGATGTAATAACAACGGTGCAAAAAAATATTAATTTTTGCACCGTTATTATGTGGCTGTTACGAAAAAACTTATTATTTCAATCCACAGATAAAATTATATCTGACGTATAAAGTATAATGTATTCAATAAAAAAATTCAATAATTTTTAACGTAACATTATATAAAAAAGATGTTGAAAATAGGTAAAAAAAGTAGTATTAT
>ERZ1035006.682-NODE-682-length-25907-cov-10.420432_pt1 | contig 25907 bp, 18 predicted proteins | sample MGYA00520694_ERZ1035006 | MGnify/ENA primary metagenome ERZ1035006 (study PRJEB33766, sample SAMN09781746) | gut metagenome | biome: gut microbiome | host: Homo sapiens | place: Madagascar | study: EMG produced TPA metagenomics assembly of the PRJNA485056 data... | reverse complement strand
TAGATAGACTGACGAAAAGCAACAGCGAAATGGCGGGATTAATGAAAACTATTATATATTACAAATTAGAGATGGGGAAATTGAATAGTTTTACGAAAAACTTTCGTGAAAAGACAGCCTTGAAATATATTTTGCAAAAAACAACAGGAATGGAATTGTGCAATAGGTAGAATGACGGTAAAACGCACAAAAAACAAGAAAAAACACTTGAAATTTTGTGCAAAAAGAGATACGATAAGGCCACGAAAACGATTTAGATACGACAGAAAAGAAAAAACAGGAAAGAATGAGGCAAATCCATGGTTTCCATGAAAGAAATCGCAAAAAGATGTAATGTCTCAGTCGCCACTGTCAGCAAAGCATTAAATGGCTACTCCGACATCGGAGAAGAAACAAGAAACTACATATTGAAAACGGCTTCCGAAATGGGCTATCTTCCCAATTCCTCGGCCAGGGCATTAAAAACAAAACGGACCTTCAATCTTGGAGTTCTGTTTGTAGATGAAGCCAGCAGCGGGCTGACCCATGATTATTTCAATCATGTGCTGGAGAGCTTTAAGCGTACGGCTGAAGCAAAAGGGTATGACATTACTTTTACAAGCGGAAATGTTTCCGGAAAAAGGATGAGCTACCTGGAGCACTGCAGGTACCGGGGCGTAGACGGAGTGGTAGTTGCCTGTGTGGATTTTACAACAGAAGAGGTTCAGGAGCTTCTGAGATCAGATATTCCCATTGTCACCATTGACCATGTCTGTGACGGAAGAATCTGTGTGGTATCCAATAACATTCAGGGAATGGAGGAACTGGTTACCTACATATACAATAAGGGACACCGGAAGATCGCCTACATTCACGGAGATGATACCTCCGTAACGAAGAACCGGCTGGGAAGCTTTTACCGGACCTTGCAGAGATTTGGAGTGGAGGTGCCGGATGAATATGTAAGGCCTGCTTTTTACCGGGATGCGGATCTGGCAGGGGAAAGAACAGGCGAACTTCTGGATCTGAAGGATCCGCCCACCTGTATTTTTTACCCGGATGATTATGCTGCAATAGGTGGGATCAATGAGATACGGGAGAGGGGACTTCGCATACCAGAAGATATTTCAGTAGTTGGCTATGATGGAATCAGCATTGCCAGAGTTCTGGAACCGAAGCTTACAACTCTTTGCCAGGACACCGCTGCAATCGGCAGGATAGCAGCAGAAAAACTTATTGAACTGATCGAACATCCGAAAACAACGGTGATTGAAAAATATACCGTGGAGGGAACGCTTTATAAGGGGGCATCTGTGAAAACGATCCACCGCCCCAGGGCATCAGGAACCAGTGAATGAAATTAAAATTTAATAAGCTATTATTTAAAGGAGGAAGTAACATGAAGAAAAAAATGGTGAGCGTTTTATTAACAGCTTCTATGGCTGCAGGAATGATGATGTGTGCAGCTCCGGTTCTGGCAGAAGAAGCAGATACTCCGGATAACGAAATCACCGGCGACGCTTCCGCAGAGGATTCCTTTGTAGTATGGGGCTGGAATGATGATATTAAGAAAATCCTTGACGGACCGTTCAAAGAAGCCTACCCAGAGGATTACGAAAGAATCGTATTCGTGAACACAGGCGGATCTGATTACTATCAGGGTAAACTGGATCCTGTACTGGATGATCCTTCCAATGAATTATATCCGGACATGATGGGCCTGGAGGTTGACTACGTACAGAAATATGTGAACAGCGACTGGGTACAGAATGTAGAGGATCTGGGAATTACAGCTGACGATTATGCAAACAGCTATCAGTATAATCTGGATCTTGGCTCTGACATCGACGGCAATGTAAGAGCCCTGTTCTGGCAGGCAACACCTGGATGCTATGCGATCCGTGCAGACCTGGCTGAGAAATATCTTGGAACTACCGATCCGGCTGCGCTGACTGAGAAATTCAAAGACCTGGATACCATCGTCGAGACAGCAAGAGAAGTAAACGAGGCTTCCGGCGGAAAATGCAAGCTGTTCTCCGGCTATGATGAGATCAAGCGCAGTCTTACCGGTTCCAGAACCCAGGGCTTCTACGATGAGAACGATGTGATCACCATTGACGAGAACATCAAGACCTATATGGAAACTGCCAAGACTCTTTATGATGAGGATCTGACCTTTAATACCGATCAGTGGAGTGCTGACTGGAGCGCAAATATGAGCGGTGACGGCGAGGAATCCAATGCAGCAGTTGCTTACATGGGATGCCCATGGTTCGTATACTGGTGCCTGACCGATCAGTGGAAAGACAATACCATCCTTGTTCCTACCCAGACGAAATGCTACTGGGGAGGCACAGGACTTGCAGCAACTACAGAGTGCGCAGACACTGAGCTTGCAGCGAAGATCATGAAATTCTTTACCTGTGATATTGATGGTATGGTTGCGATCAATGCCCTGAATTCCGACTATGTGAACAATACAGAAGCAGTCAGCAAGATCATCGATGCAGGCACATCAGCAGACGGAAACGGATACCTTTATCCAGACGCAGGACAGAACTTCATGGAGTTCTTCCTTCCACTGGCAGACGGACTGGACGCTTCAATGGTAACAGCAGAAGACCAGCAGATCCTTTCCCTGATGGATACACAGACGAAGGCTTATGCGACAGGTGAAAAAGACCTTGACACTGCACTTGCAGACCTGACGGCATCTATCCATGATACCTTCTCTTATCTGGAAGCTGCAGAATAAGGAATCCCGGAACATAAAAATGAATCATAAGTAGTGGTAAATGTGCTGCTTCTTCCCAAAAAGAAGGAGCAGCACATTCTTCATGTAACAGGAAAATCTGCCGGCAAAAAGGTTCAGACAGGAGGGGCTGTTATGGATAAAAAGAAAAAGAAGAAAAAAGTCAGCTACGGGAAGTATGGCTATTTCTTTATCGCACCATTTTTCATTACCTATCTGGTATTTCAGCTGTGGCCGCTGATCAACACCTTTTACTATAGTACACTTAGATACTACAAGCGAAATGGCCGGCAGTTTATTGAGGCAGCAGGAATCCAGAACTTTTTAAATATCCTTGGTGTGACAGCAGGAGAGAAGGGATATGTTCTCAGCTATCTGAAAAACACACTGATCATGTGGGGATGCAACTTTGTACCTCAGATATTGGTTTCCCTGCTCCTGGCAGTATGGCTTACCGATGAGAAGGTTAAGCTAAAGGGAACGGGAGCCATGAAGGTTATCGTGTATCTTCCAAGCGTTATCACAGCGGCATCTGTTTCTGTATTGTTTAAATCATTGTTTTCCCAGTATGGGCCGATTACACAGACCTTAAAGAATTGGGGCGTTTTAAGCAGCAACTATGATTTTATGTCCAGTGTGACAGGAAGCCGTGGATTGATATCTACGATCCTGTGGTGGATGTGGTTCGGAAATACGACCTTGCTTTTGATTTCCGGTGTGCTTGGAATTGACCCGGGATTGTTTGAGGCAGCGGATATTGACGGTGCTACAGGGTGGAAGAAATTTCGTTATATCACCCTGCCCCTGCTGAAGCCTATCATGCTGTATACGCTTGTTACCTCTGCCATCGGCGGACTGCAGATGTATGATATCCCGGCATTGTTTAATGTTCCGGAAACCGGACTGGTTGGTCTTCCGGATGACAAGACTACCACAATGGCCATGTACATTATGCGTCTATATAACAGTGATGTGGGTAAGGCAGCGGCTGTTTCCGTTGTATTGTTTATCATTACCCTGCTTGTCAGCCTCCTTTTGTTTGCAGCTATGGGAGACAGTGAGGACAGGAGAATGAAAAAAGAGCAGAGACAGCGCAGAAAGGCAGGTGGAAGGTCATGAGTAAAGCAAAAGACAGCTATCGTAAGAATTTACTGCACCATAGGATCATACGTACTGTGATCTGTATTCTGTTTTGTATCCTTGCACTTTTGCCCTTTATCCTTCTGGTAATGAATGCCACCAGAGATTCCGAATCTATTAAGGCAGGTGTTTCCCTGGTTCCATCCACACACCTGATCGAGAACTGGAAAAACCTGATGATCAAGCAGAATGGGATGCAGATCACTTTGCAGAGAGCCATCGTAAACTCTGCAACGATTACCATTCCCGGGACATTTTTGTCTGTATATTTTTCTTCCCTGACCGCTTACGGAATCCATGTATATGATTTCAAATTCAAGAAGTTTGCATGGGCCTTTATCATGGCAGTTATGATGGTGCCAAACCAGATTTCCATTATTGGTTTTTATCGTTTCATGCTGGATTTGAAGCTGGTGGATACTTATATTCCGCTGATCCTTCCTGCCATCGCAGCTCCTGCAGTTGTTTTCTTCATGAAGCAGTACATGGAAAGCACCCTGTCCCTGGAGATGATCGAGGCAGCCAGGATTGATGGCTCAAAGGAATGGCATACCTTTAACCGGATCATTCTTCCGATCATGAAACCGGCAGTGGCAACACAGGCAATCTTCCAGTTTATCGCACAGTGGAACAACCTGTTTACACCTACCATTCTCCTTACAACGGATTCCAAAAAAACACTGCCTATGTTCGTGCAGCTGCTGAGTTCTAACCAGTTCCGTACGGATTATGGCGTGGTTTATGTAGGTCTTTTTGTAACCATAATCCCGCTGGTTGTAGTATATCTGGTTCTTTCCAAGTATATTGTTGCAGGCGTGGCGCTGGGCGGAGTAAAAGGCTGAGTGAAAAAAGAATAATTTCAGAAAATTTACAGCCGGAGGCATATCTTCCGGCTGTATTTTATGCTATAATAAAAAAGCCCGGCGCTTCACGCAGGGGAGAAATTTACAGGAGAATTTTGTCTTATGGATTATCAGGAACTAATAACCTTTATACTGGAGATGATCGGAACCATAGCCTTTGCCGCCTCCGGTGCTCTTGTGGGAACAGAGCAGAAGATGGATATTTTCGGCGTGACAGTCCTGGGGGTGATCACGGCAGTTGGGGGAGGAATGATACGAGATGTGACACTGGGCATTACACCGCCCGGGGTTTTTAAAAAGCCCGTTTATGCGGCAGTGGCAGTACTTGCTTCTGTGATTGTCTTTTTCCTTCTATACTGTAAGCGGGATATTCTGGAAGGAAACCGGCGGGTTACTTACGACAAGGTCATGCTTGTGATGGACTCTGTAGGGCTTGGGATCTTTACGGTAGTAGGAGTGAATACCGGTATCCGCCAGGGCTTTGCGGAGAATACCTTTCTGCTTGTTTTTGTGGGAACCATTACCGGAGTAGGAGGTGGACTTCTCCGTGATATGATGGCAGAGGTACCGCCCTATATTTTCGTAAAACATATTTACGCCTGTGCTTCCATTGTAGGCGCCATCGTATGTGTCTATACCTACCGCTGGTTCGGCGTAGTCGCCGCCCTGATCTTTGGCTCTGCCGCCGTTATCTTTGTACGCTATCTGGCTGCACATTACAGGTGGAATCTGCCGAAGCTGAAATAAATGGGATATACTCATAATGATTTCAAACGAAAAACACGCATGAAAAGGAGCATCTATGATTAAAGCAGAAAATTTATCCTATTCTTTTCCACATAAGGAGTTATACAATAAAGTATCTTTTACCCTGGAAGAGGGCGTTCACTGTGCGTTTATCGGGACGAACGGGACTGGCAAAAGCACGCTGGTGAATATGCTTCTTCACCCTGAGGAATTTCTCTACGATGGGAAGCTAAGCATCCAGGTTAAGGGGAAGATTGGTTACGTCAGCCAGTTTTATACCGTGGATGAAGAAAAGGAAGTAACCGTTTTTGACTATATCAGCGAAGAGTTTGTGAGACAGCAGAATCGGATCAATGAGATCTGTGAGGAAATGGGAAGCACAGACGATCTGGAACAGCTGATGGAGGAATACCAGGACGCACTGGACGCTTTCCAGGCCATTGACGGAGACTTCTACGAGAGCAATATCAGGAAGCAGCTGAAGTTGGCAGGGCTTGCAGGCTATGAGAACCAGCTTCTCACCAGCTTAAGCGGCGGAGAATTCAAGCTGGTACAGGCAATCCGGGAAATGATGGTCAGCCCCGGCTTTATGATCATGGATGAGCCGGATGTATTCCTTGATTTCCAGCACCTGAATGCCCTGAAGAATCTAATCAATTCCCACAAGGGAACCCTTCTGGTCATCACCCACAACCGTTACCTTCTGAACCATTGCTTCAACAAGATCCTTCATCTGGAAAATACAGAGATACAGGAGTTTGATGGCAATTATACAGATTATAATTTCATGCTTCTACAGATGAAAATTGAGCAGCAGGAGCTTGCCGCAGCAGACATGGAGGAGATCGAGCGAAACCGCAGGATCGTGGAACGTATGCGGAACAGCGCAACAGCCGTTGACAGCGCCACCCGCGGAAGAAGCCTTCATGCCAGAGTTTCCCTTCTGGAGCGCCTGGAAGCGAGAAAGACGAAATCTCCTTTCGTAGACATCCATCAGCCGGAAATCCAGCTTCACACGGAAACTCCATTAGAGGACGAAGAGATCCTTCATGTGGAGGGCTACCGGGTGGCCTTTGACCGTGAAATTATGGAGAATGTATCCTTTTCCCTGAATGCAGGAGAGAAGGCTGCAATCGTAGGTCCGAACGGCACAGGAAAAACCACTCTTCTAAGAGACCTTGTAAAAGGAGAGAACCCGGCGATCCGTTTCGGAGAGAATGTGAAGATCGCATACCTTTCCCAGATGCATGGAGAGGTATTTCAGGAAAAGGAAACCGTTCTGAAGAATTTCGAGGATGCAGGCTTTGAAACAGATGCACAGGTGATCCAATACCTGAAAACCTATGGATTTGAGGAAGAGCTGGCCTATAGTCCAGTGGAAGAGCTTTCCGGGGGAGAGAAGAATCTTCTCCAGCTTGCCAGAATCGCAAGAACAGATGCCAATTTCCTTCTCCTGGACGAGCCCACCAGTCACCTGGACACCTATTCCCAGCTTGCACTGGAGCACGCCATCGAGAATTACAACGGAACGGTTCTCATGGTATCCCATGACTTCTACACCGTAGCCGGCTGTGCAGATTACGTTCTCCTTACAGAAAACAAGAGCCTTCGCAGGGTAAGCATGAGAAAATTCCGGAAAATGATCTATGCAGACCACTTTGACAAGGATTACCTGGAATACGAGCAGAAGAAAAAAGAAATGGAAAACCGCATCGCCTTCGCTCTCCGGGACAAAAAATACGAAGACGCCAAAAAGTTGGCAGAAGAGCTGGAGAAGCTGCTGGAAAACAATCATAAGTAAAACAGTAAAAACGAATCCTGCCTGCAGCATTTTCCAAACCCGCTCTGGCAGAAACAAAAACAGCTCCTGACTTTTGCAGGAGCTGTTTTGTGATACCATATTTATTCTTCGTTGGTATCCTGTAATGCCAGATATCCTTCCTCGCCGGTTCTGATCTTTACTACGTTCTCGATGTCGTATACGAATACCTTTCCATCTCCGATCTGACCAGTATGAAGAACCCTCTTGGCAGTTTCGATTACCTTCTGTACAGGAACCAGGCTGACAACAATTTCAATCTTAACCTTTGGAAGCAGGTTCATATCCATCTCAACGCCACGGTAGTAAGCCGGAGCACCCTTCTGAACACCACATCCAAGGACATTTGTAATAGTAATACCAGTAACACCAATCTCATTCATAGCCTGCATAAACTCTTCCAGCTTGTTCTGTCTGGTGATGATAACAACCTTTGTAAGCTTGTGAACACCATCCTTCGGAAGCTCCGGAACAAATTCAGCAGGAGCAGATGGATGCGGAACAGTAGAGAACTCTCTGGAGGTACCCATCGGAACCGGTACAGAGCCAACTGCATCACGGATAGCAAAGCCATCATAAGCACTTGCAAGACCATGCTCTTTCATATCAAGACCCTGGATTTCCTCCTCAGCGGAAACACGAAGTCCCATGGTATGTTTGATAACCTGGAAAATAATCGTCATGGTAACAACCACCCATGCAATGGTAATCAGCATACCGGTAAGCTGTACACCGAAACCATGGAAACCGCCGCCTACAAGAAGACCCTTCCATTCTGTACCGGAACCATCGGAGAAAAGACCAACAGCAAGAGTACCAAATGCACCATTTAAACCGTGAACACCAACAGCACCAACCGGGTCATCCACTTTCAGAACCTTATCAATAAACTCGATACCAAATACAACAATGAAACCGGAAATAATACCAATAACAGCAGCAGATGTAGGGGAAACCGTATCACATCCAGCTGTGATCGCTACAAGACCTGCAAGAGAACCATTCAGAGACATGGAAACATCTGGCTTTTTGTAGCGGAACCAGGTGATCAGCATAACGGTAACAGTAGCAACCGCTGCAGCAAGGTTTGTAGTTACGAAAATCTTACCAGCACTTACAATGGCATCTCCCTCCATGGAAACGGTGGAAGCACCGTTGAAACCGAACCAGCAGAACCAGAGGATAAATACGCCAAGTGCACCAACTGTCAGGTTATGTCCCGGAATTGCTTTTGATTTGCCATCCTTTGAATACTTTCCAATACGCGGCCCAAGAATAACGGCACCGATAAATGCGGCAACACCACCTACCATATGAACTGCACAGGAACCGGCGAAATCATGGAAGCCCATCTGGCTGATAAATCCGCCGCCCCAGATCCAGTGACCGGAAATCGGATATACCACAAGACTGATCATAAGGCTGTATACACAGTAAGAAGAGAATTTGGTACGCTCTGCCATAGCACCGGAAACGATCGTAGCAGAAGTTGCACAGAAAACAGTCTGGAAAATCAGGAAGGCCCAGAAAGGAACACCATCAGGAAGCATTGCACTTCCGTAATTTGCCTCTGAAGCAAGACCGCCGATCTTTCCGAAAAATCCGTTTCCTGCACCAAACATAATTCCAAAACCTACCAGCCAGAAAGCCGGGGTGCCGATACAGAAGTCCATCAGGTTCTTCATGATAATGTTACCGGCATTCTTGGCTCTGGTAAAACCTGTCTCCACCATGGCAAAACCAGCCTGCATAAAGAAGACCAATGCGGCACCTACAAGTACCCAGATTGTGTTTACTGCTGAATAATCCATAATAATTTCCTCCCTCGTTTGCGCTTTTCCGAAAAACCGGAGAAACACATTTTTAATATGAAAAGGTGCGAAAGAGAAAATTTCTATTTTTTCTTCGCACCTTTACGATCTGAAATGTTTGCCGGAGCACACCCTTCAAATGCTTTCTGCAGGATGTGCGTCACAGTTTGCAGGAATGATTTCAGGGGCATACGCCAGGCAGACCTATTTAATTTAATATGTAAAACAGGGGATATCCGTATCGTGTGATTAATGGATGAGGAAATCGATAATGAATTATGAAGTAGAGTTTCATAATAGATATCCCCTGTGTTTACCGGTTTAGATGTAGAACAGAAGCTTTCCGTATGTAGGGTACGGTAACAAATCATCCGGAATGAGAGCCTCAGCCTCATCAGCAGACTTCCTCAGCTCCTCCATATCCTCCAGAACCTCAGACTGATACAGCTTGGCATTTTCCAGAACATCCTCAGTTGCTTTTGCCTTAACCGTATCCGCTTTCAGCTTCTCAAGTCCTTTTGCCATAGCATCCTGAAGTCCGGAAAGCTTGGTAAGAAGAGCAGCCTCGCTTTCACAGGAAATTCCCGGAACAACAGAAGCCTTCAGGCTTGCTGTACTTGCAATCTCTTCCACATAGGACATAACAGCCGGAAGAAGATCCTTCTGAACCATTTCCACCATAGTGTTAGACTCAATGTTGATGGTCTTGGAGTAGTTCTCAAGCCAGATTTCATAACGGGAATGAATCTCCTCGCTGGTGTAAATGCTGTGCTTTGTGAACAGATCGATATTCTTCTGGGCAATCCACATCGGAAGTGCATCCGGAGTAGATTTCAGATTGTAAAGACCACGCTCCTTTGCCTCTTCAATCCACTCATCTGTATAACCATTGCCATTGAAGATAACACGTTTATGCTTCTTGATAGCTCTCTTGATCAGTTCATGTACGGCGTGCTCCATATCCTCAGCGGCAACACCGTCAAGTTCCTTTGCAAACTGATCCAGTGCCTCTGCAACAGCAGTGTTCAGCACGATATTCGGGTTTGCAACAGAAGCTGCAGAACCAAGCATACGGAACTCGAATTTGTTTCCGGTAAATGCAAATGGTGAAGTACGGTTTCTATCTGTATTATCCTTTGTAAAGTGAGGCAGAACCGTTGCTCCGATATCCATCTGAACAGCAGCATGAGAAGCAAAGTAAGTATCGTTCTCAATGGATCTCAGGATCCCTGTCAGCTCATCACCAAGGAAAATGGATACAACTGCCGGAGGAGCCTCGTTAGCGCCAAGTCTGTGATCGTTTCCTGCACTTGCAACAGAAATACGGAGAAGATCTGCATATTCATCCACTGCTTTGATCACTGCCATCAGGAAAACAAGGAACTGAATGTTCTCGGCCGGTGTTTTGCCAGGATCCAGAAGGTTCACACCGTCATCTGTGATCATGGACCAGTTGTTATGCTTACCGCTTCCGTTGATACCGTCAAATGGCTTCTCATGAAGAAGGCAAACCAGATCATGCTTGTCAGCAACCTTTTTCATGATTTCCATCGTCAGCTGGTTGTGGTCAACGGCAACGTTTGTAGTGTCAAATACAGGAGCCAGCTCATGCTGTGCAGGAGCAACCTCGTTATGCTTTGTTTTTGCCGGAATACCAAGCTTCCAGAGCTCTACGTCAAGGTCATGCATATAAGCGGCAACCTTCGGCTTCAGGGTTCCGAAGTAATGATCCTCCATTTCCTGTCCCTTCGGAGCCGGAGCACCAAGTAAGGTACGTCCACAGAACACAAGGTCCTTTCTTTCTTTATAAAGTTCCTTCGGAACCAGGAAGTATTCCTGCTCAGGTCCTACCGTTGTGGAAACGTGTTTGATTCCTTTATTTCCAAGGACATGAAGCATATTGACTGCTGCCTTATTTAAGGTATCCATGGAGCGAAGGAGAGGAGTCTTCTTATCAAGAGCCTCGCCGCTGTAAGAACAGAAAGCAGTTGGAATGTAAAGGGTTCCATCTTTAATGAATGCCGGTGAGGTAGGATCCCATGCTGTATATCCTCTTGCCTCAAAGGTAGCTCTAAGACCACCGGACGGGAAACTGGAAGCATCCGGCTCGCCCTTTACAAGCTCTTTGCCGGAGAAATCCATGATCACCTGTCCGTCACCGGTAGGAGAAATGAAGCTGTCGTGTTTCTCGGCTGTTACGTTTGTCATAGGCTGGAACCAGTGAGTATAATGAGTAGCTCCATTTTCAATGGCCCATTCCTTCATGGCAACGGCTACGGAATTGGCAACGTCCAGTTCCAGGTGAGTACCGTTCTCAATGGTTTTCTTCAGAGCCTTGTACATATCTTTTGGTAATTTACTACGCATGATCTTGTCGTTGAAAACAAGACTGCCATAAATTTCGGGAATATTCTGTGTCATAACAGATCCGCTCCTTTCATACTTCGTTCTTTCTTCATCCTTAAATATTTGTAAAACAGAAAAGGCGCCCTGGATACATATCTGTAATCCAAAGCGCCTTTGCTTTATGTCCTGTAGTATACTCAAAAAATTTCGATTGTCAATAGCTTTTTTCAAAATTTTCTCAAAATATTTTTGCGAAAAGCTAAAAAAAGTTCTGGAAAAAAGTTGGGTGGCTGTACTTGACAAATGGTTCTCTTCAATTATAATCTTCTACGTGAAAGCCTGGAACAGGCGAAACTGAGGAGGAAAACAAATGGCGGAGATTAAAGAGGAATGCGGCGTCTTCGGGATTTATGACCTGGATGGAAACGATGTGACGGCTTCTATTTATTATGGTCTTACATCCCTGCAGCATCGCGGACAGGAAGCCTGTGGACTTGCAGTATCAGATACAAGGGGCCCCATTGGAAATGTGAAATTTCACAAGGATCTGGGTCTGGTAAGCGAGGTGCTGCGTGCGGATACCCTTCATAAGATGAAAGGAGACATTGGAATCGGACACGTTCGTTATTCCACAACCGGAGCATCCGTTGCAGAGAATGCACAGCCTCTGGTTTTGTCCTATATAAAGGGAAGCCTGGCACTGGCACATAATGGAAACCTGGTAAACACCAGGGCTTTGAAATGGGAGCTGATCCAGAGCGGAGCTGTCTTCCATACCACCACAGATTCAGAGGTGATTGCATTTCACGTTGCAAGAGAGCGTGTCCATACCAGAAGTGTAGAAGAGGCAGTGTTAAATACGGCGAAGAAATTACAGGGAGCCTATGGACTTGTGATCATGAGCCCGAGGAAGCTCATCGGTGTCCGAGATCCTTACGGCCTGAAGCCCCTTTGCCTTGGGAAAAGAGACAATGCGTATGTACTGGCTTCTGAGAGCTGTGCCCTGGCTTCTGTGGGCGCAGAATTTATCCGTGACATACAGCCAGGAGAGATGATCACCATCAGCCAGAAGGGGATCAAGTCTGATTTCACCCTGGCAGGTATGGTGAAAACCCGTGCACACTGTGTATTTGAATATATTTATTTTGCAAGACTGGACAGTACTCTGGACGGAGTGAAGGTTTACGACGCCCGTATCCGGGGAGGAAAGTCCCTTGCCAAATCCTATCCGGTGCAGGCAGATCTGGTAACTGGTGTTCCGGAATCCGGACTTCCCGCTGCAAAGGGATTTTCAGAGGAATCCGGCATTCCCTTTGGTTTTGCCTTTTATAAAAATTCCTACATTGGAAGAACCTTTATCAAACCTACCCAGAAGGAAAGGGAATCCAGCGTTCACCTGAAGCTGAGCGTTCTGGAGGCCGTTGTGAAGGGCAAGAGGATTGTCCTGGTAGACGATTCCATTGTACGGGGAACGACTATTGCCAACCTGATCCGTATGCTGAAGGAGGCCGGGGCATTAGAGGTTCACGTAAGGATAAGCTCCCCGCCGTTTTTGCATCCGTGCTATTTCGGAACAGATGTGCCAAGCAACGACCAGCTTATTGCAGCTCAGCATTCTGCAGAGGAGATCTGCCAGATGATCGGTGCAGACTCTCTTGGCTATATGCAAAGCGATTATCTGGAGGGAATGGCAGGCGGGCTCCCTATCTGTAAAGCGTGCTTTGACGGAAACTATCCAATGGAAATTCCAGACGAGAATAATTTACAAAATGATTTTGAAATCCACAAGATATAGATAGAAAAAATGCGAATGCAAGTGTGAAAGCAGAACTGCTGTCACAATAAAATAGTGCATAGTGACCAAAATACCGGACATAAAATTGTGCATTTAGCATAGAAATTTCCAAAATAGGAAGGAAACGTGTACAAGAAAAAAACTTGACAAAAATCGAAGTCTGATGCATAATTTGCCTCGATGAAAGGAAATACAGTTCCTGTAAAACAGAAAGGGTGATAGAGATGTGTCAGAAGCAGATTAAGCTGAATGAGAAGGAAGATGTTCAGGAATTCGTTAAGGCAGCAGGAAAATGTGATTTTGACATAGATGTATTCTATAACAGGATCATCATTGATGCAAAATCCATTCTGGGAGTTCTGAGCATGGATCTTACACAGGTTCTTACTGTGCAGTGCCATGGAGAGAGCCAGGAATTTAACCGTACATTACAGAAATTTGCAGTAGCCTGAGGCCTTCAGGAGGCTGCCACTAACAACCGTAAAAAACAGATATTGCCGAAGAGACGGGACGTACGAGACATCACAGGACACGGCAGTACCTGTTTTTTTTATGCAACAGGAAAATCCGTTGGAATCCCCTGCTGCAAAAAAAGCCCTGCCGGGCAGAATTGCCCTGCGGCGGAAAGGCAGCTGCTGCGGAAGCAACCCAGCCCAGGCGGAGAATCCTGCAAGCAGGATCCGGAAGGCAGGCGCCACCGAAGCGGCCCAACCCAGAGTGTTTCTGCCTGCAGGATTCCTTTCCATACAATATGTACAGAAATCCGAACAAAAAAGGAGATTGACAAAGCCCGGAAAATGATATATGATATAGCATATTTTTGAATAAGAAATGTTTTGACAAAGGCGTCAAAGAGAGAAAGACAGGTCAAGTGTCCCCTGAATTTCCTCTTTGGCGCTTTTTTTGCATAACTATTATGCAAGAAGTGTGATGGGAGGAAATCGAAAGATGGCAGTAAAATATGTATTTGTAACAGGCGGCGTTGTATCAGGACTGGGAAAAGGAATCACGGCGGCATCCTTAGGGAGACTGTTAAAGGCCAGAGGCTTCCAGGTGACCATGCAGAAATTTGACCCCTATATCAACATCGACCCGGGAACCATGAACCCGATCCAGCACGGTGAAGTATTCGTAACAGACGACGGAACCGAAACAGACCTTGACCTTGGGCATTACGAAAGATTCATCGACGAAAGCCTGGATAAAAATTCCAACGTGACCACAGGAAAAATCTACTGGTCCGTATTACAGAAGGAACGACACGGAGACTTTGGAGGAGGAACCGTACAGGTAATTCCCCACATAACAAATGAGATCAAAAGCCGCTTCTACCGTGCCAAATCCCCGGACGAGGACAGGATTGCCATCATCGAAGTAGGCGGAACCGTAGGAGACATTGAAAGCCAGCCATTTCTGGAATCCATCCGTCAGTTCCAGCACGATGTAGGCCACGAAAATGCCATCCTCATCCATGTAACCCTGATCCCGTACCTGAAAGCCTCCGGTGAAATGAAGACCAAGCCAACCCAGGCAAGCGTAAAAGAGCTTCAGGGAATGGGAATCCAGCCCGACGTACTGGTATGCAGAAGCGAATATCCGTTAACCGACGAGCTTCGTGGTAAAATCGCCCTGTTCTGCAACGTACCGGTAAGCCACGTACTGCAGAATCTTGACGTAGAATACTTATATGAAGCACCGCTTGCAATGGAAAGAGAAAAGCTTGCAGACGTAGTCATGCAGTCCCTTGGCCTGGAAAAACGAAAACCAGACCTTACCGACTGGGAAGAGATGGTAGAAAGTCTCCGCCATCCAGAAGGAACCGTAAACATTGCAATGGTAGGAAAATATACACAGCTTCACGATGCCTACTTAAGCGTGGTGGAAGCACTGAAGCATGGCGGAATCGCCTGCAAGACAAAAGTAGAGATCACCTGGATCGACTCCGAAGAGCTGAATGAGAAAAATCTGGACCAGAGATTACACAGCGTAGACGGCATTCTGGTGCCGGGAGGCTTCGGCGGAAGAGGAACGGAAGGAATGATCCTGGCAGCACAGTATGCCCGTGTCCACAAGATTCCGTACCTTGGCATCTGTCTTGGAATGCAGATGGCAATCGTAGAATTTGTCCGCCACGTACTGGGCTATGAAGACGCCAACAGCATTGAGCTTACACCGGAAACCACACATCCGGTCATCGCCCTGATGCCAGACCAGGAAAAGGTAGAAGACCTTGGCGGAACCCTCCGTCTTGGAAGCTACCCCTGTGTCCTTCAGGAGGGCTCCCTTTCCATTAAGCTGTTTGGAAAGAAGGAAATCCAGGAGCGCCACAGACACCGCTATGAAGTAAACAACGCCTACCGTGAGGAGTTATCCGCAAAAGGCATGACCATAGCCGGAACCTCCCCGGACGGACGAATTGTAGAAATGATTGAAATCCCGGCAAACCCCTTCTTCGTAGGAACCCAGGGCCATCCGGAATTTAAGTCAAGACCAAACCATGCTCACCCGCTGTTTCGCGGATTTATCCAGGCGGCAGTAGAGAAAAAGAAAAAAGAGGAAGCTCTTAATCAACAATAGAAAGGATGAGGAAAATGAGAGAAGTGAGAAAGGAACGGCAGGGACTTTACCGCCAGGAATTTGAACACGACAACTGTGGTATCGGAGCTGTGGTCAATATTAAGGGAAAGAAATCCCATGATACAGTTGCAAATGCGCTCCGGATCGTAGAGAATCTGGACCATCGTGCAGGAAAAGACGCAGAAGGCAAAACCGGTGACGGTGTTGGAATCCTTCTTCAGATTTCCCATAAATTCTTCAAAAAAGCCTGCAAAAAAGAGGGCATAGAGATTGGACAGGAAAGAGAATACGGCATTGGCCAGTTCTTCTTCCCCCAGCATGAAATCAAACGGGCTCAGGCGAAAAAAATGTTCGAGATCATTGTAGAAAAAGAAGGCCTTGAATTTCTCGGCTGGAGACAGGTCCCGGTAGTACCGGAGGTTCTGGGACATAAGGCAAAGGAATGTATGCCATGTATCATGCAGGCATTCATCAAAAAGCCGGATGACCTGGAAAAAGGCCTGGCCTTTGACCGTAAGCTGTACATTGCCCGCCGTGAGTTCGAGCAGAGCAATGACAACACCTACGTATGTTCCATGAGCAGCCGTACCATCGTATACAAAGGAATGTTCCTGGTAGGACAGCTCCGCACCTTCTTCTCTGACCTCCAGAGCCCGGACTATGAATCTGCCATTGCAGTGGTACATTCCCGTTTCAGCACCAACACCAACCCAAGCTGGGAAAGAGCCCACCCCAACCGCCTGATCGTACATAACGGTGAGATCAACACCATCCGTGGAAACGCAGACAAAATGCTGGCAAGAGAGGAGAACATGGAGTCCCCGTACCTGGAGGGCGAGATGCAGAAGATCCTTCCGGTTGTCAACCGCAACGGTTCTGACTCCGCAATGCTGGACAACACCCTGGAATTCCTTATGATGAGTGGAATGGACCTTCCCCTTGCAGTGATGATCACAATCCCGGAGCCATGGGCAAACAACGACACCATTTCCCAGGAAAAACGTGATTTCTATCAGTACTATGCAACCATGATGGAGCCATGGGATGGCCCTGCCTCCATTCTCTTCTCCGATGGAGATGTAATGGGAGCCGTTCTTGACCGTAACGGACTTCGTCCTTCCAGATACTATGTAACCTCCGATGGCTGTATGATCCTTTCCTCAGAGGTAGGAGTCCTTCCTGTCCCGGAGGAGAAAATCGTGTTAAAGGAGCGTCTCCATCCTGGAAAAATGCTTCTGGTAGACACCGTTCAGGGAAAGATCATCGACGACAACGAATTAAAAGAAATGTACGCAAAGAAACAGCCATACGGAGAATGGCTGGACAGCAATCTGGGACATTTAAAAGATATCAGGATTCCAAACGAGAGAATGGAAGAGTACACAGACGAGCAGCGCTCCCGCCTGCAGAAGGCCTTTGGCTATACCTATGAGCAGTACCGCACCTCCATCCGGAACATGGCATTAAACGGTGCAGAAAGCATTGGAGCAATGGGTGTGGACACACCACTTGCAGTATTTTCCAAAGAAAACAGACCTTTATTCGACTACTTCAAGCAGCTTTTTGCCCAGGTCACAAACCCGCCTATCGATGCCATCCGTGAGGAAATCGTTACCAGCACCAGCGTTTATGTTGGAAAAGACGGAAACCTTCTGGAGCAGATCCCGGAGAACTGTAAGGTGCTGAAGATCAACAACCCGATCCTTACAAACACCGATATGCTGAAGATTAAGGAAATGAATCACGAAGGCTTCAAGGTTGCAGTAGTTTCTACCTTATATTATAAGAGCACCAAGCTGGAGCGTGCCATCGACCGTCTTTTCGTAGAGGTTGACAAGGCATACAGAGACGGAGCAAACATCCTGGTACTCTCCGACCGTGGAGTAGACGAGAACCATATGCCGATTCCGTCACTTCTGGCTGTTTCCGCAGTCCATCAGCACCTTGTAAAAACAAAGAAGAGCACTTCCCTTGCCATCATCCTGGAGTCCGGCGAGCCAAGAGAGGTCCATCATTTCGCAACCCTTCTCGGCTATGGCGCAAGTGCCATCAACCCATATCTGGCACTGGAGACCATCCATGAGCTGATCGACACCCATATGCTGGACAAAGACTATTACGCAGCAGTAGATGATTACAACCATGCCGTAATCAGCGGCATTGTAAAGATCGCTTCCAAAATGGGCATTTCCACCATCCAGTCCTACCAGGGCTCCCAGATTTTTGAGGCCATTGGTATTTCCCAGGATGTGATCGACAAATACTTTACAGGTACCGTAAGCCGTGTTGGCGGTATTACCCTGGAGGATATTGAGGAAAATGTGGAGAAGCTTCACTCAGAGGCATTTGACCCGCTGGGACTGCCAACAGACCTTACCCTGGACAGTGTGGGCGCACACAAGATGAGAAGCCAGGGCGAGGAGCACCGTTACAATCCGCAGACCATCCACCTTCTCCAGCAGTCCACAAGAACAGGCAGCTATGAGCTGTTTAAGCAGTATACAGACCTTGTAGACAAGGAAAACCATGGAAACCTGCGTGCCCTGATGGACTTTAAATTTGCAGAAAACCCGGTTCCCCTTGAGGAAGTGGAAAGTGTCGACGAGATCGTGAAACACTTTAAGACAGGTGCGATGTCCTATGGCTCCATTTCCCAGGAAGCTCATGAGACACTTGCCATTGCCATGAACCACCTTCATGGAAAATCCAACACAGGTGAGGGCGGTGAAAGTAACGAGAGACTGGACTCCGCAGGAACCGCAGACGACAGATGCTCTGCCATCAAACAGGTAGCCAGCGGCCGCTTCGGTGTAACCAGCCGTTACCTGGTATCCGCAAGAGAGATCCAGATCAAAATGGCACAGGGTGCAAAACCTGGTGAGGGCGGTCATCTTCCGGCGAAAAAGGTTTACCCGTGGGTTGCCAAAACAAGACATTCCACACCAGGCGTCAGCCTGATCTCTCCGCCGCCGCACCACGATATTTATTCCATCGAGGACCTGGCAGAGCTGATCTATGACCTGAAAAATGCCAACAAATATGCGGATATTTCCGTAAAACTGGTTTCAGAAGCAGGCGTTGGTACAGTTGCAGCCGGTGTTGCAAAGGCTGGTGCACAGGTAATCCTGATTTCCGGCTATGACGGAGGTACAGGAGCCGCACCGAGAAGCTCCATCCACAATGCAGGACTTCCATGGGAGCTGGGACTTGCAGAGACACACCAGACCCTTCTTAGGAACGGACTTCGTAACCGTGTGCGTATTGAGACAGACGGAAAGCTGATGAGCGGCCGTGACGTTGCCATCGCAGCCCTTCTTGGTGCAGAGGAATTTGGCTTTGCCACCGCACCACTTGTTACCATGGGCTGCGTCATGATGCGTGTGTGCAACCTGGATACCTGTCCGGTTGGCGTTGCCACACAGAATCCGGAGCTGAGAAAGAGATTTAAAGGAAAACCGGAATACGTTGAAAACTTTATGAGATTTATCGCACAGGAGCTTCGGGAATATATGTCAAAGCTTGGTGTGCGCAGCCTGAAGGAGATGGTCGGACGTACCGATCTTCTGGCTGCTACAGATGCCGTTGACGAGCCCCATAAGGGAAAAGTGGATTTAAGTGCTATCCTGAACAATCCTTATGCAAAACCAGATGGAAAGGTTACCTTTGACCCGGCAGCACAGTACAATTTCGAGCTGGAAAAGACTCTGGATGAGAAGGTTCTGCTGAAGAAATGCAACCGTGCCATTGCAAACGGGGAAAAGACCAGATTCTCTGTAGATGTAAAGAATACAGACCGTGCCTTTGGTACCATTCTGGGTGCCGAGATCACCAGAAACCACAAAAACGGACTGCCGGAGGATACCGTTGTCATCGACTGCAACGGTGCCGGAGGACAGAGCTTTGGTGCCTTTATTCCAAAGGGACTTACCCTGAAGCTTACCGGTGACTGCAACGACTATTTCGGAAAAGGTCTGTCAGGCGGCAGGCTGATCCTGAAAACTCCGGAAAATGCAGGCTACAAGGCAGAGGACAATATCATCGTAGGAAACGTTGCCCTGTATGGTGCGACTAGCGGAACTGCCTTTATCAATGGTATGGCAGGCGAGCGTTTCGCAGTACGTAACTCCGGTGCCAATGCAGTTGTAGAGGGGGTAGGCGAGCATGGCTGCGAGTACATGACAGGAGGCCGTGTAGTTGTCCTTGGAAGAACCGGCAAAAACTTTGCAGCAGGTATGAGCGGTGGGATTGCTTATGTCCTGGATGTTGACAACGTGCTTTACAAGAACCTGAACAAGGCAATGATCTCTATTGAAAAGGTAGAGAACAAATATGACAAAAAGGAACTTCTGGATCTGATCCAGGCTCATGTAGATGCAACCGGCTCTGAGCTTGGAAGGAAGGTTCTGGATCATTTTGATGAATATCTGCCGCACTTTAAGAAGCTGATTCCAAATGAGTACAAGAAGATGATTACTTTAAGTGCGAAGCTGGAAGAAAAAGGTCTGAACAGTGAGCAGGCGCAGATGGAAGCGTTCTATGAAAGCATAGGAGTGAAACATTAAGGAGGCAGATATCATGGGAAAACCTACTGGATTTTTAGAATATGAGAGAGAGACGGCAAAGGTTCTGCCGCCAAAAGTGAGAATTGCAAATTTTAAGGAATTTCGTGTTCCGTTAAGTAAAGAGAAACAGATTCTTCAGGGAGCGCGCTGCATGGCCTGCGGCGTTCCCTTCTGCCAGGCAGGAATGATGATCGGCGGCATGGCTTCCGGATGTCCTCTTCACAACCTGGTACCGGAGACAAACGACCTGGTATTTACCGGAAACTGGAAACAGGCCTTCCTGCGCCTGAATAAGACACACAGCTTTCCGGAGTTTACCTCCCGTGTATGCCCTGCCCTTTGTGAGGCGGCCTGCACCTGTAATCTGAATGGAGAGCCGGTTTCCACAAAGGAAAATGAGCGTGCCATCATTGAAACTGCCTATGCCAATGGCTGGGTGGTTCCTCAGATTCCGGAGGTTCGTACCGGCAAAACCATCGCAGTTGTGGGAAGTGGTCCTTCCGGACTGGCAGCAGCCCAGCAGCTGAACCGCAGAGGCCACAATGTGACGGTATTTGAGAGAAGCGACCGCATCGGCGGACTTCTTCGCTACGGCATTCCCAACATGAAGCTGGATAAGTCCGTTATTGACAGAAGGCTTAAGCTGATGGAAGAGGAGGGTGTGAAGTTCGTTACCAACACCAATGTGGGCGTTGATATCACGGCAGAGGAGCTGCTGAAAAAATTTGACCGTGTCATCCTTTGCTGTGGCGCTTCCAATCCTCGTGATATCAAGGTTCCGGGAAGAGATGCCAGGGGAATTTATTTTGCGGTGGATTTCCTGAAAAAGGTGACCAAATCCCTTCTGGACAGTGATTTCACCAAGGCACCCTACGAGGAGGCCAGAGGAAAGCACGTACTGGTAATCGGTGGCGGTGATACAGGGAACGACTGTGTGGGAACCTCCATCCGTCTGGGTGCCAAATCTGTGACACAGCTGGAGATGATGCCAATGCCTCCAAAGGAGAGAGTAGCATCGAACCCATGGCCGGAGTGGCCGAAGGTGCTGAAAACAGACTATGGCCAGGAAGAGGCGATCGCTGTTTTCGGACATGACCCCAGAGTTTATCAGACCACAGTTACCGAGTTCATCAAGGATAAGAGCGGTAAGGTGTGTCAGGCGAAGATCGTGAAGCTGAAAAGCCAGAAGGATGAGAAAACAGGCCGCATGATGATGGTTCCGGTGGAGGGCACCGAGGAGGTCATCCCGGCAGATCTGGTCCTCATCGCAGCAGGCTTCCTGGGAAGTCAGAAGTACGTAACCGATGCCTTCAAGGTGGCACTCAACCCACGTACCAACGTGGAGACAAAGCCAGAATGCTACGAGACAAGCGTTCAGAGAGTATTCACAGCCGGAGATATGCACAGAGGCCAGTCCCTGGTAGTCTGGGCCATCCGGGAGGGCCGGGAAGCCGCCAAAGCGGTAGACGAATCCCTCATGGGATATTCCTATCTATAAGAAAAATCTTGCAAAGAGAGCCGCAGGTGTAGGGCAAAAGGTACACCTGCGGCTTCTGTTCTTTTATTTTCTCCCCAAAATGTTATATTTATCTTTGTTTTTTTATATTCAATCCCGAAAAAATTACATATATACTAAACCCATAGAGGCTGGATTTTACTCCGGTCCGAACCGAAAAGCAGGAGATGACTTGTAATATGAAAGGAAAAATAAGACGGATCGCCTGCCTGGTCGGTCTGCTTCTGATACTTGCAGGACTCTGCGTGGGGGGCTACCCCATAGTCAGCAACTGGTACTGTGAATATCAGGCAGGAAAAGAAATCCGGAATTACCAGGAAGCCCTGAAAGACCAGGACGAAGAAGAGATAGCCACAGAATGGGAACAGGCACAGACCTACAACCAGATGCTAAACAGTGACCAGGGCGTGTCAAAGGCAAGCTACAACGATATGCTGGCTGTCACCGATGCCATCGGCTATCTGGAAATCCCCAAACTGAATCTATATCTTCCCATCTACCATGGAACAGAGGAATCCAGCCTGGAAAAAGGCGTAGGCCACATGGAAGGCACCTCTCTCCCCGTAGGAGGCAGCTCCACCCACTGTGTGCTGTCCGGCCATACCGGACTGCCCACCGCCAGACTGTTTACGCACTTGGATGAATTGGAGGAAGGAGATCTGTTCTATATCCACGTACTGGAGGAAACACTGGCATACCAGGTAGACCAGACCAAAATCGTTCTCCCGGAAGAAACCGATGACATCCAGATCGTTCCGGGTAAGGATTACGTAACACTTTTAACCTGCATCCCCTATGGAGTAAACAGTCACAGACTTCTGGTACGAGGCGAACGGATCGCTTATGAGCCTGAGCAGATCGCAGTGGAGGCTTCAACAGAGGAAAATCCAGAAGCTGCTGTATCGGAAAATACGGTATATAATAAGGAAGAAATACTTCTTCTGGCCGGTGCTATCCTGCTTCTGATCCTGGCAATGATAGTCATCGTACATAGAAAAAGAAAGAAATAGGTAAAAATCAGAAGGGTGGAGAGATTGTGGAAAGAAGAAAACGTATCATTTACAGAGCAATCTTATTTTGCTGTCTGATGGTGCTGACTGCGATGCCGGTAGAAGCAGCTGAGGCGACAGGCAGTGTAACCATACAGCTTTCACAGGAAGCGGCCGGTGTGAACATCACGCTTTATCAGGTGGCAGAGCAAAGGACGGATGGCCTGGACCTTACAGAAGCATTTGCAAACAGCGGCGTCACTCTGGAAAAGCTTTCCGGAGCAGAGGAAACACAGCAGGCAGCAGATGCCCTGGTTGCCTGCGCAGCGGCACAGACAGCAAACGGACAGACACAGATGGTAAAGGAGGACGGAACTGTAACCTACGGAGATCTGGTTTCCGGTGTCTACCTGGCTGTACAAAACAGCGGCACGGAAACAGTCCTCATCCAGAATATGCTGTTTGCATTTACTCCGAGCAGTGCCGACCGTGCAGACAACCACCTGGTTCTTACCGGGAAGAGCTCTTTCCCGGGAGGTGCAGTGATCCTGAACAAAACAGATGAGAAGGACAATGTCCTGCAAGGTGCGAAATTCCTTCTGGAAGTGCAGACAGATGGCCAGTGGAAGGAATTAAAAACCGATTTGATCACAGACCAGAATGGACAGATCGTGGTAACAGACCTTTCAATCGGAAGCTATCGCTTCCGGGAGACAGAGGCTCCAAAGGATTACCTGCTTCTTGAAGACCCGGTTTCTTTTGAGATTACAAAAGCGGGGCAGGTGGCAGCAGCAGAGGGACGCTATCAGAAAGCCTCCGGGGAGGTAGCAGAGCTCACGGTGGTCAATGTTCCGAGATTCCCAAACGGCTACCTGTACGATGCGACACCTACTCCCAGTGTGGCTGCAGCCACACCGACACCTGAGCCAACGTCCCAGCCGGCATCCGGAGAAGACAATCCTTCCGGCGGCAATCCGGATGGCGGCAGCACATCACAGAGAGTAAAAACAGGAGATGATACCCGGATACTTCCATTTGTAATCTTATTATTGTCTGCAATGGCTGTGGCAGCGGCTGTGATTTGCAGAAAAGAGAAAAATTAAATTAGGAATGGGAAACCAGAAACACGAAAGAGAAGCGCATAAAATGGGCTTCTTTTTGTGCATTTTAGACAAAAGACAATAGAAAAAAATAACATATCACATAAAATTATACGAAACAGGGAATTGTTGCTTGTTATTCCTTACAGGTATAGTATAATACTTGTTAAAGGGAAAAAGTGGGGAGAGAGAATATGAGGAAGATTCTGATCGCAGATGATGAAAGAATTGAAAGGAAGGGAATTGCCAGCCTGCTTCAGCTTGAGGACTGCGAAATGGAGCTGTTTGAGGCTGCGAACGGAAAAGCCGCCCTGGAGCTGGTGAGGCAGAAGAAACCGGATATTTTGATCAGCGACATTAAGATGCCCTTTATGAGTGGGCTGGAGCTTATGGATGAGGTGCGGAAGATTTCACCGGATATGGCGATCATCGTCATCAGTGGCTACAGTGATTTTTCCTATGCCTATGAGGCAATCCGAAACGGCGTTGCAGGCTACGTGCTGAAGCCTGTGGACCCGGATGAATTTCACAGTGTTTTCAGGAAAGCCATGTCAGCACTTGCTGAGAAGGAGCAGACAGAGGAGATTATTCAGAAGAATCAGGATTTCCTGGAGGAATATTTTTTGCAGAAATACATGAATTCCGGCAAAGAGGAAGTGGTCGACGAGGCATCTGAGATCCTGGACGTTTCCTGGTGGAAAACAGTGGGAAGAATGGTTCTTCTGGAGACCTCGGCAGACTGCTTTGAGAATTATACAGGAGATTTTCAGCAGAAGCTGGCAGAAGAACTGAAGATACCTTTCCATTACCTGAATATAAGGGCATCCAGCTCCGTGCTGTTTTTCGATAAGGAGCAGAAGCTGGATTACTACGTTCTGGCGAAGCACCTCCATGACTTCACAGCCAGTCTGTGGGATGGAGTGACCACCTACGTCGCAGTGTCAAGTCCCTTAGACGGGAGGGTGCTATCTGAGGGATATCAGGAAGTGGAGGTTCTCATGGAGAACCGGTTTTACCGCTTCGGAGATTGTATTTTCATGCCGGATTCCAACTGGGAGGAGCGTGAAAATTACGATGCCACCGTTGAGATGCTGGAGAAGATGGAGGAGGATGTACAGCTTCGTGACATCACCCATCTGTGGGAGCATTTCCACAAGTTTGCAGAGCAGAAGGAGCATGGGGCCAGATTTTCCTATATCTTTATGAAATTTGCCTGCTCCAATCTGGTGAAGATCATGTATGAGGACATGAACTATACCGTGGACAAATGTGCAGAGATCGTGGAAGAACTTTATCAGAGCGGGACCATCCAGGGCGTTGTGGACATTCTGGAGCGTACCATTTCCATCTACGAGGAGACCATGTTTTCCAATAAGAGCAGTGCTAGAAATGAAGTAGAGAAGGTGAAGAGCTATATTTACGCCCATTACGCAGAGGAGCTTAGCGTGGAGATCCTCAGCAATGCCGTCTATCTTTCTCCGGGATATTTAAGCTACATATTTAAACAGGAAACCGGAGAGGGCCTTTCCCATTTTATCCGTCAGTTCCGTCTGGAAAAGGCCAAGGAGCTTCTGTGTACCACCAATATGAAGATCGTGCAGATCTGCAAGGAGACTGGCTTCACCAATGCATCCTATTTCTGTAAGAGCTTTCGTGAATATTATGGCTGCAGCCCGGAGCGCTTCCGCAAGACTGCGTAGCCGGATTGGGATAAAACTTCCTTATTATATGGAGACAGCCGGAAATACTGCTCCGTGGTGATTCTGGCATCTGGAAATAAGAAACAGGAGATTATGAATAATATGTGATCAAATTATGAATATATTATGGCGATCTCCTTTTTTATGGTTTTTTGTTCATGCTTTGTTTAAATATGAAATTTTATATATTTCTTGGAAAAGTCATATTTTA
>ERZ1035006.676-NODE-676-length-25992-cov-5.875583_pt1 | contig 25992 bp, 35 predicted proteins | sample MGYA00520694_ERZ1035006 | MGnify/ENA primary metagenome ERZ1035006 (study PRJEB33766, sample SAMN09781746) | gut metagenome | biome: gut microbiome | host: Homo sapiens | place: Madagascar | study: EMG produced TPA metagenomics assembly of the PRJNA485056 data set... | reverse complement strand
GTGATTACTACTTGTCGAACAGTCGTCGATGAATCAGGAAAACAGTACCGCAAGGGCTGTTCAATACTGGAAGCCTCTCATTTTTGAACTCTACCCCAAAAAGTAGACCGGTTTGATTTTTAAATTTGGGTTATTTGACGGCGATATTCTAACGGTGTCATATAACCCAGTTTCTTCTGAATGCGCTTCTCATTGTAGTACTTGACATACTCAAATACTAAGTCCGTGGCCTCGTCGAAAGTCAAGTCCCACCGACTTCGTTTATAACGAGGATAAAACCACTCGCATTTCATTGTGCCGTTAAAGCTTTCAATAACGGCATTATCCAAACAATTTCCTTTGCGAGAAAGGCTTTGTTCCAAACCCAATTCTCTGAGTTTAAAAGCAAACACCGAATTCGTGTACAACCCACCCTGATCCGTATGGAACAATCCTTGTGTGAGCGTCGCCGGTAGTTGCTGTAGTGTTCTCATCGCCAAGTCCATGTTTTGCGATCGCGATGTCTCGCAAGCCACAATTTCCGCAGTGCAGAGATCCTTGACCAACGAAACGTAACACCATGATCCGTCTTTAAGCGGCAAATACGTGACATCGCTCACCAGCTTTTCTCCGGGACGTTGCGCTTGGAAGTCTCGGTTCAAAATGTTACCGGGTAACGTACGCTGCTTGACCTCAACCTGAGAGCAAAAATAATTGCGTTTTTTCCGAATCACAGCATTGAGCCCGAACTTCGACATCACTCTGGCCACTCGCTTGTGGTTGATGTTTTGTCCTTGTCTCCTGAGCTCATGGGTAACACGATCGATGCCGTACGTGTAACGATGTTTTTCTTGGATTTGCTTAATCTTCTCTCCCAATTGTTCATCGTCTAAGCGTCGCTGACATGGATTGTTCTGTTGTTGCCTTTGCTTATACACGGTACTTCGATTCACGCCTAAGAGGCGACACGCCTTTCGTAAGCTAACTGAGCCTGAAGCTGCTTTATTTGCTGCCTGTAATCTTTTTTTTTAACCTCGTCCGGGTCACATTCCTCTAGCACTTCCAGTAATGCGATATTGACCTCTAATAAGTCAAGTAACTCTTTGTGGTCCTTTTTGCTCAGCGGCTTTTCGTCTTGTTGCTGCTTGCGCTGTTGCAGTTGGGCTTTTTGTGCTCGCAGTGTTTCCATGGTTGGTCTCCCTTTCGATAGGGTAACTATGCCATGGGTTTGGTAATTTTTGACGGCCTTTTTTATCGTCGAATCTCTAAGCCCGTATTTGATTGATAAGTAACGGTATCCGTACCGACCTTCCAAATACTCTCTGACGGCGTCTAAGAGAACCTTTGGATCCGGTGCGCTACGTTTGTGCTCGTTGTCGACCCATGTTATTTCATCGCCCGATCGATACAACTGCGAATAACCTTTCACTGTTCCCTCATTGAGACCGAGCATTTTTGATACTGAACGGTAGCCCAGACCTTGCTTAAATAACTCCAAGACTTTTTCTTTAATTTCTTTTGTTATTCTCGTACCCTTCATAGCAGTTCCCCCATTTAGTGGATAGTGGTCTCCTAAACGGGGGAGTGTTCATTAATGAGGGGTAGATCACAATTCGCCGTATTTGACAAGCCACGGTGCCCACCGTTCGGGCTCGGGGGACAAAGCTTGTTGTTGCGCCACAAAGTCGGCATCGAACTGCTTAAAAGCTTCCAAGCTTGTTACCACCTGACGTAGTCCCGGAATATTTTCTCCGGCACCGATCGCAATGATGTGCGTGACAACGTCGGGAAAGAGCTCTGCGATCTTGTAAGCGGTGTAGGCGCCGTCGCTAAAGCCCAAGATTCGGACCTTTTTGATCTTTTCGGCTTTCAAAACCGCCATGATGTCCTGCGCTTTTTGTGCGTAGCTCAAAGGTTCGGTCCCAAAGCCCGAGCGGCCGTGTCCGCGCGTAGAGGGAATGATGACGCGATACTTTTCTTGAAGACGATCGATAAAGCACCCCATTTCGTAGGCGCAACCGGCTCCGCCGCCGTGTAACACCAAAAACGGTTCGCCCGAGCCATACGTTTCGTAATAGAGCTTGACATCGCCCGCATCGGCATATTTGCCGTGTGCGGTGTTGTTGCCGTAGGGCACAGCGCTTGCGGGGTGGCCCGGCGCTTGCATGAAAAATTTCAGTGCGGGCAGTTTCTTCTCGGCAGCTTGCGCGATTTGAGAAAAACTGCCGGTCACGGAAGAAAGCACAAGGCCGGCAGTCAGAAGATTTCGACGGGAAACGGGCATGACAAAACCTTTTGTATTTGGGATGACGGTCTTTTGATTGTAGAGGGCGGTACGGATTTTCGACAGAACTCTCGGAGAGAAACCGTTTCAAGGAAAAGTTGACGACGAGTACCAAACAAAAGAGCGGCGCGAAGGCTCGTGCCGCTCTGAAGTCGAAAGAATTGTCGTCAGATTACTTGTTGGCGTTCAGGTAGTTGAGTGCCGTCAAGACATGCATCTTGGCGCCTTGAATCAAAGACGACTCATCGACCTTGTAGTGGCAGGAGTGTTGCGGCCAGCCCGAATCGGCTTCGGGGCTTCTGACGCCCAACAGCGCGAAGCATCCCGGAATCTTTTCCAAGAAAAACGAGAAGTCTTCGCCGCCCATCGTGAGCCCGTAGTGCGCATTCCAATCGGCTCCGAAGATTTCTTCGGCAGCTTTTTGGGCGTAGGGAACGATTGCCGGATTGTTGACCGTGGGCGAGACCAAAAAGTCGTAATTGACCTTGGCGGTGGCGCGAAAGGCTTTGGCCGTTTCTTCGACAACGCGAGACAAAACGGCGGGCATTTGATTGCGCACTTCCGGGTTAAAGCAGCGTGTCGTACCCTCCATGTGTGCGGAACCCGCCACCACATTCCAACGGCTGCCGACATTGACGGTGCCCACCGTCACAACCGCCGTTTCGGTGGGCGCGATTTCGCGGCTCACCACCGTTTGCAGATTCTGAATCACGGCGGCGGCAACGACGGCGGCGTCCACGCACAGATGCGGTTGCGCGCCGTGACCGCTCTTTCCGTCGATATCAATCGTAAATTTGTCGGCCGAGGCCATACGAGGACCGGGTTCGATGGAGATTTTGCCCGCATCGATATCGCTCCAGACGTGAATGCCGAAACAGGCATCAACCCCGTCCAAAACGCCTTCTTTGATCATGGCCTTGGCGCCTTGGGCGATTTCTTCGGCCGGTTGGAAAATCACGCGTACCGTGCCGTGGATTTGATCGCGCAGTTCGGAGAGCATCTTGGCGGCGGCCAACATCACGGAAATATGGCAGTCGTGCCCGCAGGCATGCATCAGCCCCTTGTTTTTACTCTCAAAGGGCAGTCCCGTGTCTTCGGTCACCGACAACGCATCGATGTCGGCTCGAATCATGAAGGTTTTGCCCGGGAACTTGCCTTGAATGTCGCAGACGATGCCGGTGTCCATCCCGACTTGCTTCCATGTCAAGCCCATGGCGGTGAGTTCTTCACCGATACGTTTGCTTGTTTCGTACTCTTGTGCGCTGGCTTCCGGATACTGGTGGAAGTGGCGACGCATCTTGATCAAGTAGTCTTGCGCACGCTGTGCGGCTTGTTCAACTTCATTGAACATTTTTCAAACTTTGTCCTTTCTTAAATTACAGCATCTTGGCAAAGATGCCGGCAATAAATACGGAAGTGATGGTGACGGTCACAAAACCGCCGACAATCATCGACGGGAACATCTTGCTCATCAAGAAGGCGTGTTCGTCTTCTTTGTCGGTCAGAGAATTGCAGGTATTAACCGTCAAAATCTGATCGAAGGGAAAACCGTAAAAGGCCGTCAAGCCGTTGGCAAAAGCCAAGTAAAAACTCATTCTCAAAATCTTGGCGATGATCCAAGAGGCAACGAACATACCGATCACACCGATCACGATCAGAGTGATCATGGGCATGATGATGTCGCCTAACATTTCGGGCGTGCAGTCCTTCAGACCGTCATAAATAAACATCATCAAGGCAAACATCATGATCTGAAAAGAGTTGGCCTTGACCAAGGCGTTGACGTCCAAAAAGCCCAAACGGCAGAAAATTACGCCTAACACCAATGCCCAAATGGCGCCGGAAATGCCGGTGAAAGCACCCACTTGAGAAGCCAGCCAAGCAACAAGGCCGAGCTTTGTGAGAATCAAGACGGGGTTATTCCATTTTTCAGGAATCTGCAACAAGAGGCGACGTTGGTTGTCTGTTTCGGGCAATTTCAAAACGCTGCCTACGCTCTTCAACTCTTCTTCGGACAGCTTCATGTTGCCGGCGCGGTATTCCTTCAAGAGTCGTTCGCCTTCTTTCTTTAAGCAGTATGCCGTCAAAGGATAGCCTGCAAAGCCCTGAATGCAGTACATGGAAATGGCAAAGACGGCGGCAACCGTGAGGCCTGCTTTCGTAGCGGCCGATTGCATCATGGTGGCGGCCACGATACCGCCCGTCAGAGGCGGCAAGCCGGTGATCATCAGGGTGCGGTCCATAAAGAGGGGTGCAATAAAGTATGCGGCCAAGCACATGCCGAGAAGACCGGACAGGCACACCACAACCGTACGCCATTGTTGAATCAGTTGTTCAAGGCTGATCACCGTACCCAAGTGCGTAATCAGAATAAAGATGCACAACGATGCGCCGAAGGGAATCAGGTAGGAATCTTTGACCAAATCGTGCGGTAAAAACGTCCAGTAACCGATCAAAATGACAACGGCAGAGACGAACACGGAAGGAATCCATGCTTTGGATAAGGTGGAAACGATTTCCCCGATGACGACAACGGCTCCGCAAAGGACGAAGGCCAGCAAAAAGTTGTACATGATTGTTCTCCATTTTTTCTTCGACACTTCGTTTGGTGTCGATAGACGAACATTGTCACGGAACTTTCGCGGCTTGCTTCCAAAGGAGAGGGATATTTCGTACAAGTTTGACTGCGGGCACGGTTTCTAGGCAGTTTGTGGTGGGTGTAAAACCTGAGAAGGTAAGGTAGCAGGACGTAAAAAAGCCTCAGTCCGTGAGAACTGAGGCTTTGGAATTCTGGGGTGGAGATGGGATTCAAACTCCACCGAAAAATAAGGGTAGAAACGATGATTAATTGTTATGGGTGGATAAATGGCTATCTTTCGGTACTTGACTGCATTTGAAGTGAATTGATTGTTGTAAATGTGTCTCTGATGAGAAAATGGAAAAACCTCCGCTTGAGTAGTCTCGGCGGAGGTTTTGTTGTGTCTGGAGATTTACGATTCGTATTTCAGGTTTGCGGCGAAGGTTTCGATGTCTGATCGTTTCCAGCGTTTCTGACGGTTTGGTGACTGAACGCATTTAGGAAAGGTCGAGTCATCTTTTCGCCACCGGTCGAGTGTGGCGGTGCTGATTCCGAGTAGGGCACAGACGGTTTTCTTGCTGATCAAGAGAGCGCCGGCGACTCCGTCCGGGTCGTGTGGTTTGATGGGGTTGGTTGTCGTGTCTGTCATTTTGATTGCTCCTTAATTCTTTCTCAGTGAATTTGCGTCGATCACCAGCTGCTTAATTTGTTTGATGACCTGGCCATATTCCTTTTCATACAGTTCTGGATGCTTGATCCGGCTCAGGGCGGCAGCTTCATGGACGGCGATGTCGGCGATTTTCTTTGTGACAGTAAATCGTTCCGTTCTGGCGACTGCGTCTCTAATCAAAAGAGAGCCGTTGATTTCGTTCAAAAATGTATTTGGGCAGTTTTTGAAAGATTCCTCAGCAAAGGTCGTGCATGTGCGCAGTGCCGACAGAATTGATTTCAGCTGATCTGCATCACAAACGTAGCTTTTGTCGGGTGGTGTGTTGTTCACTAACTTGGCCAGTTTTCCTCCAGTCTCGATGAGAAAGGCGATGCTCTTTTGGGATTCCTCGTCCGATGTAGCCTTGTTTCTGTGGACCGTTCCAAGCACGACCGCATTCATAAAGTCTCGCATCTCGCGTAGTTCGTCAAGTGTCGATTCGCCTTTCCCTAGCTTAAGTAGGGCACTAAACTCGATACGCATAAGTCTGTTGAACACGTCGTCGATGTCGGCCTGTTTGAAGCAGTAGACTGCCGCCGGTCGGTAGTGACGCTTTTTGCGCGGCTTCTTACTTTTTGGCATTTCTTGACCTCGCATCCCAATTTCTGGCAGCCATTCCAAAGGTCAATTGGTTGGCCAGTGTCTCGATGAGTTCGACTGTCTCCATTGCGTCCAACTCAACCGTGGCACAGAAGTCGTCGACCTCGACTAATACTTCGACGCCGCCGTTGCAAAGAGCGGTGACGATGGGGCGTTTTCCGGGCTTTTCGACTATGTCTTCAAACGGAGCGCGCTTGACCGTTTCGGTGGATGGCGCAGCGTAAGGCTCGGGCCATAGCATCCACGCCGTGATCTTTTCATCCTCGTCGGCTTCGATACTGAATTGGTTTTCACCGAGATAGGTCGCAGTCAAAACCTCAGCTTTACCGGAGTAATTTTTTATCGTGACAAAGATCGTCTCATCTACCGGTGGTTTGGTTTTGGGGTACGGCTGCCATTTGTATTCGTTTGTCATTTCTTTTCCTCCATCATGTAGCCTTTGGGCATCTCGGCCCATGCCTCGATGTCAATAAGATCAACGCCGCTGCGATCAAAGTAATGTACCCAGCGACTTTCCCCGGTCTTTTCGTCGAAGACTTCGTCTTCTTCGTATTCGTCAAACGCAACGGTGCCGTCTTTGAACAACACCAAGCAGGGGCCAGTCTGATCCGGTAAGTTAGAGCTCGTATATTCACCGGTCTCATCGTCAAGGTAGGTGTTGAGCGGATTCCATTCGATCAGCTCCAGTTTTGATTGGCTTGTTGTTCTCGAATAGTTGTAGCAATTGACAAGGGCGTCGATAAAGCCTATTGCATCCGATTGCTTAATAATCCCTCGGGCTCGGGTGGGGGTGGTGTCGTCCCCCGGGTGGTGCTCCGTAACAATGAGCTCTATATCGTGGCGCGCGACAATGCTTACCCGAGCATCCGTCATGGGGAGCGTCTGTGGGTTCACGAAGCGAATCTCGGGCTTGAAGAGGCGGAAGTCTTTCTTAAGCATGGCGATTCCCCTCAACCATGTTGATGATCATCCGTCTTAGCTTGCGATTGAGTTGATCGGTCCAGTCTTCGACCGCTTGCTGCAACACGATCGCTTCAAGCGTGGTCAGCCCGACAGCTCCGATCTCGACCTTGACCTTCGGTGCCGGTTCTTCGGCTTCGGAGTGTTCCGGTTGCGGTGTGGCGCCTTCCGGTGCCGCATCATCCATATCGTGGTCGGTAGAGTCTTCGAGACCTTCAGCAATCGATGCTTTGATCTTTTGGACGACAGCCGGATCGATGCGCTGAAGTTCTTCGAAGACGTCGACCATCTTTTGGTAGAACTCGCGACTGATGTTGGCATCCGTCTTGGCTTTGACGGGAATTTGCTCAATGTAGCTGAGACGCAGGCCGGTCTTGTCGGCGATTTCCTTGTTCGTCATGCCGGCTTTGTGAAGCACGGCCAATAGGCCGTATGCCTTGACGGCGGGGATAGTTTCAATCATTGGATTTCTCCTTTTCTTGTTCATAGAATCGATCGGCCATATTGGCGAGCCAGTGCTCAACTACGGCCAGGTTTCGGCTGCGTTTCCGGAAGCGTTTGCCTTTGTACGAAATCTCTGCGCAATACTCGTTGTGAAAGATCGGCTTTCCAAACGACATGCGCTTGAATGATTTGTCAAAGTAAATCGTTCCGTGACGCTGAATAGGGGCTCTCACGTCTTAACCCTGACATCGATGTAGCGAAGGGTGTTGAGGCCCTCCTCGATTGCGTCTTGCAAGTACGCGGTAAAAAACTCGTTAAAGTCGGCATCTTTTTGGCGTAGCTCATCGGAGGCATTAAGGAGAGTGTGATAGACATTCACGCTCCGATCTTTATAGAGCCTGTTGACGTTTGTTAGCTCTTCGAGTAGCTCAAGCGGTAGTTTCGCTACTTCGGAAATCCTGTCGTTTTGGATGCCGCATTCCTGAAGCATGTCAAGTAGGATCAGCGAGTAAATGATAGGTAGTTCTTTCATTCTCAATGCTTTTAAAAAATCCCATAAATCCAGCCGTAGTAGATGCTGGCGAACATGAAAAGATTCCAGGCTGTCCAGCATGCGAGCAGCCCGAGGGCGATCTTTAATGTGCTCATTTGTTTGCCATTCCGATGATGGTTTTCATTGCATTCAAATAACCGTCGTGGGAGTGACGTGCGTCTTCAAAAGATCCATGATGTGGCTGCCCCCAGTCGTGGTAGAGTCCGACGCCGATCGTTCGATGTCGCCAGCTCCACGTACCCTTGACTTCCGTCTCAAAAACGAATGACTCAGCCAAATACAGCTTGTTGGCAACTTTGATTTCAGTGCTCAACAAAGTGGTCTTGCCGGGTGTTTTGAAGCGTGTCGTGCGGCAAACGAACTTCGTTCCCTTGACCGTGCATTTGGAGCTATCCATCAACGATTGCAGGATCGCCGGATAGAGCTCTTCATTGAGCATGATTTCTTCGAGTGGACAGGATGTTGGGCCTTCGGTGACGATTGCTGATCGAATCGTGCGGCCTTCGATCATAGAGATGACAGAGCCGTCGTCGCCGGTGAAGTCTCGCATTAGGCCAAAGACAGATGGGCGTTCGCTAGTGAATCTCCAGCTGTTTTTGTTGACCAACTCGATGAGTTGAGCGGATGTCGTGACGCGCATTATTCGATCTCCTGGATGATTCGGGTGGCCAACTTTTCGGCCGCTTCCTGGATCGCAATGACTTCCGGCCAATCCATCATGTATGGGCGGAACATGCGTTCCGGAACGAGGCAGGTGTTGACGGATGTCTTCAAAAAGTCAGGATCGGTCGGATCGACAACCGTCGTGACCTTGACGCGGTGCTGTTTTCCGCTGACCCAGCGCTTGACTTCTCGGATTTCGTGGTGATTTTCGATGTGCATTTTTGATCCTTAGTGAACGCTTGAAAGACTGAACATGAAGTAAATCCAGCAGTAGATGCCGGTGGCGCCGAGGGTGCCTAGGACAATGATCTTTAGGTCTTCTTTCATTGCTCATCCTCCGTTTTCGGATTGCGGAAGAATTGGCAGCTGTCGGCGATGACTTCGGTCACGTACTTTTCGTTGCCGTCTTTTCCGACGGTTTTGCGGGTGCGCAGATGTCCCTCGATCCAAAGACGATTTCCTCGTTGGGCGTACTCGTTGATGACTTCGGCCAGTCGGCCGTATGCAACGACCTTGTGCCATTCGGTGTCTTCGCGCACCTCGCCGTTGCTCAGAGTGAACTTTTTGGACGTGGCCAAAGACAAGCGCACGACAGGGACGGCGCCGGCGGCGGTGTAGGCAAGTTGCGGTGAGTGACCGAGGTTGCCAAGTAAAAGGACAGTGTTAACGGATGCCATGATGTACGTCAAATTACGATTGAAATAGTAAATTGTTGTACGCAAGCATACGTCAAAACACGAATTTGAGCAAAAAATAAAAAATCGTCATTTGACGATTGTCAAATGACGAAAGAAAGAATATTGCGTTTTTGGAGGGGGTTTAACGCAGGAATTTACGAATTTCTACGACCACGCCCTTAATTTCGATTTCGGATTCTTGGTTATTGATCACTGCGAAATCGGAATTGCTGGGGACGAGTTCGAAAGACGATTTCGACTTGGCGCGGTATTTGCGGACTGCGTAAGAGCCATCGACTACGGCAATGACGATGTCTGCCGGTCGCGGAGTCAGGCTCGGATCGACGATGATGTCGTCGCCTTTGCAAATGAGCGGTTCCATCGATGTGTCAAAGAGCTTCAGGGCGAAACTCTTGTCGCTTAGTTTTAGCGTTGTCATTAAAACCTCTTGAGGTGTTGAGTTCTCCCCTAGGAGGGATTCCCAAGGGAGTAGCGGCACCTTCATGTGGTACTGCTGTAATCTCAGCATCTCTTCTTGTTCTTCCAGGAGGTCAGAGTCAAAGAACCCGGGAGGTAATGATAAGTTGCGTTCAAATTCCCGCGCAAGCTTTTCGCCCATGTTGCGACGTCCTGTGGTTATGTCAGAAATCTGGCTTTTTGCTCGGCCAACAGTCTGGGAAAGGTTAGTCAGGCCGCGCTCTTTGACCAGTTCCTTAAGCTTGTTCTTGCGTGTGAGTGAGACGTTCATAAGTTTCTCCCGAATACAGACCTGTATTTTTTCACCTATTGACGAACGGAACAACAAAAATTGTTGTATTATTTTGTTCGTCAATTTCAGGATGAAAAAAATGAATCTTCACGAATATTGGATTTCAATGCCTCAAGCCGAGCGCTTGAAATTTGTCGGCGACTGCAAGGTCTCTTATGGCCACATGATCAATGTGATTTACGGTTTTCGCCGTTGTTCTGCAGAGTTGGCTATAAAAATTGAACGCTATTCCCGTGGAATTGTGAAAAAAGAGAGTGTTGCGCCGCATGTGGAGTGGTAGCAATGGTCATCCAGTTCATGGAATATGTCACCGCGCTCAGGGCGAGTGACTTGCCTGGCAACCAAAGGGCCGTTGCTTTTTGGATTGCTAGCAGGTGTTCGAACGGGTGGTCGATCACGTATGACGACATTGTTGCGGATTCGGGATTTTCAAGAGCGACTGTAGTTCGAGCGATTGGCGAGTTGGAGGCCAAGGGTTGGATGTTACGTAAATCTGACAAAAAGTCAGGGAATCAGTACGAAACAAGAATCCCCAACGATGAAAATCAGAAGGCTCACAGTGAGCCTACAGTAGGCTCACAGAGAGCCGTCCAGAAGGATCAGCGTGAGCCTACAGAAGGCTCACAGAGAGCCGTCCAGAAGGCTCAGAGTGAGCCTACCTATACAAGAACAAAACAAGAACATATAAAAAAACACAGAGCACCCATTACTACCAGCGCGGAAAACGACTTTCGGCACAAGGATGTTTCCAACAGCGATTGTCACAGGATGGCACGAGAGATTTCACGTAGTAAAAAAATGACAAACGAGGTTGCTCAAATCAACCCGATGTGGGTGTCTCGCGAAGGTGTTTTGAGGATCGATTTGTTTGCAACGGAAATCTACACAAGCGAAAGAAGTTTTGAACGATGCAAAGGCGTGCTGATGCAGGCTAAGGCAGCAATGACGGCAAGGGGTGTTTGAGATGGCAAAGGTCGAAGTTGGTAAGGATTCGAAGTTGTGCTCGGTCGACGGATGCACAAGACGCGGGGTTTTTGGTGAGGGATCAAAGCGGTATTGCGAGTACCATTGCGAACTTTTTGATCGTGGTACGGCCTATGTCAAGGCGACGCCGGTCGTGAGCTCTATGGCCGCGTTTGAGCCTGTAATCAGGCTAGAGCAAGTGGTGGCCAGAGTGGGGCGAAGCGTGCTTGACATCGACGTCGATCAAGAAATTGCAAAGGCTGTTGCTCTTGCCCCGTTGCTCAAGATTGATCCGGCCGTGCTTGAGCGACACATGGTGATGGACGGGATTGGTGAATTGGTGTTTGAGCCCGGTCGGGTGTATGCGAACCGGGTCCAAGTCTTTTTGTGGCGGTTCATCGTTGATCGGGCGTGTGAGCAATTGGGCTTGCCGGCGGTGGGCAAAACTGTGCGATTTGAGGGGGAGCCGGCCGATGGCGAGGATTAAGTGGGTGCAAATTGCTCTTCGCGAATGGGCGGCTTGGGTCGATTCGTTCGGCGCGGTGAAAGGGGTGGATTATTCGGCCGTGCGCGGTGGCGGTGCGGCCGGCAATTGGATTCCGACCGACACGCGCAGCCAGCGTCGAACGCACAAGGCTGTGTGTCGAATTCCGGCTGAGCATTTCGCGACAATTCGCCTTGTATACCTTGAGGGGCCTCGGGTGAACAAGACTTCGATTGCTGAGATTGCGGCTTGGCAAGGTCTCAACCGCACGACATTGTTCATGCGGGTGTGTGCGGCAGAGACAAGGTTTGCGGAAGAGCTTGATTCTCTAAGCGAAAACGATGATGCAATGGATTGATTAGGGTTTGTACGAGGGGGCAATAATTTGACAAGCTTTGAACAAAAATGCCAAAATTTCCTAAACTACGCGAAGCTTGTAAGTTGATCGAGCTTCAATGATGCGAGAGCCCGGCTAAGTGTCGGGCTTTTGCGTATCAACCCGCCAACTTCTTCCGGCTCAAAAGATACTCAAAACCAACCCGTTGGGCTAATATGGTTCAAGACGATTTTTTAACGGAATACAAGCGCAATGGTTGGGTTTCTCTTACGGATGTGCTATCTGCTTTCCGGACTAACGCCGATGGCATTCGGGCTTTTCTGTCGAGATGCTGAATCGCTTTGGTTTTTGGTGAGCGGCGCACTGATAGCGCTAGGCATCGTGATTGCCGGCATGCTTTTTCTGCTTTTTTGCCTGTGGGGCATTGAGAAAAAGTTCGGTCCCAGTGCGGGTGTGTTGAAGCCGGTATCGGTGGTTCGTTTTCGCTATGGACTCCCAGCTTACATGATTGCCTACGTTTTGCCCTTCTTTTTGACGACCGGTGGTACGTGGATGCTGATCGGTTCGGCTGCCTTATTGATCGTGTTGTTTTCGTTGCGTACCTCGGCGTTGGGTTACAACCCTATTGCCGATATGTTTGGCTACGGGTTTTATGAAGTTGGCGTGCGGGCGCCCAACGATGGCGTTATTACCGTCTTTGTGCTTTCAAAAAAGTCTCCGCAATCCCTAATTAAAGGGTATCATTTTGTGAGTTTTTCGGATGATTTTCAGGTGGCTTTTTAAGGAGAGGCAATGTTTATCGGGTTATTCGTTCGCGGCAGTTCAACATACTTTCGACGCATATTGATCACAGGTAACAGAGAGGCTCAGGTTGCTCAGAGTTTTGAGGCTTATCGTCATGAGTTCTTTTATCTTGGGGACGATCCTTTACCGGAGGTTGAGTTTTCTCCATACAGGACAAAAGAGACAGAGGCGGTGGCCTATGTTGATAGTTGTCCAATGGTCTCCGATATTGTGGACAATGCCAAGAATTGGGCAGGGGTACAGGTTTGGAATTTGAAACTTGATTTGCCATCCATCAAGGCTGTTTTCATGTGGTCGGAGAAAAGCTCCGAAGTTTTGATTCAGAAAATTGAGCCACGTCGTGTTGTGTTGCCTCATTCTGGGTGGCTTTCCAGTTTTGGAGATGGAAATACGCTTGAAGACATGCCGCAATATGCGATGCATTTTGACAATCAGCTTACTGCAGTGATTCGCAATGGGCGATTGTTTTTCAAGAGCTTCTTCAACGCGAGTCGTATTTTTGACTTGAGTGATTACATGCAAGAGGCGACGACTGAGACGGCAAAGCAGTTCTTCTCGCTGAGCACAATCGGTGTCGAGGGTGGCAGCGTTGAGAGTTTTGTGGCCGGATTGAGCAAAATGCAACTCAAACGTATTCCTCGCGTTTTGGCTGCCGGCTATGTGAGAACGTACACTGCGGAAGAGTTGGCCAGACGTGCAAAAGCTACAAAGTGTGGGGTCGAACTTGTGGTTCAAGGCGGTCGTTTGATTATGCCCAAAGATCGTCAAAAACTCGATGATTTATTGTTGTATCTAAGTGATCGAATCGTGTCGTCGTATTTGGATGATGTTCATGATTATGAGACCGATTCGAGTCGAAAGTTGGAATGATGTAAAAAATTTGCGCCGTTGGTGGTGTCCGGCTCATCGCTGCCGGCGGTGCAATCTGAGTACCTCGTAAGTACCTGGAGACGTGCGGGTTTTCCTGCGCGAATTCGGAAATGCCTCGGCCTTTTAATAGGGCTGAGGCATTCTTCTCTGTTTTTGTGAATTGGCTAACAAAAATGGGGTTTGAGGCCCCGTTTCTGTTGTTAGCGATATGTTCGTCTGATCCCGCTACCGGGTGGAGGAGGTGGCGCTGGTGGAGGTGGCGGTGGCGCCTTGTCGGATTTATCTTCAGTCTTCTCGGTTGAGTGGATGTGAATGTGGATGTTAACCACAATAGGTTGATTTTCAGCCATACGAAAGTCTCCAGTTGAGATTTAAAGATTTTCGCGCTGCTGTGAGTGATTGGTTGTCAACATGGTAGCGCACTTTATTAGGTGGTGCTATGAGTGGTGGTGTGGTTGGTTTGATATTCGTGTTTGTTGGATTGTTATTGTGGAATGCATCTGATCGTGAGTTGTGATACTCTCGCAAGCATCAACCAACACAAAACAGTGGGGCAATATGGCCGATGTTATTGCAACAATTTGGGACTTCGACAAAACATTGATTTCCGGCTACATGCAAGAGCCGATGTTTAAAGAATACGGCATTGAGTCAAGCGATTTTTGGAAAGAGTGCAACGACCTGATTCGTTCCTATAAGAAAAAAGGTCTGGAGGTCAATGCGGATACGTTCTATCTTAACCTGATGCTTCGATATGTGAGAAACGACAAGTTTAAAGAGCTTTCCAATGACAAGCTTAAGGGCTACGGAAAACAGCAAAAGTTTTATCCCGGTGCTGAAGACTTGATCAAGACAATCAAGCGGCTCAGCGAAGAAAAAGAATATCAAGACTTTGATATAACTTTTGAAAACTATGTGGTGAGTACCGGCCTGAAGAAAGTGATTGAAGGCACCTCGATTTCTTCCTATGTGGAAAAGATTTGGGGGTGTGAGTTCCTTGAAGAATCCGGCGAGATTCGAGAGGTTGCTTACAGTATTGATAACACTACAAAGACGAGGGCTATTTTTGAAATCAATAAAGGTGTTGAAATTGGTCCCAATAAAGGAGCGCGGATTGATGTCAATACCAAGATTCCGTTGGATGAGCGTCGTGTGAAGTTCGTCAATATGATTTATGTTGCCGACGGTCCTAGTGATGTTCCCGCTTTCTCGGTGATCAATCAAAAGGGTGGCGCTACCTTTGCTGTGTATCCGCCTAAGGACGAAAAAGCATTACGACAAGTTGATGACATGCGCCGCGACGGTCGTGTCCAAATGTATGCTGAGGCAGACTACACAGAAGGATCAACTGCCTACATGTGGATTATGAATCAGTTGCGTAGACAAGCGTCGTCGATTATTGAGGCAAAGAAACAGGCGCTCAATAAGTATGGACCAGGTACGCCCCAGCATTTGTTGTAATGCTTAAGCTCGCTTCGGCGGGCTTTTTTATGAGGTCTCCTGCTTGGCAGTAGGACAGCTCCCGGTGGCTGTAATCACCGGACCAATTCGCTACGTTAGGGCAGTTTTGTTTATCTTTTTCATTAGCTCCCTGATGTTTGGGCAGGCTTTCGGGCTTGCCCTTTTTTATTCGTGAGGTGTTGTCTTGGCTTTAATGAGGTTGTGCGCTTGGCCAGGTTGTCGCAAGCCGGTCGAGTGGGGCTCTCGCTTTTGCAAAGGGCATGAGAAGTCCGGCAAAGATCGAGACGAACGCGCAGAGAAAGAGCGCGAGGATCGTCGCAGAAAGCTCCAAGGCAATGCATCTGAGCGCGGGTATGGCTCTCGCTGGCGGAAAGCCGCCAAGACGTTTTTGAGCCAGCATCCGACGTGTGCCGAATGCGCGCGTCAAGGCAAGTTCACGATGGCGACTTGTGTTGACCACATCGTTCCGCACAAAGGCGATCGGGATTTGTTTTGGGATAAAAAGAATTGGCAGCCGCTCTGCCAATCTTGTCACTCAATTAAGACAGCGTCCGAAGACGGTGGATTTGGCAATAAGAGTTGAGGTTATTTCTTACTTGGGCCAAATAAAAGAACCAACGCCACGGGTAGGAGAACAAACGAAAAGAGCACTCCGTGATCTGGAAGGGTTATCCAAGAGAGAAAACCGTAGCAAAACAAGACGATAAAAATGATTCTGAGCATGGAGTTTACCGGGGTAGGGGCGGGTAAAAAGTCTTTTGGAAACGCCCTTGAGACCGCGCCCCTCCCTGTTTGTGTGTGCGTGCAAAATTTTAAATTTGGAAATTTATTATAGGAGATTTTTCTCATGGGCCGTAAAGCTTTGCCGACAGAGGTCAAGCGCCTGAAAGGGACCTTGCAACCCTGTCGAACGAATGCGCGCGAGCCCCAGATCGAAGGCGAAGTGGGTGAGCCGCCGGAATATTTATCGGATCGCGCAAAAGAAATTTGGGCCAACGTCGTGAGTTGGTTGCCGAAAGAAGTTTTAAAACCAACTGACCGCGCGATTCTTGAGACCTATTGCAACATGTGCGCGCTGCGCGAAGTTTTGCAAGATAGGGTCAATAAATTTGGCGCGGTGTCCGCGACGAAAAATGAGATCAGCGCGGCTTTTAATGCTCTCGTTAAATGCAATGCCGACATTGTGAAGGCAGCGAGCGAATTGGGATTGACGCCAAGTGCCCGGTCAAAGGTGGTGCAGGGCTACGGCGATCCGACCAAGAATGACGAATTCACGCTAGATATGTTCGAGGTTCCGAATGCAGCAGTCGCAAATTAACGGAGTCAAAAATTACGTTGAGATTGCCAACCAATACATCGAAGACGTTTTAAGCGGAAAGGTGCCGGCTTGCCGATGGGTGAGAAGGGCGGTCAAACGTCAAAAGAAAGATTTGCTCAGAAAGGGTTGGACCTACCAATTTTCGGCGAGACACGCTTGCAAGGCCTGCTACTTTGTAGAACATCTGAAGCATGTCAAGGGCGAGTTGGCCGGACAGTGCATTGAGCTCCAGCCGTGGCAAGTTTTCATTATCACGACCGTGTTCGGGTGGGTAGATGCGCGAGGGCGCCGACGGTTCCGTCATGTTTACATTGAAGTGCCGAGAGGCAACGGCAAGGCATTAGCCATAGACACTCCTATTCCTACTCCCTGTGGATTCGTCACTATGGGAGATTTGAAGGTTGGGGATTTAGTGTACGGCTCAAATGGAATTCCATGTAAGGTTACTGCTGTCACAGATGTAATGGTGGGGCGTCCGTGTTTTGAGGTTGAGTTTAATACTGGTGATGTTATTGTCGCGGATGCGGATCACCAATGGGTTACGGATGCAAGAAGTGATCGAGATCGTCTAAAGGGAAAGAAAGGAAAAAGTTACGGCCCCAAACCATCAATTAAGACAACAAGACAAATTGCAGAGACGCTTTTTTGCCGTAAGGATCGAAATCATCGAGTATGTGTTACGTCTCCAGTTTCTGGGGTGAAGAAAGATTTCGAGCTTGAGCCATATTTGTTAGGTATATGGCTTGGTGACGGTGGGACGCATACCTCAAGAATCACTACAGCTGATCAGGAGATCGTGGACAATATACGTTCTTTTGGCTATCAGGTTAGAGCGTCACAGTCGCAATCCACTCGTTATTCGTGGACTGTGACCGATGGTTCTAAAGGGAAATACGCAAATTCCGATTCGTTTCGAAAAAAGTTGGAGCGTTGTGGTGTGCTCCATAGGAAGCATATACCGGCTGATTACATGAACGGATCCATAGCTCAGAGATTGGAACTGCTTCAAGGGCTTATGGATACGGATGGATATATCAGTCGTACTCAAGGTCAATGCGAATTTGTTCAAAAAAATAAAAATTTAGCAATCCAGGTTTACCAACTTATCGCAAGTTTGGGGCTACGTCCTCGAATTATGGAGAAGCGTGCATTTATCGGTGATAAGGATTGTGGGATTGTTTACAGGATTCTTTTTCACGCTTATAGAGATATGCCTGTGTTTCGATTGACTAGAAAAGTCAATCGATTACGTGAACGCCCTAAGCAACGCGGTCTACAAGGATATCGGCAAATTGTTCGATGTGAAGAAGTAGTATCGGTACCGGTTCGGTGTATAGAGGTTGACTCAGACGATCATTGTTATTTGGCGGGTAATGCTCATATAGTGACGCACAATTCCGCTTTGAGTTCGGCCATTGCTTTGTATGCATTGGCAGCCGACAACGAAGCCGGTGCCGAATGCTACTCGTTTGCTACGACGCGCGATCAGGCCAAGGCGGTTTTCCAGACCGCTCAGTTGATGGCCAAGGCGTCGCCGGATGTTTGCAAGGCGCTTGGCATTACGGTCAATGCAAAGACGGTCACGGTGCTGCGCAACGGCTCTGTGCTTGAAGCGAAGTCAGCCGACGGATCGACGTTGGACGGCTTGATTACGCATTTTGCTTGTATCGACGAATTACATGCGCACAAAACCCGCGCAGTTTACGACGTTGTCGAAACATCGATCGGCAAACGAGCGCAGCCGCTTTTGTGGGTGATTACGACTGCCGGCTTTGATACGACCGGCATTTGCTACGAAGTGCGAAGCCTTGTGACCAAGGTACTTGAAGGCACGGTTGAGGATGAGTCGCGCTTTGGGATCATCTTTTCGATTGACGAAGAAGACGATTGGAAGACTGAGAGAGCTTGCATTAAAGCGAATCCCAACTGGGGTGTGTCGGTCATGCCCGAAAACGTCCTGGATTTGCTCAAGAAAGCGATCAACTTACCGTCTTCGGCGAACAACTTCAAGACGAAGCATCTCGACATTTGGTGCTCGGCATCGACTGCTTGGATGGATATGCCGGCGTGGCAGCAGTGCCAGCAGCCGGTGTCGGTCGAAGACTTCAGCGGTGAGAGATGCTTTATCGGGTTGGACCTTGGTGCAAAGAACGATATCACGGCCAAAGTGAAGGTCTTTCCGCAAAACGACGAAGACGGCAATTTGAAGCTCTATGTTTTTAGCGACTTTTACTTGCCTCGCTCGGCGATTGAGCGTAGCAGCAATGCGTCTTATCAAGGATGGGACACACTTGGCCTTCTTCATGTGACCGAAGGCGCCGTAAGCGACTTTGCGCAGATCGAAGCGGACATTCGCGATGACTTGTCGCGATTTGACGTCCAGGCCGTGGCCTACGACCCGTGGCAGATGACGCAGATGGCCATGGCGTTGGCCAACGATGGCGCGCCTATGGTCGAGTTCCGGAACACAGTTCAGAACATGTCCGACCCCATGAAGATGTTGGAAGCGCTTGTGCAAAACGGCTCGATCGTGCATCCGGACGATCCGGTGATGACGTGGATGATGGGCAATGTTGTGGCGAGACTTGACGCGAAGGACAACATTTTTCCGCGAAAAGAGCACTACGACAAAAAGATTGACGGGCCCGTGGCTCTGATCATGGCCTTGGGTGTTTGCCTGAGCGGCGTCGAACACGCGACGGGCAAATTTGATGAATTTGTGGACGACATTATTGTGATTTAAAAAAATGGCTTTCTTCATTCAAAGAATTGCCCGAATGTTCAACTGGGGCGGGGCTTTGAGTGACGCGAGCGGCGAGCAATTGGCCGTTCCGTCGCGCACGGTCTCCAAGGTTGTCAGTCCGGACACGGCATTGCAGGTGTCGTGTGTGTACGCATGCGCGCGCATCTTGGCCGGCACCGTTTCAAGTTTGCCGTTGATGGTTTACAAAAATGTCGGTGACGGTCGGCGACAGATTGATCGATCCGGCCGTTTGTGGATGGTGCTGCATGAACGTCCGAATGACTTGATGACGCCGTCGGACTTTTGGCAGGCAATGATTCTTCAGTACGCACTGCGCGGCAATGCATACGCTCAGATCATGCGTGACGGTGACGGCGATTTGGTCGGGCTTTGGCCAATGTCGGCGGACCAAATGACGGTCTTTGCTGACAAGCAATCCGGCCAGGTGGTCTATAGGTACTACAAAGATGGAACAAACATCGACCTTGATCCGCGCGAGGTCCTTCATATTAAAGACGTTGGCACCGGGTTGATCGGGTTTTCAAAGCTCGAATTTATGGGATCGTCCGTCAATGAGGCGTTGTCAACGCAAGAATATACGCAGGCCAATGCGGCGGCTTTTGGGCGCCCGTCCGGTGTCTTGACCGTTGACCACGTATTGGATCGCAAGAGTGGGCAGGCCGAAAAGATTTCAAAGGCGCTCAATGCTTTCAAAGACGGATGCAGCCGAATGATCGTGCTTGAGGCCGACATGAAATTTCAGCAGGTCGCCTTGACGCCCGAGCAATCGCAGTTGCTTGAGAGTCGACGTTACGGCGTTGAGGAAATTTGCAGGTGGTTCGGGGTGCCGCCGGTGTTGATCGGTACGAGCGGGGCCACGACTTGGGGGTCGGGTATCAGCGAGATTGTTTCCGGATTTCACAAGTTCACGATCAACCCTCTCATTAAGACGATCGAACAAGCGATCGAGGCCAGGGTATTGAACGATGATGAGCGCGATTCAACGTCGGTCGAATTCTCAATGGACGGGCTGTTGCGCGGGGATATTCAGGCGCGCTACTCGGCCTATGCGACGGCTGTGCAAAACGGGTTCAAGACGCGAAACGAGGTCAGGCAGCTTGAAAACGACATGCCGTTAGATGGCGGTGACGTGCTCACAGCACAAACGAATTTGGCCCCGTTGGACATGCTTGGCAAGGTCCAAACGACGGGGTCGAGTAAGACAGATATTGGAGATATCAAACAATGAAGCGGAAATTGCTTGCTCTTGGCATGACTGAAGTCAAGCTGTCAGTTGATGACGGTGAAGAATGGCGATTGACGGGGTATGCGACGATTTTCAATAACCCCAACTACTACGGATTTATGATCGCGCCCGGCGCCTATAAGGGCGTGCTTGAGTCCGGTGTTAAGCCAAAGATGTTCTTCAATCACATGGCGTCCAGCGTGCCGATCGGCGTGTGGGATTCGCTTGAAGAAACTGAAGAAGGGCTGCTTGTTTCCGGCACCTTGACCAAGGGGGTGAGCCTGGCATCTGACGTGCATGCGGCCCTTAAAGCGCAAGCTGTTGACGGCCTATCGGTTGCAATCGGTTGGAACGAAGAAGACGAGACCGTGGCTTCGAGTGGCATTGTGATTCTCAACAACATTCGAAAGCTTTACGAAATCTCTGTGGTCACGTATCCGGCCGATGGCAAAGCTCGAATCTCCGAAGCCTTATCAGCTGATGAGATTGACGAACAAATCGAACAAATCGTGACGTTGCGCGACCTTGAGACATTCACGCGCAATGCCATGGGTTTATCTAAACGACAGTCGGGATGGCTGTTGTCTAAGGCAAAGGCGGCCTTTGCCTCGGAAACTCGGCGGGATGCTGAGACGAAAGAGCTTGATGCTCTGGCTGCAATCTTTGATCGCGTGAAAAGCGGTCTTGTTTAAAACTTAATTTTTCCGAGGTGAAAAAATGGACGAACAAAAGTTGGCCGAGCTTTTGGCAGCTGCCAAGAGCATTGAAGAAAAGATGGCTCAATTGAGCCAGATGCGTGCTGATGATGAATCTGCCCGCAAGGAGCTTAAAGAAAAGATCGATGCATTGGGCGAAAAACAAGTCGGCATCGGTAAGAAGATGCTCGAATTGCAGCAGCAGCGTGCCGGCAAAGCTGTCGGCGTTGAAAAGACCGTGACATTGGGTGATGCTTGTGTAACAAGCTCCGGCTATGCAGATTTGATGGCCGGTAAGACCAAGCGTGCGGTATTGGCTGCTGCATCTCCGGTGACAACTCCTTCCGGTTCTGTCCCTGTCGATTATCAGGGCATCAAGGGCGAGCCTGAGTTGGCCAATGTCGCGACGCAGGCGTTCCCGCATGTCCCGACGGCATCGAATGCAATCCGCTATTTGAAGGAAAAGTCCTTTGACAATAGCGCAGCTGAAACGGCTGAAGGCGGGGCAAAGCCTGAATCCAAGATGGAATTCGCTGCAGAAGATGCGAACGTGCGCACGATTGCTCACTTCATTCGCGTGACTAAGCAGTTGGCTCAAGATGCGCCGGCATTGGCTGCCTACATCAATGCACGCATGATGTATGGCCTCAATCGCCGTGTGGAAAAGCAGATTCTTGTCGGCGATGGCGCCGATGACAATCTCAAGGGCATTTTTGCCACCGGCAACTATGTGCCGCATGGCTTTACGTCGGCCACAATGCCGGCGGGCTCGACCACGCTCGATTTGGTCCGCCGTTGTGCCGCGGTCATGCGTAAGAATGGCTACACGCCCAATGCCGTTTTCTTGTCTCCGATGGACTTCGACACGCTTCGCGGTATGAAGGACAACAATGGCAACTACATCATGGGTTCTCCCCTTCAGGCGGGCACGGACATCCGTCCGTGGGGGTTGCAGGTGCTCGAAAGTCCTGAAGTTCCGGACGGCAAGTTTATGGTAGCCGATACCCGAATGGGCGCGACGATTTATGAGCACAGCGCTCCGGTGCTTGAAATGTTCGAACAAGATTCGGACAACGTGCAAAAGAATCTTTACACGGTGCGTGCGGAAACGGCATTGGCATTCGCAGTGGAAAGCGTCAACTGCTTTGTGGGCGGTGACTTGGCCATTGCAGCTGCTGCCAGCTCTTAATCCTTTGTGAGGATGGCCCCGGGCAACCGGGGTCAAAACATCAATGACAGTATCTTGCGTGACGCGTGATGAGGCTAAGTCCTATATGCGTGTTGATCACGATGCCGATGACACGCTGATCGACACGTTGTTGGAAGCGTCCACGGGGCTTGTCGAGACGCGATTAAAGCGATCGATTATCGGTGACGTCGATGCCGGTGCCGTGGCCTCCGACATTTCAGGAGTGCCGGCCGACCTTCGCATGGGGGTGTGCATCGTCGCATCTTTTTGGTATGAAAACCGAAATGCAACCGATGACGAACTGCGCAGCCGAGTTTTAAGGCAGGCTGTTTTTGACAAATACATTGACTGGGGAGTTCCGGATGGCGCTGAAAACTGATCCGGGGTTGCTCAATCGCCGGGTGACGATTTGCAATTGGCGAAGTGTTCAGGATGGTATCAAACTCCGCGAAGAATTCGAGCCCATTCAATCTGTTTGGGCCAGCATTGAGCCGATCCGTTCTTTGACTTATTGGTTAGGTAAGTTGCAACTTGATACGGCAGCGACCCACCGAATCGTCATGCGCCGCATCAACGGGGTCACGAGACCGGAGGATTTGACCGGCCGACACGCGATTGAACATGGCGGTCAATATTTCCAGGTATTACGTGCAACTGATCTTGATGGGGCGTTGCGTTTTACGGCTGTGGAAGCTTGTTTGTGGGGTGCTCAAGATGGAGGTTAAACGTTTTGGGACCGGTGAAATCAGTTTGTCTTTGGAAGAAATTGATTTGAAACGCACCGACCTTGATAAGACGATCATGAAGTCCCATTTCCGCAAGATTGGCGCCATCGTCCGTAGGGATGCGCGGCGAAGAGTTCAACTGCGACGCGTGTCAAAAAAAGATGAGTTTCCCGGAAAGAAGACTGGAGCTATGGCTAAGGCCATCAAGGTCAAATTGTTTCGCAACGGGTTTGGGTTGACTGCTTATCAGGATGTTCCAGATTCGGGCGCTCGGATCAAAAACGCAAAGTGGAAGTTCTATCCCGCGTTTCTTCGTTTCGGGGTTCGAAACAAAAAGCGCGGCGGTTGGCGATTGGCGCCTCGTAAGGATTACATCAACGATGCCGTTTCAAGCCGTCAAGAAGAAGTGATGGGAATCGTAATGAAAGGACTTGAGGCTTCTCTAAAAGGGATTTTTGCGAAATGAAACTTGCACCCATTATTCAGCAGATTCAGGCTGAGTGCCCTGTATTCACTCAGGTTGCCGGATCGATTACGAGTGATCTTGATACGGCCATTTCGCAAAACAATTTGCCGGTGGCTTATGTTGTTCGTCTGGATGAGGATGCAGAGGCTGTCGATGATGCCGGCAACGAATGGTTTCAGGAGTTGACGGAATACTTTTCCGTCGTGGTTATTCTCAGCCAAGAGGATCCGCGTGGGCAGCTTGCCAGCGACAATCTTGACGATATTCGCAGTGAGTTGTTTCGCGCTCTTTTGCGTTGGAGTCCTGATGAGACGCATGATCGCATTGGATATCAAGGCGGTGAACTTGTCGGGGTGGATCGCGAGAGGCTTATTTACGCTTACAACTTCAGGATGTATACGACACTGAATAAAGACGATACATGGCAAAAAGTGGCCTATGACCGATTGCAACCATGTAAAGGTATCGACATTGATGTCGATGAGATTGGCCCCAGAGAGCATAAGCCCGATGGGGAAATCGAGGCAAAACTAAAGATTGATTTTTAATGGGCGCCGAGGCGCCTTTTTTATTGGAGAAAGGAAATGGCAGTTTCGTTTAGTACGATTCCGTCAAAGGTCTACACTCCGCTGTTTTACGCGGAAGTCGACAACTCGGCGGCCAATACAACCACTGACAACATGCAGGCATTGATCATTGGCCCGATGTTGGCAAGTGGCAAGGCTACGGCAAAAGAGCTGACGGTGGTCAATTCGGCAGAGCAAGCAGCCGAGCTTTTCGGTTCCGGCTCGATCCTGCATCGAATGGTGGCTGCTTATCGCAATCAGGATTCGATGGGCACGCTTTACGCACTTCCGCTTGAAGACCCGGTCTCCGGTGTCGCGCAAACCCGCACCATTACCGTGACGGGCACGGCCACCGAAGCAGGCGTCATTAGTCTGTATATCGGCTATGAGCTGGTGCAAGTCGCAGTGTCTGCCGACGATGTGCCGACAATCATTGGACCGGCCATTCAGGCGGCCATTAACGCCAATACTTCGTTGCCGGTAACGGCGACGTCCGTTGACGGTGTTGTGACAGTGACGGCAAAGCACAAGGGCCTTGTGGGGGCTGATATCCCGCTCAACCTCAATCTGTTGGGCGCGGCTAACGGCGAGACATTGCCCGGCGGTATCGCTTTGGCTTTCGCCGATGGTGCAACCGGTGCCGGTGTTCCGGATTTGGCCGGCGCTTTTGCAGCGCTCAAAGAAGAGCCCTTCGAGTTTATCGCGATCCCCTACGCTGAGGCGACGTCTTGGAACGCGTCGAAGACCGCAATGACGAATCGTTGGGCGTATAACGTCCAGCTTTATGGTCATGTGTATTCGATCCGTCGCGGTGAACAAGCTGATCTTTTGGACATTGGCGAAACGCAGAATGACCCGCACTTGACGGTGTTCGCGGCTTCGGTCACCGACCCCAACTTCGCGTGCGATCGTTTGGGCGCTATTTTTGGCCAGATTGCTCAGTCTGTGAAGGCTGATCCGGCGCGCCCCTTCCAGACCTTGACGCTTAACGGGATTACGGCTCCGCGCGTGAGCGATCGATTTGATCGTGCTGTTCGTGAGAGCCTTTTGGCAGCCGGCGTGGCAACTTGCGTGGATACGTCGAGTGACACGCAGATCGAACGTGCGGTGACGACGTACATCCAAAACAAGTATGGCTCAACGGACAACTCGTATCAGGATGCGGTGACGCTTCATACGCTTGGCTACATCATCCGCTATTTGCGCACGCAGATCACGTCGAAATATGGCCGACACAAGCTGGCCGATGATGGCACGTCGTTTGGCGAGGGCCAGGCCATCGTAACGCCGTCGATCATTCGATCCGAACTGATCGCGGCCTATACGGATTTGATGACTTTGGGGCTTGTCGAAAACATTGATGCGTTCAAGTCTTATTTGGTTGTTGAACGTAACAAGATCGATCCGAATCGTGTGGACGTCCTTTTCCCGCCGGATTTGATCAATCAGTTGCGTGTGTTGGCCTTGTTGGCTCAGTTCCGTCTTCAGTATTAAGGAGATTTAAAGATGGCTCAAAAGCGTCTTTCAGGTGTCGCCTACCTCACAGTAGATGGCACCACGATTCCGGCCAAGGGCTCCTTCGTTGTTCCCTTGACCACGGTCAACCGCACCGACGTTGTCGTCGGCGACAAGGTGCTTGGCTACGATGAGCAATACATTGCGCCCTATGTGCAATGTACGGTTCAGATTACCGATACGACCGACTTTGAAAAGATTTGCGAATCCACGTCCATGACGGTTCGCGTTGAGTTTGCCAATGGACGCATCTACACGTTGGCCAACGCCTTTGTGCGTGGCAATCCGACTTTGGCTGAGACCGGTGAAGCATCCTTTGATTTTGCCGGTGAAAATGGACAGTGGAGTTAACAAATGCCTTTGACAATTCATTTGGAAAAGCCGTTTAAGCGCG